>OGZE01000947.1_pt1 | contig 19212 bp, 10 predicted proteins | sample 1576731 | NCBI WGS metagenome assembly OGZE01 (sample SAMEA3541503, study PRJEB24748) | human gut metagenome | biome: human gut; feature: human-associated habitat; material: faeces | place: China | collected 2012 | reverse complement strand
CTCGATAGCTCAGTGGTAGAGCATTCGGCTGTTAACCGAAGGGTCGTTGGTTCGAACCCAACTCGGGGAGTTGTTAAGTTCCATAGATAGTAATGTCTATGGAATTTTTTTGTAGAAAGAATAGAAAAATGAGGACGACGATGGCGTTGTCCTCATTTTTTCTTTCCTATCATCAGATAGGGTTCAAACATAATATAGTAGTTCTGATATTTGGTACAGACTCCATATTTTGAGCGATAATCGGCAATGGCATCGCGAAGCTGCTCTTCTGTTACATCCAGAAATTCAGCAGTTTCGTGATATTCCCGGCATCCGTGCTGATAGGCATCGATCAAACCACGCAGACCGATCAGCCGTTCATAGGTCCACATTCGTGCCTGGCGTTCCTGCTTTGCATTTGCAGGATCGGAGATATCCAGAATATTTCCGACAGAAGTGTAGTGATGACCAAGTTCTTCTGCCAGAATACAGGCTTTTTCTGCAGAGGTCTCCAATTGGTCCGAGAGGGCGATATTTTGATCTACATACAATCCCTTTAAGTTTCCATGAAAAGGAAAGTTCTCATCTACTGATATGTTCTGGGCGGCAGCCTCTTCTAACAGTTCTTCATATTTGTTCAGCATAGCCGTTTCTGAATGCTCCTTTATTGTTTTCTTTTTGAACGGATAAATTGAATGTATTTTTCAACATCATCCAACTCAGCCTGCGTAAGGTCAGAGGTATCAAGGTGTGCGGCAATCGTGACAGGTTCGGGTTCATGAGAGAGTGAACTACGTCCGAGAAGATAGTCTGCATCGACCTGGAAGATATCTGCAATTTTATTCAGAATATCAAAATCAGGTTCACGCCGTCCTTGTTCGTACATACTGACTGCACTCTTTGAGATGCCAAGGCGAGTGGCAAGCTCCTGCTGGGATAAGTGTTTATCTGTTCGCAGTGTTTTGAGTATATTGGCAAATACAGCCATAACATACACGTCCTTTCTAAGCAGCTTTTTGCTGCACTGGGAAGTTTTTGTAAAAATCAAAACTTTTTATGAATACAATATGATTATACACAAATCGTGGGAAAAAGTAAATAAAAAATCCACAAAATGTGCTTGACAAAAGAACACGAATCGTGTATAGTATAACTACACGAAACGTGCACAAAACGTGTGAAAAAATAGAAAGACCGAATACAGAGAATTTCGGCAGGAGGTAAATATGAGAGATAGAATTTTACGGGAAGTACCGGAAAAGAGAGAGCGTTGTGTCAAACATTTTCAGATGACACAGAAGGGAATGGCAGCAGCTGTATATCCGGCTCCGGTCCATTATGAAGAAGACGGACAGTGGAAAGAAATTGATAACCGTCTGGAACCTGTACAGGAAGACGGGAGAGAAGTTTATCGAAATCTTGCGTCCGCAGTTCGTGTAAGTTTTGCAAAAGAGTCAGATACAAAGGAACTGGTAACGATCGAGAAAGACGGAAAGAAAATCTTATGGGGATTGTCACCTTTTTTACGCATAAAAAGTACACGAAACGTGAATTTTAAAAGCAAAATTTCTACATTTCGTGTTTTAGAAAAGGAAGATTTTTGGAAAGAGGCAGAAATGTTGGATATGAAAGTGTCTGTTTTAGAAGAGGAAGAGTCAGAAGAGGATGAGATCCGAAAGATGATGTGTGTTCCGCATTTAAACGGAGAAGGTGTGTATGAGGAAATTCTTCCGGGAATTGATCTGCATTACTCAATCCAGGGAGAGCAGCTAAAAGAGAATATTCGACTGAACAGAAAAGAGGCGGCAGAACAGGAATTGAGCTTTCAGCTGATGCATCCTGGAATGGAGCTGCGAAGCGAAGAAGATGGAGGACTTGGGCTGTATGATTCGGAAAATCAGGAGTCAGGAAGAATTTTCAGACTGGTGAAACCGTATATGTATGATGCAGCAGGAAATCAGTCTCTTCAGGTGGAATTTCAAGTAGAAATCGGCACAGAGAGCAGTGTTATCAAAGTTGTGCCGGATCGTGAATGGATGCAGGACACAGAACGTGTTTATCCAATCGTGATTGATCCAATGACAGAGACGAGTAAAACAAAAGGAAATATTGAAGATACGTATGTTTTCACAGGAGGAAATGTACCGGAGAATCCGGGGAACGTATATGCATATGGATCTTTCGTGGTAGGGCGAAGTGATGAACTTGGAAAAATGAGAGCGCTGCTTCGGTTTCGAGACCTTCCGGATATTGGAAAAGGTTCGATCATTTACGGAGCGACCATGTATATCTGGCAGTTTGAATATTCATCCTACAGCAATCCGGAGCTGCCGCTTCTTGCTTATGAAGTAAAAAACAGCTGGGATGAAAAAAGCGTCCGTTGGGGAAATCAGCCGGCAGTAGATGGTGCAATACTGGATTATAAAAAAGTAAAACAGGTAATCAATGGAAATACAGTTTCGATCACACCGATAGGATTCAATGTGACCAGATTGGTGCGTCAGTGGTATAACACAGGAAAAAACTATGGAATTATGGTGAAATCAAAATATGAAGATGATGAAAATCTGGCAAACCGTGCTTATGCGAGATTCTATGCATCTGACTCACCAAGTATCTCTTCTGAACAGTTTCCAAGCGGTGTGTTTTATTACAGGAATGTGAATGGTCTGGAAGATTATCAGAGTTACCATGAGCAGTCAGCAGGGCGCGCAGGAATCGGTTACACGAATGACTTTACAGGAAATGTTGTCTGGAGTCATTTGGATGTGGCAACAGAGGGAGGTCCGATGACAACAGAAATCCGTCATGTGTATAATTCCAGCGAAGCGGATACCTTTTCCCGTATGGGGCACGGATGGAGACTCAGCAGCCAGCAGGAGTTGAAAGAAAGTGGGATCAAAGATTATCCGTATGTGTATATCGATGAAGACGGAACAAAACATTATTTCTATAAAGATACCAATGACGGTAATAAGCTGAAAGATGAGGATGGGCTGGGACTGACGATCACAGTGACGTCAAGTTCTGAACATGACCGTTATCGCACGATGGAAACAAAAGACAAAGTGAAGTATATATTCGGACAGGACGGATTTTTACGATTCATCGAAGATCTGGACGGAAATTCCGTGAAACACCAGTATGGTCCGAATTCAGCGGGAAATTATCTGGGATATATTACAGATGCGTCAGGTGGATTTTTAAATATCATTTATTCAACGGATGAGGGGAAATCAAAGATAACAGCTATTCAGGATACCAAAGGGCGAGAGATCCGATATGGGTATGATGCGCAGGGGAATCTGACATCCATTACTTATCCGGATGGAAGTAAGAGCCAGTTTACTTATGATGGTTCTCATAAACTGCTCAGTGTGACCAATCCGGATGGCTATCGTGTAAATTACGAGTACACAAATGATTTCCGGGTACCCCGTGTCAGCAAAGTATCCGAAACGGGACAGAAAAATGCACCGGGTCAGGAATTAAAGATTTCCTATGAAAACGGAAATACTACGATTTTTGAAGAACCTGGATTGGATGGTCAGATGGAACGTCCGGGAGATAATAAGAAAACAACGTGGCATTTTGACAATATGGGACGTCCGACAGATGTGCTGGATGCAGATGGATTTGCAAATAATTATTCTTACTATACATCCGGCATGAAAAATCATAAGCTGAGTAAAGATGGTTCTGTTCAGAAAACAGTGTATGGTCTGCTGAGAAATCCAACATTTGATCCGTCTCATGGAGATGGCGGATGGTACACCTGTCGTATGTCAGATGGAAAACGGGGAGCGATCACACATGCAGATGGATATATTGGTACAAAAAGTGCGAAACTGACAAAAACAGAGCTGACATCAGAAGAAGGAATCTGTCAGGATGTGCATCTGTCAGCTGGAACATATACGTTGTCTGCTTATGTAAAAACAGAATCGCTGAACCCGGAAAACCAGGAACAGGGAGCGGTTGTATCCGTAATCCGGGCAGACCGGACCAGAATCATGGGGGAACGCTGTATTGACTATGTGACAGATAAAAACGTGGATGACGGATGGGAGAGACTGGTTCTCACATTCCAGCTTCCGGCAGAAGAAACCATTTCCGTGTTTGTGGGAATGACAAGAGCAAGAGGAACACTTTTGGTAAGTGGTGTTCAGCTGGAAACAGGAAATGTGGCAAATGAACTGAATCTGATCGACAATCCGGGATTTGAACGGTGCACAAATGATGTGCCTGATAATTGGGGATTTCATGCAGCTGCAACCGGGAATAAGAGTATGATCACTGCAGATAAGGGAAGATGTGCAGTACTGAACGGACAAATGGAGCAGCAGCTTCATCTGTCTCAGGCTGTAAATATTTCAGGACAGGAAGGTGATATCTTTAATCTTAGCTGCTGGGTAAATGGATTTGGAATTCCGGATAAGCAATTTTCAGTGGATGCAGCAGTCATTTATACGGATGGTACAGTTAAATGGCATCAATTACAGTGTAATCCCAATATTAAGGGATGGCAGTTTGTCAGCAACACCTTCAGTACAGACGATCAAAATGAAGGGGCGAAGAAAACATACAAGGCGATCCATGTGTATCTGATGTACCACAATCAGGTGAATCAGGTGTTATTCAAAGGTGTGCAGCTTGTCAGGGATGACGGGGAGAGTTACCAGTATGATGATGACGGGAATCTGATCCATGCAGTGAGTGCAGCGGAAAAAGAGAGTTTTTCATACGACAAAAAAGGAAGTCTGACGAAGCTTGGAAGTATTGACGGAACAGGGTTTGAATATCGATACGATACGAAAAATCATCTGACTCAGGCTGCCAATTCTGAAGGAGTCCGTTATCGATTTACATACAATGACAAAGGACAGCCAATCCAGATGACAGCAGATGGCGGAAAATATCTCGGAGCAGTCATACCGGGCAGAGTGTATTATATCCGGGAAAAAATTTCCGGAAATTATCTGGATGTCAGAAACAGTGAGACGGCAAACGGAACTGTGGTACAGTTGTGCACGTTCTTTGGATTTGCCGCGCAGAAATGGAAGCTGATCGATGGAAAAGACGGATATATGCAGTTTGAGCCTCTTTGTGGCTCTGGATACCGCCTGGATCTTAATAACAAATCTGAGGCAGAGGGAGAAAAAATTCAGATTTATGGAAATAACAATACCGATGCACAGAAATGGAAGCTGCATCCAAACGCAGATGGAAGTTTCCAGATCACCAGCAAGGCAACGAAAGATAAGAAAGCGTTGACAAACGGACCAAAGAGTACCACAAGCGGACAGCCGGTGCAGAGTTATACACGAAAAGAAGAAAACGAACATCAGGACTGGTATTTTGAACCGGCAGATGAGGGAACTGTTTCAGCAGTTCCGAAAGCGGGAGGGATTTATCATATCCGGGTACGTCATTCGGGACAATATATTGATGTGAAGAATGCTTCGACAGCAGCAGGAACACAGGCAGTGCAGTTCAACTACAATGGCGGGATGAACCAGCAGTATCGTTTGCTGCCATATGACGGCACGTATTATCAGTTAGAGCCGGTTCACGCACCGGGAAAAGTACTGGCAAAATCAGGAACCAACGACAGAGGTTTTTCCATTCTTTCCTTAGAGGCATCTATGTCGGGCGCAGCAAATCAGCTGTTCCGATTCGAAGAGGTATCACCGGGGAATGGATATGCGATCATCTGTAAGGATGGAAACCTGTCTCTGGATGTGATGGATTATTCCCATCAAAAATTGGCAGATATCATTCTGACAGCCCACCAGTCAAACAGCCAGGTCAACAAATGGTGGATCCTGGAAGAGTGCAGTGAGCGCATGGAATCGTCTATGACATACACATCCGATTATAAGCAGCCGAAGACGATCACAGATTCCAGAGGAAATACCGTTCATTATGAATACGATGACAAGAACCGACTTCTGACAAAGCTGACAGATGCAAAAGGAAATGCCACTTCCTATGCATACGATGCCAACACGGACAAGATGACAGAAGTTGCGAGAATGGTGGATGGAAAAGAAGTGAAAGTTTCTTACACCTATGAAAACGAAAAAGTGACGTCCATCGGTCACAATGGATTTACGTATGATTATGCGTATGATCCGTTTGGAAATCTGAAGTCCGTATCGGTAGGAGGAAGGGAACTGGAGCGCACCACGCTTCGAAGCCGGAACGGTCTTGCGGACAGGATCACCTATGCGACAGGAGAAGCCGTTCGGAATGAATACAATTCAGAAGAACAGCTTGCGGCACAGTATCTGATCACCGCAGACGGCAGAGAAGAAAAACTGTTTGAAAATACGTATGACAGCTGTGGAAAAATTGCAAGGCACAATGATCTTTGCAGTGGAGTGACCAGCACATATCAGTATGACCTGATCGGAAGAATGGTAGGAACAGACCGTTCTGACGGAATGAAACTTCGCAAAGTGTATGATGAGAAAAATCGTGTCAAAGGATATACTTATCAGAAAGATCGAGCCGGACATGAGGTGGAATTCCTTTACGGGGATGTGGAAAAACAGCAGAAACCGGGGCTTGGATATGGAATCAAGATCAATGGCGCCCAGAAGATTGCCTATGAGTATGATGCCCTTGGGCGTGTGATCCGTACCCACAATCACTTCTCCGATATGAATACATCGACTCAGGAGTATACATACGTCTCAGGCAAAGAGGCAGGAGTGACCACGAATCTGGTTGCATCTGTCCGAGAAGGAAATCGTGCAGAATCCTACACCTATGACGCCTGTGGAAATGTGGAAACAATGGTGGAGCGAAGCGCCGATGGCAGCGAAAGAAAAATCCGCTACTACTATGATGCACTGAATCAGCTGGTACGAGAAGACAATCAGAAGCAGAATCAGACCATCTGTTACACTTACGATGTGGGTGGAAATATGGTCAGAAGAGATGAGTACCGTTATACCGAAAATCCGATGATCACAGAAGCACCGTGGAAGTCCGATACATTTGAGTATCAGACCGGAGGCTGGAGAGATCAGCTTCGTTTCTACAACGGACAGGGAATTACCTACGATGCCATGGGAAATCCGCTCCAGTATCTGGGGATGCAGATGGAATGGGAAAAAGGACATCAGCTGAAGCACATCACAGGCGCTGGACTGGATATGTACTGCATGTACAATGACAGCGGAAAGAGAATCCGAAAGACGGTCAATGGAGTTACGACAGACTTTTATCTGGATGGTTCGGCCATTCTGATGCAGACGTCCAGTGACGGCAGCAGGATCGATTTCTTCTACGATGACAAGGGTAATGTGTTTGCCATGAAGTATCAGAATGAGATGTATTTCTACCGCAAAAATCTTTTTGGGGATATTCTGGGAATTCTTGACAGTCACGGAACGGAACTTGTAAAATATGAGTATAATTCCTGGGGAAAACTGCTGAATCTGACGGATTACAGTTTGAATGGACTGGGCAGAAAGAATCCATTCCGTTTCAAGGGATACTACTATGACGAAGAACTGGGAATGTACTATCTGAATAGTCGGTATTACGATCCGGAGACGGGGAGATTTGTCAATGCGGATGATGTAAGCCTTATAGGAAAAGTGCCTACCAAATTAACAGATAAGAACCTGTATGTATATTGTGACAATAATAATGTGATACGTAAAGATACAGGAGGGGATTTTTGGGAGACAGCACTTGATGTAGTTACTTTGGGAGCAAGTATCGTGGAGGTTGCAGCTAATCCATCAGATGTATTGGCATGGGCTGGTTTAGTAGGCGATGCAGTTGATTTGGTTCCATTCGTTACTGGAATTGGAGAAGCTACAAAGGCTATTACGAAAATTCAGAAAGTAGCTGAAGAAGGGGATGACATCATTAAATCAGCGAAAGCAATGAGTTTACCAAAGGAAATTAGAAAAGGATTTGGCTCATATGAAATTTTTTATACGGATGGACTAAGTTATGTTGGAAAAGGTGGCTTTGACAGAGCAATTCAATCAGCCAAAGGACATAAAGGAACAGTGAAATCAATATTATGGAAGTCAGCTCCGTCAAAAAATGAGGCTTTTATCGATGAATATTTGATGCAATGTCGAAGGATTGAAAAGTCCCCAAATGGAAAGTTTAAAGATGCACAGCATACACTAAAAAACAAAATTTGGAGTCCAGGAAGGAAGCAGTTTCATAAAAAGTTTCAATATCTCAAATATTAAGTAAGGTGTAAGAGCTATTGAATTTTAAAGCATCCCCATTCGGGCATCCCGCAATGTATGCCTACGGCAGGCGGACTTCGTCCGATAAAGTATACCCGAATGGGGATAAGATATGGGACGAAAAAATGAAGGCGTAATAATATTCAAGAAGGAGGAGTTACATGAAGGCATTTGAACTTACAGAAGAGCAAAGGAATGATTTGTATTTTAAAAATTTTGATGGAACGATCAAAATAGACGGATTTGTATTCAGTGATTATAAAGGGAACACTGCTATGAGAATTTCAAATACACAGGAGGAGCGACCCAAACGCCGTACAGAGCGAACCATAGAAGAACATGTAAAATTTATCAATGAAAATAATGTGGAGAGAGTAGATGTTTTTACGGAAAGTATTGAATTTTTAAAAGAATGTCCGGGAATAAAGGCAGCATCTGTCTATGTTCCCCTGTGCGTTGAGAAAGAATTTGACTTTTCTCCGTTGTATGAGATGGAAAATTTAGAAGCTGTGGATTGTGGAGCAGAAAGTTTAGCAGGTGCTCCACGAGTTAATAAATTTTTTGTGGACTTCACGAAAATGAAACATATCAAACAAATTAGGATATCATTAAGTAATTTCAGAAGAGGAACCGGGTTTCAAAAAGTGAAGGATTTAGAATTACTTAGGATATCTGATTGCGATAAAGAAGACTTAAGGGAATATTTTTGCTCAGAAAAAATGAAGTATCTTATGATATTTTATTCAAGGCTTCGAAATTTAGACCATATAGAAACAGCCCCCAACTTAAAATGGGTTCAACTGGAAGAATTAAAAAGGTTGGAAGATATTTCGGCACTAGAACATATAGCAGAATCTGTTGAGGCGCTTTGTATCAGTGGATGCCCGAAGGTGAAAGATTTTTCTGTATTGGAAAAACTGGTAAATCTGAGACATTTAGAGTTGACCGGAAGAAATGAAATTTCGAGTTTGAGTTTTTTGAATCAAATGCCTCAGATACAGACGTTTCTGTTTTCGGTGAATGTGTTGGATGGAGATCTGACTCCTTGTATGAAGATTCCATATGTGTATTGTGAAAGGAACCGGAAGCATTATAATTTAAAAAATAAAGATTTGCCAAGAACAGTGGATGAATATTATGGATGGGGATATAAGTTCGAGTTACCATCGGAATATATGTTGTATTAATCTGAGAAGATTGTGTTTGATGAAAGTCAATAAAGAGTAAAACAGTAAGAAACTGTCGATATACAGAGGAAATCATCCATAGAAAGGCGGTTTTTTAAACTCAATGTATCCTTGAGTTCGGATACCGACGATATTGAAAATGATATGAATGAATTATTTCAATTATTATCTAATGGAAAATAGATGTGGTATACACATCACCGTAAAGTAAACTGTCGATATACAGAGGAAACTGCCACTTCCGATGTATATCGGCAAAAGAGGAATTTATGAAACCATTTTAAAGGATGTTTGAAGAACAAAATGCAACAGAGATAGAGTATAAGAGCAAGCAAGTAAGTGCATTTTATCGATACGATAAAAGGGAAAATATCTGAATGGCTGTAAGGAGAAGACATATGAAATTCACAAATACATATCGTTATGTGGTATTAAAGCAGGTAATGTTCTTGATTCTATTCTTAATTATTTTAGTGTGCATGATTAAAATAGATTTAGAATACTTAAAACAAGAAGTGCGTATAGTCTTTGCGTTTGTAATATACTTTGCCATAAAAATAGGTTTATTTTTTATTGACAGATTATGTGGAGTGCAAAAAGAAAAGATGCAGTATCATGGCATGAAAGCAGTTTATGATGAAAAGGGATAAACATTATGGATCACATTTGGACGATAGAAAACTGGGAACAGAACATTGATTTTATGGAAGAGGGTCATCGGACGGGCTTCAGGCTTCGGTTTGACAGTGGGATAGATCCGGAGGTACGAAGGGCATGTAAAGAGTTTGCGGCATTTTTGAGAAAAGAATATTTCTTTCCCCTCAGAGTTGTTGCCTACATAAAGAATAAAAAGAAAATACGGGCAATGGACGGGGATCTGGTATATGGGACATTCTGGAGTATGGAAGATGATTATACAGTGGAACCGTATATCCGGGTTGCGGCAGGAGACTATTTAGATTTATGTGACAAATGGGGAAAGGACAGTGCATTGACGGCAATCTTGCTTACAATAGGGCATGAACTGACACATTATTTTCAGTGGATCAACGCATTGGAATTAACCCCGATCGGGATGGAGCGTCAGGCAACAAAATATGCAAGATATGTGTTAGACGATTATGCAGAAACAAGGGAGCATCCTTGAGTGAGGATCGAATGAAAAAAGGAAAAGAAAAATGAGTGGCAGAGTAGAACATTCTTTGAAAAGAATGCCGTCTATTCTGCTTTTTTAATTGAAGGTGGTGAAGGATATGAAGCAAATGGTGACGAGCTTGTTTGGAATGTTTGGGAGTGCAGTTGCCCTTTTATTTGGCGGATGGGATATCGCACTGCAGACATTGGTTCTTTTTATGGGAATCGACTGGATCACAGGCGGGATTCTTCTGCCGGTGATTTTTAAGAAAAGTCCGAAGTCAGAAAATGGCAGACTGGAGAGTCGTGCGGGCTGGAAAGGGCTGTGCCGAAAAGGAATGACACTGTTGTTTGTTTTGATCGCAGTCCGTCTGGACCTTTTGATGGGGACAAATTATCTGAGGGATGCCGTGTGCATTGCGTTTATCGCAAATGAAGCATTGTCTATTCTGGAAAACGCGGGATTGATGGGGATGCCCATTCCAGAAGTACTCAGACAGGCAATTGATATTTTGAATGGAAAAGCAGAGAAATATACAGAAAGCAGGGGAGAGCGATGAAGAAAGAGGAATTTATTCAGAAAATTGCAGGATATGTAAAGAAATATGCGGCTGCATATGAAATCAAAGTATGCAGTCCGATTATTGCACAGGCAATTTTGGAGTCCGGCTGGGGAGAATCCAGGCTGGCGAAAGACTATCACAATTATTTTGGATTGAAATGTGGAACAAAATGGCAGGGAAAGTCTGTCAATCTGGCAACCTGGGAGGAATATGAGGCCGGAACGGCGATGGTGATTTCCGATTATTTCCGGATATTTGACAATATGGAAGAGGGGGTGAAAGGATATTTTGAACTGCTTCAGATTCCACGTTATCAAAATCTGAAGGGAATCACAGAACCCGGACGATATCTGGAAACCATTTGGGCAGATGGGTATGCGACCAGTTCCGTCTATGTGCAGAAAAATATGGAACTGATCGAGCAGTATCAGTTAATGAAGTATGATGAAAATGCATCGGGAAGAAGCGCTCAGGATGTATTGAACGTGATGCGTTCGTGGATTGGCTACAGTGAAGCGAATGGGAAGTTCCGGCAGATTATTGATCTGTACAATTCGCATCAGCCGCTGGCAAGGGGATATGCTGTGCAGTATACCGATGAGTGGTGTGATACCGCAGTTTCTGCAGCAGCGATTCAGGCAGACTGTGTGGACTTGATCGGAACAGAATGCGGATGTGAAAAGCATATTGAGATTTTCAAAGAAAAGGGAATCTGGATCGAAGATGGAACCATAGTGCCACTGCCCGGAGATATCATTTTGTATAACTGGGATTTCCAGGTACAGCCAAATGACGGGTATTCCGATCATATCGGGTATGTAGAGTCTGTTTCAGGACAAATGATCACAGTGATGGAAGGAAATTATAATGAGGCAGTGGCGAGAAGGCAAATTCCGGTGGGCTGGGGTCAGATCCGCGGCTATGCAAGACCGAAGTATACAGAAGGTGTGACAGGGCGGCCCTCCAAAAGTATTGAGGAAGTTGCCGGGGAAGTGATACAAGGAAAATATGCAAACGGTAAAGAACGAAGAAAGAAGCTGTGTGATATGGGATACGATCCGGATACTGTTCAAAGGGAAGTAAACAGGCAGTTGAGTCAGAATGAGGCTCCGGCGGAATATTATGTTGTGCAGGAAAATGATACTTTATCAGAGATTGCAAAGCGTTTTGCAACAACTTATCTGGAACTGGCAGCATGGAATGGAATTGCAGATCCGAACATGATCTACGTTGGACAGAAAATCAGGATTTGATGAAGAAATATTGGCAGAAATGATTGAAAAATTACCGTAAAAATTTGATGTGAAAACGTAAAATGTAAAAAATAGACAAAATAAATGAGCAAAATCTATTGTGATAGTAAAGAAAGTACAATTTCTGGTAAATATATTCCATATTAAAGGAGGGAACAGTATAGTACTCTAGAATTCAAGCGGGAAAATCCCAGACATGTAAGGAACCAGAAAAAAATAAAACATTTTCTGGTTTTACTTTCATGTGGAAGAAAAGGAGGAAAATGAGGATGAAAACCAGAAAAGAAGGGAGCAAAGCCAGATTACTCGGACTGTCATGCATGGCGCTTGTGCTGACGGCATTTGGGGTAACAGGAGTCCGTGCAGATGCGGCAGATGCAAAAAAAGCACCGCCACTGGTCAATCTGGCAGAGGAAAAGGATGTCAAAGTCACAGTCGGGGAAAATATGGATTTGAAAAATGCGGATTTATTAACCGACGGTGACAAATATTATCTGCAGCATGATGCTACAGGTAATAAAGAGGGAAACAACTGGGAGAATTATCAGGAACAGGGAACAGAAGTCACCAGCACTGCAGAAGGGAAAAAAGGTGTGTGGGTGCAGGTGGATCTGGGTGCATCCTATCCGTTGGAAGTCATCAACCTGAAACGTCAGGTATATGATGGACAGGCGACAATCGGAAATGGAAATCCGAGTGGTCAGGGAAAACGTCTGAAAGGAACCAAGATTTCTTATAAAAATACTGCCATTGTGATTGGAAATGAAGAGGATTTATTGGACGGTCAGATCGTTTATTATGAAGGAAATCCGACACTTCCGGATGGGGTGAAACAGCCGGAGAATGTTTCAAAGCCATACGAAGAAGCGATGGGCGGACAGTGGTTCTATATGGATTATGCAAACAAGAATGGACTTGGGGCCACAGAGCTTGGAACAACAAAAGAGGCACGTTATATCAGAGTGTATACAGAGAATCCAAAAGGCGCCGCAGTAAAATTCATGGAACTGGGTATTTATGGATATGAAAATGAGCAGGATGTACAGTCACAGGATGGTCCAAGACGTGTGATCGATAACGAACACCCGATGATGATCGCAACAGCGTATTCCAACGATGTCTATGAGATAGGACAGGAAGAAGGGCCAGAATTACAGGGATCTAACACAGTAGACGGAAGATGGAATGCTATTCCGGATGATCTGAAAGAGAATAACGTTTTGCTGTTACATACAAACAACCTCAGACAGTTTGCTCCGGATCATATCGGACAGGCTTATCTGCAGGCATTCCATGAACATGGGCTGCAGATTGCCTATGAACAGGGAGCGCCGATTATGCTTCTTGGATTGACAGCAGCTGCAACACCGGAACAGGGCGGAACACAGTACAACATTACAGCTGATATGGATTATGGCTGGCTGGATCTGATGTACCGTACGTATCCGAATATGCAGGGTGTGTTCAATACAGAGAACTTCTGGGCAGGTATTCGTCCTCCATGCGAAGGAAGCGCTAAGATGCTGGAGATTGCTGACCGATTCGGTGGATTCTTTGTATGGTCAGATCAGGATCACGGTTCTACAGTGACGAATATTGTCAGCAATGCAAATATGAAAAAGGCACTGGAAAAACACGGAGATGCATTCTATTTGATCTATAAGAACACAAGCTCAAATCAACCGGATGATTTGAAAACAAGCAGTTTATTCCAGGGAAGCTGGCTGGCAGGATATACCGGAGGCTGGGGAATGCTTTCCGATACCTGGGCATGGGACCAGCAGTTCTCAAAACTCTGGCAAGGAGCTGGAAGCTATAACAACTGGCAGAGACTTTGTGGAGAACCGGAAGCATTGCTTGGAATGCAAATGATGAGCACCTATCTGGGCGGTGGTGTGATCTACACGTTTGAGTTCCCGGAAATCGTATATGGAACAAGCAACACGAACAGTCCGGCAAATACACATGTCCTGACAGAACTGTTCCGTTACATTGTCAATAATCCGGCACCGTCCAAAAAAGAGATCATGGAAGAGACCAAAGCGGTTCTCTATGGAAATGTAAGTTCTGATTTTTACAGTGGTTTATCAGGAACACCGACAGGATTCCAGATTTATGAAACAGGACGCTATGGCATTATTCCTGTTATTCCGGCATGGGGAACCAGAGCTGAAGTAACAGAGAAACTGATTCAGGAAGCAGACAAACTGGGCGTAACCCCGCCAAATGTATTGGATGTCAAAGACAAGAATCTGTCCGGACAGGCAAAACAAAAGTATTTCAAAGATCTGTATCCAATCGAATATGTAGGAAATGCATTTGCTGACAAATGGGAGGGCACATGGTATCTCTACAACAATAAAGTTAATACAAATGAAAAGCAGCATGCAATTTTACCTCTGGAAGGGGAAGAAGAAAGCGCACGTCTGAAAGTAGAGATGGAGCCTCACGAATTTATGATCATGAATGAATCCGGAGACGGAACAGCGATGGATATCACGTTGAATAACTACCGGGTAAATAAAGATGAGATTATTTTCGATAATATATATGGCTTAATCTGGAAAGGAGACTTTTCACCTGGACAGACAGTGATTGATGGAAAATTATCTGTGTATAAATATATGGATGAGTACAATGTGGTAAACGCACCGGAAGGAAAGCTCTCTCCGGAAGATAATGAACTGCGTACCACTACATTTGAATTGACAAAACTGGCGAAAAAACCAGAAGTGAAGGTTGTAAAGGGACAGCAGCCGGACACAGACGGACAGCCGCAGTACACAGAACCAAAAGTAGAATTTAACGAAGAAACAGGAAAAGCAGTTATCACGATCCAGACAAATGGATGGGTTGATCTTTCTATCACAGGCCTGGAGTTTGTATATGATGAAGACGCACAGAAAATAGAAGATGAGCCGATCAAATCTGAGAGAACCAATCTGGCAAGAGGCAAAAATGTGAGCTTTTCAGAAGATGCAAGTGAAGCTTCCAGAAGAGACGATGCTGTAGATGGAAATAAGACGAATCGTGATAACTACTCAGATCCGGGCGGAAATACTGGAGGCGCGCACTGGCTGCAGGTAGATCTTGGCGGGGTACATCATGTCGAGGAAGTGAACCTGTATCGGTATTGGGATGGTACACGTAAATATCATGATACCGTCGTACTTCTGTCACCGGACAGTTCCTTCGATCCGACTAAAACGTTGGTGCTGTGGAACGGAAATCAGAACGCGGATACGGAATGGCCGGCAGCTCTTAACGGTGAGGCAGGAAAGACACATAAGCTTCCAAAAGGAAATCAGGAAGAATATGTAGAAACTGAAAACGGAAAAACCATGAAAGTGTATGGTGAAGGTGTATCTTGGTTGGATCCAAATACAAAAACACCATTGCCGAAAGAAGGAGAACGTTTTGATGCAGGATACATCCGTGTATATATGAATGGAAGTACAGCAGGAAATACAAACCACGTTGTAGAACTGGAAGTAATGGGCGAAACAGGGGATGTGGTGATCAAAGATGAAGAAGCACCAACTGTGCCGGGCAATCTGAGAGTCGTATCTCCGAAGGCATCGGAAGCAGAAATTCGTTTCCTTCCGTCAGTAGATAATACAGGAGTCGAAAAATACAAAGTAAGCTGGAGTAAAGGCGGAGAACAGGTTGGTTTCCGTGAAGTTACACAGACTGCGCTGATTTTAGAACCGTTGGAGGCTGGCAGCGAGTATACTGTTCAGGTAAAAGCTGTGGACAGATATGACAATGAATCTGAAGCGGCAGAAGTATCCTTTACAGCAATGGATATTCAGGTAAGCGCAGATGTTGCTTCCGGACAATATGATTCTGCACAGCGGGTGACATTGACAGCAGGTGAAGGAGCAGAGATTTATTATACTCTGGACGGCAGTCAGCCATTTGAGAAAAATAAAGAAGTTTCTGAGTCCGCTAAAAAATATGAAGGACCGATTACAGTCGAGAAAAATACAATTCTGCGGGCAGCAGCAAGAAAAGATGGGGTAGAGTATGGAACAGGTTCCTGGTATTACCTGATCGGAACACAGAGCCAGGACAACTGGGAAACACCGAAAGCTCCAAACGACGTGAGAATTGACAGCAAATCTTCGTCTTCCGCAAATATCAGCTGGGCTGCGGAAGAACCGGGATGTACGTACCGTGTGTATGCAAATGGTAAGATGGTATGGGAAGGAAAAGAAATGAATCAGACGATTCAGGAGCTGACCCCGCTTACTACATATCAGGTTTATGTAACTGCAGTAAATGAGAGAGGAATTGAGTCTCTCCGTTCAGAAACAGTAGAATTAGTCACTATGGCACAGTAGATAGTAGGAGGGAAAAAGATGAAAATAAAGAAATTAACTGCGTACCTGCTGATGTCCGGAATGATTTTAGGAACGATGAGCAGCGATCTGTATACGATCAAAGCGCAGGCTGTAGAAACAATAGAAGAAACAGAGGATAAGACACCGGAAAATGAGACACCTCAGGTACCGGAAACTCCTGAACAGCCGGAGACAGAACCAGAGAATGAAGAGGTGCCGGAAGCAGCACCGGCGGGAGAAATTGAACTTTCTGCAGAACAGTTTCCGGATCAGGTGATACTGACATTTGCAGGAACCTGCGACAAAGATGGAAATGGAAGCCTGTCGGAAGCAGAGTGCATGGAAGTGGAAGAACTGGCAATGCCGAATGCAGGAATTACCGATTTAAAAGGTGTGGAGAATTTCCGGAATTTGCAGCGCGTGGATGTCAGCCAAAATGCGATTGGGGATTTTGCACCGGTAAAAGATCTGTCATCTCTGCAGATTTTGAAAGTAAACGGAAATCCGGCTTCCGTGCTGGATGTGACAGGATGCAGCAGTCTGAAAAAGCTGTATGCTCAAAATAGTACATTTTCAGAGCTTCATGTGACAGGACTTGGAAGTCTGGAAGAAGTACGGATTGAAAATAATCATCTTACAGATCTGGATCTGACAGGCCTGACTTCACTGCGTGCATTAAGCTGTTATGGAAATCAGCTGCATACACTGGATGCAAGACCGGCAGCGGCTCTTGAAGTGCTTCAGGCAGACAGTAATGGAATGGAAAGCCTTCTCGTAGAAGGACTTGAAAATTTAAAAACACTTCATTGTCAGAATAACAACCTGCAGCAGATCTCACTCTCAGGTCTGGGAGCATTGGAGGAATTTAACGCAGCAAATAACAGTCTGACAGAACTGATCGTGGATGAAGCAACTGCATTAAAAACGGTTCTTGCAGGAAATAATCAGTTATCCGGAGAGTTCCGTTTCGGAACAGCAAAACAGGTCAGTGTGGAAAACAACCAGATCACAAATCTGATCGGGGCAGAAGAAAATATTGCATACTTAAATTTTAACAACAACCAGCTTACCAGTCTTAAGATGGACAGTGCTGCGCCGGAAAGTGTTTATGGAAACGGAAATAACCTGTCACTGCTGCAGTTTGGAGATGTTTCAAACCTGAAAACATTGTATTGTGCAGAGAATCATCTGGCATGGACAGAGTCAGGAAAGGCTCTGGATTTACAGTTATCTCCGCAGACGATCGAGTTAAAACGGAAATATGACGGTGAAAAGTACTGGACAGATTTAAATGAGGTACTGACACCTCAACAGCTGCAGAGAACGGAAGTTCTGATGGGAGAAAACAGTCAGATTGCTTCATTTGACAAAGAGAGCGGAAAAGTATTCTATACAGGACCGGCTTCTGCACTGGAATATTATTTCACAGCAGGTGATGTCGGAGAAGACGAAGGAAATGCACGGATGCTGGTGCAGGCAAAACTGACAGAAGAAACGCACGTTCCGGGTGCACCTCTATGAGCACCATGTTGGCCTCCCGGTCCGCATAAGGATGGACCATCTTCATGCGCTTGGGCTCCAGGCCATGGCGCTTCATGACAGTGATAATTTCAATCAGCCGTCTGGGCCTGTGGACCATGAAAAAACGGCCTCCCGGCTTCAGGACCCGGGTTCCCTCCCTCACCACATCCTCCAGCGTGCATTTAACCTCATGGCGTGCAATGGCTTTGGCATCCCCCGGATTCTTAAGCCCATGGGATTCATTCATATAGGGGGGATTCGTGGTTACCACATCAAAAGAAGCCAGTGCAAACAACCTGCTGGCCTCCACTATATCGCCGGTGACAATGTCCACCTTGCCTTCCAGATGATTATATGCCACGCTCCGTCTGGCCATGTCCGCGGACTCTTCCTGTATCTCCAGGCCGGTAAAGTGGCTTCCCTCTGTCTTGGCGGTAAGAAGAATAGGAATGATGCCTGTGCCTGTCCCCAGGTCCAGCACCTTTTCCCCCTTTTTCACAACGGCAAAGCCGGACAGAAGGACGGCATCCATGCCGAAGCAGAATGCGCCCTTCCTCTGGATGATTCCATAATGGTTGCGCTGCAAATCATCGATCCGCTCGTCGTCCCGCAGCATAATGGTTCCTTCCTGACGCCAAGTGTGTTTCACCGTAACTGTATCAGTTGTCATCCAGCTTCGACTTTCCTTCCTTCTTTTCAAGGGCTTCCAGCTGCTTAAGCTCTGCGTCCGGCGTGTCGCCTCCATGCTTTTCTCCGCCGCCCTTGCCCTTCTTTTTCCTGGGCTTGAACTTAAGCTGGTCCACCTTGTATTCCCTGATTTCTTTTTCGTCCCGCTCCACGGTCACTATGACCTTAACCTGCTGGCGCAGCACGTTGACGCTGTGCACCTCGCCCTTTAACCCGTCGCTTGTGGTCACATAGTCTCCGGGATTGGGCAGCTTGCTGTTTAATACCTCATATGTCTCCTCTTCATTCTTAAGGCAGCACATAAGGCGTCCGCACACGCC
>OGZE01000945.1_pt1 | contig 19326 bp, 13 predicted proteins | sample 1576731 | NCBI WGS metagenome assembly OGZE01 (sample SAMEA3541503, study PRJEB24748) | human gut metagenome | biome: human gut; feature: human-associated habitat; material: faeces | place: China | collected 2012 | reverse complement strand
ATTATGCCCCCTATGAATTCATTGACCTGGATAAAATGGGCCAGGGGGATGACCAATATGTGGGCGCGGACATTGAACTGGCCAAGTACATCGCCCAAGAGCTGGGGGTGGAATTGGAAATCCACCCTATGGACTTTGATTCGGTTCTGGCTTCGGTCACCGAAAACAAATGCGATATGGCCATTTCCGGCATCGCTTCCAAGCCGGAGAGGGCTGAAAAGATGGATTTCTCCACCCCTTATAAGAACAAACAAGAAAACAGCCAGGGCATCATGATCCGCAAAGAGGACAGCGGAATCTACACCTCTGTTGAAACAGTCAACAAACCAGAGGTCAAAGTGGGGGCCCAAAACGGCTCCATCCAGATGGAAGGCGCCCAGCAGATGTTGCCCGATTCCAATATTGTGCCCATTGCCAAGCTGGGGGACGGTATTTTGCAGCTGCAATCCGGCAAGATCGATGCCCTGGTCATCTCCACTACCACCGGGCAAGGGTATTGCGACAGCTACCCTGAGCTGATGATGGCCGACATCCCCTGGGATCTGTTCAGCGACGGTTCCGCTGTAGCCATCCCCAAGGGCAACCCGGAACTGGTGGCTGAGATCAATCGGATTATTGAGGAAACCCAGGAAAAAGACCTGTATGAGCAGTGGCTGGCCGATGCTCAGGAGTTGGCGCTCTCCCAGCAGCAAGACCAGAAATAAATCTTGTCCTTTGCCAAGGCAAACGCGGTCCCCCCGGGATGAGCCTCATTCCGGGGGATCGGTTCTTTGCCGGCAAAAGACTTCCATAAAGAGGTGGGTATAACAGATGGAAACCATCACAACCATCATTAGCTTATTATCCCGGTACGGCATGATGTTCGTCAAGGGCACCGGCGTGACCCTGTATATGGCGTTCCTCACCGTGCTGTTTGGGGCCATCCTAGGCTCCTTGATCTGCCTAGCCAGGCGGGTCAATTTCGCACCGCTGCGGTGGGTGGCCGCCGCCTATGTGGAAGTGATCCGCGGCACCCCCATGCTGCTGCAGATCACCCTGTCCTATCTGACGCTTCCAGAGCTCCTTCACATGGACATCCAGCCGCTGTACTGCGTCATCCTGGCGCTGATCCTGAACAGCGCGGCCTATGTGTCTGAGATCATCCGCGCCGGCATCCAAGCGGTGGATGTGGGCCAGGCGGAGGCGGCCCGTTCCCTGGGCCTCTCCAGTTCTATGACCATGAGGGAAATCATCCTCCCCCAGGCCATCAAGAACATCCTGCCCGCCCTGTGCAACGAGTTCATCATGATCGTCAAAGATTCCTCCCTGGGTTCCACCTTCTTCGTCGGGGAGCTGATGACGGTGCAGGCCACCATCAAGGGCGCTTTGTACCTGACGCTGGAACCGCTGATGATCGTCGCAATGATCTACTTCTGTTTGACCTTTACCCTCTCCAAGGGTGTGGTGCTGCTGGAAAGGAGAATGAGCCGCGGTGATTAAGGTAACCAATCTGCACAAATATTTCGGGGAGCTCCACGTCCTCAAGGGGATCAATGAAGAGATCCACAAAGGGGAAGTTGTCTCCATTATCGGCCCATCGGGAAGCGGCAAGTCGACCTTCCTGCGCTGCCTAAACCTGCTGGAAAAACCAGAGGAGGGCCAAATCCTCTTTGAAGGGGTGGACATCACCGCCAAAGGGGTGGACATCGACAAGCACCGCCAGAAAATGGGCATGGTGTTCCAGCACTTTAACGTCTTCCCCCACAAGAGCGTGCTGGAAAACATCACCCTGGCCCCCATCCTGGTGAAGAAGATGCCAAAGGATGAGGCAGAAGCGATGGCCATGGATTTGCTGGGCAAGGTGGGGCTGGAAAGCAAGGCTCAGGAGTACCCCAAGCGGCTCTCCGGCGGGCAGAAACAGCGGCTTGCCATTGTCCGCGCCTTGGCCATGAACCCGGATGTGATGCTCTTTGACGAGCCAACCTCTGCGCTTGACCCGGAGATGGTAGGCGAGGTATTAAACGTAATGCGCCAGCTTGCCGAGGAACACATGACGATGGTCGTGGTTACCCATGAGATGGGCTTCGCCCGCGAGGTGGCAACCCGCGTCATGTTCATGGAGGGCGGCAACTTCATCGAAGAAAACGAACCGAAGGAGTTCTTTGAGCATCCAAAGAGCGAAAGATTGAAGGCATTTTTGAGTAAGGTGCTGTAAGGAAATTTAATATTAGGAAAAGTCCGGTAGGGAGAGAATGTCATAGCACATTTTCTTTCTGCCGGGCTTTTTTTTATGCCTGTAATATCTTTATGCGTTTTCTATTATCCATCTGGTTCTTCTAACTTCCGTTTTGAAAAATGTTTATTTGGAAAGAAAAGTTGTTAAAAAAATTGCAAATATATAAAACCAAATGAAATCTCCCATCGTCTTATTAGTAGAACAGCAGAAAAGGAGGAAGATTCTGAAAAGAAGGTGGAACAGAAGGTTGAGACAAAGCTGGACAGTGGGAAGCAGAAGAAAAAAGAGAATGCGGTAGAACGGTCGGGTGAAAACATTAGAACCGATAGCGCTGAGGAAGCACTTCCATATGAGCTCGTGATTGTGGAAGCAGAGAAAAAATAAATCTATAATAAAGGGGAAAGAATTGTGGAAAATGGCAGTTCTTTCCCCTTTTATGGTTTTCACACACCTGTGCCTACCACGTCACCACCCGGTCAATCACCGTCTGCTGTTCCTGACTCGATTTCATCAGGTAAATCCGGGTTGTTTCGATGCTGTCGTGCCCTAAAAGATCCGCCAGCAGGGAAATATCATTGAACCGTTTCAAAAAATTGATGGCGTAGCGGTGCCGGAAAGAATGCGGGTACATCGTAGCCGGATTAATCCGGTAGCGCTTTGCGATGTTTTTTAACTGCATCTCGATGGCGCGTGCGGAGATGCAGGTGCGGCGGCGGGTCAGGAAGAGAAAGCCGCTGTCGATGCCGCGGGAGGCAAAGTAGGGGATTGCTTCCCCGCAGAGGGAGCGGGGGAAGAACAATCGCCGTATCTTGCCGCCTTTGGAGTAGAGATCGAGATAGCCAAGCTGCAGATCCTCCATTTTGATCTGGCGCAGTTCACTGACGCGCGCGCCGGTGGAGGCGAGAAAACGCACGATGAAATACCAGAAGTAATTTTCATCCTTTTTTAGCCGCCGTTTGAGCCGGTCATAATCTTTCTGGGAGATCACTGTATCAAGGTAGGTGTGCTTCTGCTCCCGGATGGGGCGCAGGCGGTAGTGACCCGTGGGAGTGATGCGGAGTGAATCTGTGGGGGCGGATATGGGGGATTGAAAATTCGCCTTTTCATTATCCAACAATCCTCTGTTTTGCATAAAATCCAGAAACCGGTTCATCCCCAGAATCCGCGTATTCACTGTCGATGGCTTATAACATTCCAGCAGCCAGCGCCGGTACGACTGCAGGTGCTCGACTGAAAGGCTGTTATAATGCGAAAAAAACAGCCGGACGGAACAGCTGTAGACCCGGATGGTGATGGCGGCGTGCCCCTGTTTTTCAAGGTAAATGCCAAAGTCGGAAATAAGTGTTTCAAAATTCATATGTGCTTCATTTCCTCCTCTCTACCAGGTGACTACCCGGTTGACAATCTCATACTGCTCGCTGCTGGAACGACGCAGGTAAATCCGGGTTGTTTCGAGATTTTTGTGTCCAAGCAGATCGGAGAGCAGGGAAATATCGCCGCATTTTTCGATAAAACTCTTGGCAAACCGGTGGCGGAATGCATGCGGATGTACCATTTCCGGTGTCATGTGGTAGGAGAGGGCGATGGTTTTGAGCTGGCTGCGGATGCCGCCTGGAGAGATGGGGGAATCGAAGCGGTTGAGGAAGATGGGACCGTGGGATTTGTGGAGAAAGGAAAGCCATTTGAGGGTATCGGTTCGGAGTGACTGTGGGATGTAGATGCGCCGGACTTTATTTCCTTTGGAATAGATGTCCTTATAGCCGGAGAAAATATCTTCTGCCTGGAACTGAATCACCTCGCTGACCCGGACGCCGGTTGCCGCCATGAAACGGATGAGAAAATAGTAAGTGTACCGTTCATCCCGAAGCAGGCAGCGTTTCAGGTATTCATAATCCGCCTCGCTGATCATGTGATCCAGATATGTTTTCTGCTGGATTTTTACCATGGGAAGATGCCCGGGATAGAGCTTTTTAAAATCCAGGTAGGCATTCAAAGCCCGGATCCGCTGGTTGATGGTCTGCGGCTTGTAGTGCTCGAGCAGAAAGATTTTGTATAGCTTTAAATTGGGGTAAGTAATGTCACGGTAATAGGTAAAATACTGCCGTACAGCATAAGTGTAAGCGCGGAGTGTCTCATCGGCAAGGTTGCGCGTGAGCAGGTAGCGGGCAAATTCGTCCGCGGCCTTTTGGGCTCTTGCAGGTGCGGCAGCACGCGTTTGACCGGAAAGGCGTGGAATGGCAGCAGAAGTTTGCCTGGATGAGAGGGGGAGAGTGTGTTTGCTATGAGCAGCGTGTGGAAAAATATGATTTTCTATCATTTGTGGCATAATATGTAGGAACCTTCTTTCTGTATCATTGAGAAACGTCCATTGGCACAGAAAGAAAACTCTGCCGAGGCGTGGAACACACCGGAACGGATGAAAGGATGAAATGGCAGAGAAATCAATCCGGAATGCTGCTGGACGTTACAAAAGTCAATTATACAGGATTTAAAAGAAAGCGGAGAAAAAAGTGTCTCCGGTGTCTTTATCATACGGATACATTCTTTACAGGTTCATCGGTTTCACAGTTGAATTTCTTCATTAATTCCATCAGGCGGCACAGGCACTCGTCCATCGATGCCAGTTCTTCCGGGGTGTAAGCGCGCAGCCCAAACAGGGTGGAAGACAGCATTTCCTGCTTCATCTGGTTCATCATCTCACGGCCGGAATCGCAGATGCGGATGTAGACGCGGCGGCGGTTGGCTGTATCATGGATCCGCTCGACCAGACCGCGTTCCTCAAGAACCTTGATCATATGGGAGAGCTGCTGCTTTGTGATACTCAGCTTGTCTGCCAGCTCAGACATGGTATAGTCCTGATCTGCCCAGCTGTCGAGCGCGATCAGGGCGAAAAATGGAAGCGAGTTGACTTTCATATCATGGCTTGGCTGGTAGTGGCATTTTGCCAGGGAGAGAAAGCCGAGTGCAAACTCCAGGAAGTGGATACCGGTGTTTTTTAAAAGATTTGAATTTTTTTTGCCTGGATTCATAGGAAAACCTCCAAATTTAAATATCAAAGTAATAAAATGCGGTCCATTTCACAAACATAAATTGCAAACAAGGAAACATCAATTTACTTGTACTCTAGCACATCCAGACAAAAAGGTCAACAAATATAAAAAGTAAATAAATATTTACTATTGTGGATTGACAAATAACAAAGAATGCGGTATATGTTAATGTATCACGAAACGATGTGACGGAAACACAGAAACCATCTGTCACAGACTCACAATAAGGAGAACAATCTATGGTAGAGAACACGAACGGCGGCGGAAAGCAGCCGCCCAGAAAATCATTTCTATATTATTATGGACTGGTAATGCTGGTTGTCATGCTGTTAAATATTTTCCTCTTCCCATCTATGATGGATCGGACGCAGGAAGTGCGGTTTGACCAGTTCAGTGAACAGCTGAAAGAGAATAATGTCGATGAGGTGTATGTGACGACGAACAATGAGATCGTCTATACGCTGAAAAATGACGATAAAAACAAGACCTGGAATGTCACCTACAAGACTGGGGAGATTCCGGGGGTAAACCTGTATGAGCTGCTTGATGGAAAAGATGTAAAATACAGTGCGGAGATCAATACACAGGCTTCTCCGCTTCTCAATTTCCTGCTGACCTGGATTCTGCCGCTGATTCTTTTTATCGGAATCGGACAGCTGATGGGGCGTTCGCTGATGAAGAAGATGGGCGGCGCCGGAAATGCGATGACATTCGGCAAGTCCAATGCAAAGATTTATGCGGAATCCGAGACCGGCATCACCTTTGCGGATGTGGCTGGTGAGGAAGAGGCCAAGGATGCACTGAAAGAGATCGTTGATTTCCTTCACAAGCCGGAAAAATATTCGGAGATCGGTGCGGTGCTTCCGAAGGGTGCACTTTTAGTCGGTCCTCCAGGAACCGGTAAAACAATGCTGGCGAAAGCGGTTGCCGGTGAAGCACACGTTCCGTTCTTTTCGATCTCCGGTTCGGAGTTCGTTGAGATGTTTGTCGGCATGGGTGCGGCGAAGGTGCGTGATTTATTTAAACAGGCCAATGAAAAAGCACCGTGTATCGTATTTATCGATGAGATCGATACGATTGGTAAGAAGCGTGATGGTGCCGGCATGGGCGGAAATGATGAGCGTGAGCAGACGCTGAACCAGCTTCTGACCGAGATGGATGGTTTTGACGGCAAGAAGGGGGTTGTCATTCTGGCGGCGACCAACCGTCCGGAATCCCTGGATCCGGCGCTGCTTCGTCCGGGACGTTTTGACCGCCGGATTCCGGTAGAGCTGCCGGATCTGAAAGGCCGTGAGGCAATTCTGAAAGTTCATGGCAAAAAGGTTAAAGTGGATGAGAGTGTGGATTACAATGAGATCGCCCGTGCCACCAATGGTGCGAGCGGTGCGGAGCTGGCAAACATTGTCAATGAGGCGGCGTTGCGGGCAGTACGGATGGGACGAAAGACCGTGTCCCAGCAGGATCTGGAAGAGAGTGTCGAGACGGTTATTGCCGGATATCAGAAGAAGGATGCCGGTGTTTCCGGGGATGAGAAGAAGATTGTCTCCTACCATGAGATCGGTCATGCGCTGGTAGCGGCGCTGCAGACGCACTCGGCTCCGGTCCACAAGATCACGATTGTGCCACGAACCTCCGGGGCACTCGGATATACGATGCAGGTGGAGGCGGATCAGCGCTTCCTGATGAGCAGGGAAGAGGCGTTCAACAAGATCGTGACACTGACCGGCGGCCGTGCGGCGGAGGAGCTGATCTTCCATTCTATCACGACAGGGGCTTCGAATGATATCGAACAGGCAACCAAGATTGCCCGTGCGATGGTGACGCGTTACGGCATGAGTGACCATTTCGGCATGGTAGCGCTCGAGACGGTCAACAACGCCTACTTAGGCGGCGATACTTCCCTGGCTTGTTCGGCAGAGACGGCGGCGAGGGTCGATGAGGAAGTGATTGCGCTGGTAAAGAGCGCGTATGAGAAAGCGAAAGCTATTCTTTCCGGGCATGAGGATAAGCTTCATGAGCTGGCAGACTATCTTCTGGATAAGGAGACGATCACCGGTGAGGAGTTTATGAAGATTCTGGAAGAGAAGAAAGAAACTGGCGAGGCAGAGGCTTAAAACAGAGCCGTGTATTATAAGGTGGACGGCTACGTGTTTGCCGAAGTTATAAGAGAAATCAGTTACAGTGAGCTGAGCAGGTATCAGGCATTTTGAAAGGAAATGTCTGGTGCCTGTTTTTGTGTTGTCTGCGTCGAAAAAAGATGCTGGCAGCTGATTCCTCCGGTGTTCCCTTCCTGCATATCGGGGGATTACAGGAGAGAAAAAGAAATAAGTAAAACTTATGAAAAGAGATTAATAAATATCACAGTAAAAATCAGGCAAATTCCTTGAAAATCGTCTGTAAATATGCAATAATATTTCCTGTATCGATCCAAATTTTCGGGAATGCGGTTTTATTTTCGGATTTCAAGTTCTGCGAGGGAATTCTGACAAACGATGAGAAAGGGAGAGAACCGCATTCGCAGGCATTCTTAGGAGGAAATGTTATGAGAAAAGTAGTAAGCGTGTTACTGAGCGCTGCCATGGCGCTGTCCCTGTGTGCAGGCTGTTCTTCTTCGTCTTCTGATACAGCAGATACGAAGGCAGCGGAGGAAAAGGGAGCTGACGCGGCAGACACAGAAGCAGGCGAGGCAGCAGAGGGCGTGATGCCGGCAGTTGCTAAAGAGGATCTGAAGGTCGGAGTGATTCATATTGGAAATCCGGCGGATGGTTCCGGTTACAGCTATACGCATGATCAGGGTATCGTAGCGATGCAGAAAGCCGTTGGTCTGGAGGATGATCAGATTATCCGCAAGAACAACGTAGCGGACGATGATCAGACTGCCATCGAGACAGCAATGCGCGAGTGTGTCGAGGAAGGATGCCAGATTATCTTCGCGACAAGCTGGGGCTACATGGATGCATGCGAGGCACTGGCAGAAGAATATCCGGACGTTATCTTCTCCCATGCAACCGGCTACAAATCCAACGGTGTGAACTTTAACAATTATTTTGGACGGATTTATCAGTCCCGTTACCTCACTGGTATCGCGGCTGGTTTAAAGACAGAGAGCAATAAGATCGGTTATGTCGGCGCCTGGGGCAAGGACAATGCCGAGGTTACCGGCGGATGCGACGCATTTGCAATGGGTGTATATTCTGTAAACCCGGATGCAACCGTTTACATAAAGACCACCAACAGCTGGTACGATCCGGAAGGTGAGAAACAGGCAGCCGTAGCCCTGATCAACGAGGGCTGTGATGTCATTGGACAGCACTGCGATACGCCGAACCCGCAGCTGGCAGCTGAGGAAGCTGGCGTATTTGGTGTTGGTTACAACTCTGATATGAGCAAGGATGCTCCGAAGGCAGTTCTGACCTCCACCGTTTGGAACTGGGGCGCTTACTATACCAAAGCTGTACAGGATCTGATTGATGGTACATGGACAGGCGAGAACTACTTCGGCGGTCTGGAGGAAGGTCTGGTAGACATTTCCCCGTTATCTGACCTGTGCGTAGATGGTACGCAGGAGAAGATCGATGAGGCACGTGCGCAGATCGAGTCTGGCGACTGGGATGTATTTGACGGCGTGATCGAGTGCAACGACGGAACCACCGTTGGCACCGAGGGCGAGCATATGTCTGATGCAGATATCACAGGCAATATTCACTGGTACTTCAAGAACATCGTAGAGAAATAATCACGGAATTATATACCTGGAAGCGATACTGAAACAGGTTCGGAAACGCTTCCGGGTGTTGCAGATTTCAAGAGTATATAACAGATAAAAGGAGGCAGCTTCAAATGGATCCACTTTCATTTGCGGCACCTCTTTTTTCTTTTTTAGAAAATTGATTAAAAAATTGGTTAAATATTCATTTGAGGTGACGATATGACAGAACAGTATGCCATTGAGTGTAGGCAGATCACGAAAGTATTCGGAAGCGTCGTGGCGAACGATAAGATTGATCTGACCGTCCGGTACGGCGAGATTATGGCACTTTTGGGAGAAAATGGTTCCGGTAAGACAACGCTCATGAACATGCTTTCCGGTATCTACCACCCAGATGCCGGTTCGATTCTGGTTGGAGGAAAAGAAGTCTCCATAAATTCGCCGGTAGATTCGAGAAATTTAGGAATAGGTATGATTCATCAGCATTTCAAACTGGTGGATGTGTTCAGTGCGATGGATAATATCGTGCTGGGAACCAAGGGAAAACGGCTGGGAAGAAAGGCGTTGCGGGAAAAAATTGAAGCGCTTGGACAGTCATTTGGACTTGAAATTGAACCGGAGAAAAAGGTCTACGACATGTCGGTCAGCGAGAAGCAGACGGTCGAGATCCTGAAGGTATTATATAGAGGCGCCCAGATCCTGATTCTGGACGAGCCGACGGCAGTCCTGACGCCGCAGGAGACGGACCGGCTGTTTAAAATCCTGCGCCGGATGCGGGAACAGGGCTGTGCGATTATTATTATTACTCATAAATTAAATGAGGTCCTTTCTATCAGTGACCGTGTCACGATTCTGCGAAAAGGAAAGAGCATCGAGACGGTGGAAACTGCCGGATGTGATGAGAAGAAACTTACGGAGCTTATGGTTGGACGACCAATCAGCTTGAATATCGAGCGCCCGGAGATGGAGAAGAGAGAGACTATTTTGAAGATTGTCGATCTGACCGTCGATAAGAGTGACGGCGGCGTGGCGCTGGATGATATTTCTTTTGAGATTAAAACAGGCGAGATTCTGGGCGTTGCCGGTGTTGCCGGAAGCGGCCAGAAAGAACTCTGCGAGACGCTGACCGGGTTGATGGACGCGAAAAAGGGCGCTATTTTGTACCGTAAGGAAAATATTATCGGTAAGACTCCGGCGGAGATCATCCGCCTCGGAATCAGCATGAGTTTCGTGCCGGAGGATCGTCTCGGCATGGGACTGGTTGCTTCAATGGGTATGGTTGATAATATGCTGCTCAAGTCCTATTCGGAAGGGAAAGGGTTGTTTGTAGATCGGAAACCGGCAAGGGAGATGGCAGAACGCCTGATCGGAGAACTGGGAATCGTGACGCCGGGCGTTGATACGCCGGTGCGTATGATGTCGGGGGGCAATGTCCAGAAGGTACTTTTGGGACGTGAGATTGAGTCGAGCCCGCAGGTGCTGATCACGGCTTACCCGGTGCGAGGGCTTGATATTAATTCTTCCTATCTGATTTACGACCTCCTGAACCAGCAGAAGAAAAAGGGCGTGGCGGTTGTCTATATCGGTGAGGATCTGGATGTGCTTCTGGAGCTTTCAGACCGGATCATGGTACTCTGCCATGGAAAGATCACGGGTATCGTGGATGCTAAGAAGCTCACGAAAGAACAGCTGGGACTGATGATGACCGGTACCGAAGCGGGCGAGCTGGGGCTGGATAAGAGTATGGCATCCGAAAAGAAGGGGGAACAGGCATGAAAGAACCGTGGATCCGCGTTGTAAAAAAGGCGGAACTTGGAAAAAGAGAAACATTGATCCTCCGTCTGGAGGCGATCGTGCTGGCTCTGGTGGCAGGCGGATTCTTTATCCTGCTGATTGGGCAGAATCCATTTGTCATTTATCAGACGATTGTAACCGGAGCGCTGCGAAGCGAGATGGCGATACAGGCGACGGTCAAAATCATGATTCCACTTTTGATTGCGTCGCTGGGCGTGACGCTGGCATTTAAAATGAAATTCTGGAACATCGGAGCCGAGGGACAGATCATTATGGGCGGTATTTTTGCCTCGTATTTTGCACTGTTCCATGCGAACTGGAATCACTGGCTGCTGGTGATCGTGATGTTTCTGGCAGGCGCGATCGGCGGAGGTCTGTGGGGACTCATTCCGGCGTGGTTTAAGACCCGGTATGATACGAACGAGACGCTGTTTACGCTGATGTTAAACTATATCGCGCTGAATGTCATCGTATTTTTGAGAGAGGGCGCATGGCGTGACCCAGGTTCCCAGGGATATGCGAAGATTGCCCGTTTCAATAAGAACGCGGCGCTCGATAAGGTGTTCGGCATCCAGTTCGGCTGGGTGATTGCGCTGATTCTTGTGGTAGTGATAGCGGTTTACTTAAATCGTTCCAAGCAGGGATATGAGATCAGCGTCGTGGGAGAGAGCCAGGAGACGGCCCGCTATGCCGGCATGAATGTAAAAAAAGTGGTTCTGCGGACGATGTTTCTGTCCGGCGCTGTCTGCGGCATCGGCGGCATGGTGCAGGCGACCGGTTCGGATGTCACGCTGACGACGGCAGTTGCCGGAGGGGTCGGATTTACGGCGATCATCGTGGCATGGCTGGCACAGTTGAATCCGCCTGTGATTCTGCTGGTTACCTTTTTGTTCAGCGTGCTGGAAAAAGGAAGCAGCGTAGTTCAGTCTTCATTCGGATTGTCCTCGGACTGCGCGGATGTGCTGCAGGGAATCATCCTGTTCTTCATTCTGGGATGTGAACTGTTTATACGGTATCAATTTGTATTTCGCGGAAAAGGAGGTACACGCGCATGAGCAGCGAGATCGTAATTAAATTTCTGGTGGCGGCTGTATTGGCGGGTACGCCTTTCCTGTTTGGCACGGTTGGCGAAATTTTGAGTGAGAAGGTCGGACACCTGAATCTGGGCGTCGAGGGCATGATGTCGATTGGCGCGTGCGCCGGATTCATGGTCGGCTATCAGACGGATAACTTTGTTGCGGCGCTGTTAGCTGCGGCGGTGGCTGGAATGCTGTCGGCATTGATTTACGGTGTTTTGACTGTCACATTTATGGCAAATCAGAATGTAACGGGATTGACCCTGACGATTTTCGGCGTCGGATTAGCCAATTTTATCGGTGTCTTTATGCTGGAAAAATCAGAGAACGGCACCCTGAAACTTCCGGATGCGGTGACGGCACAGATGCGTAACATCCACATCCCGGGACTCAGTGATCTGCCGGTGGTCGGAGAATTATTATTTTCCTATAACCCGTTCGTTTATCTTGGAATCATCATCGCGATTGTGGCGAGTTTCTACTTATATAAAACACAGGTTGGTTTAAATGTGCAGGCGATCGGAGAAAATCCGGGCGCAGCAGATGCGGCAGGTATCGAAGTTACAAAGTGGAGATACATTAATATCCTGCTATCCGGTGCGATCTGCGGTATCGGCGGCGCGTATTGTTCGATGATCATCAACGGCGGCGTGTGGCTGCGCGACAGCGTCGGCGGTCTTGGCTGGATTTCCGTTGCCCTCGTTATCTTCGCGGCGTGGAAGCCGATCAATGTTATTTACGGTTCCTTTATTTTCGGGGCGCTGCGCGTGCTGAAATACTATGTGCCGAAAAACACGTATGCGATTCCAACGGCATTTTTCGATGCCCTTCCGTTCATTATCACCGCATTGGTGCTGGTGATCGCGTCGATGCGTAAGAATAAAGGGGCACATATCCCGGCGCATCTGGGCGAGAATTATTTCCGGGAGGAACGGTAGGAAAATGAAGGGGAACTTATAGGATTTGTGGGAGGGCTGCAAAAAGTAGTTACATGAAATAATAAGGGAAGCCCTTGATAGGTGATGTCAGATGGCGGCTTGAGATGATAGGACGACATCAGAAATGATATAGAAATAATAGAAAAGACGGTTGTTTGTCAAAGATTTTAAAGGGATAGAACAGAAAGATCGGACGAAAACCGTCTTTTTCTGTTTGAAATGGAAGGAAAGGTTATAAAACGATGTGGCAGGGTCGGAAATTCAGAAGATAAAAGGAAGAATTTGAAAAATGGATTTCGGACATAGAAAGGCTGATGGGAGGAAAATCTATGGTTGCATCGAAACAGATTGCAGAAAATTATGTGGAGACGGGCAGAAAAAAGGCGGAACTTCCGGTGTCTCATATGCTGATACTCGGCTTTTTCGCCGGAATGTTCATCGCGCTGGCAGGCGCGGGGGCTTCGGTTGCCTCGGCAGCAATGACAAATGCCTCGGCATCGCGGATTGCTTCGGCACTCGTATTCCCGGCAGGATTGGCGCTGGTGGTCTGCACCGGGGCGGAACTTTTCACTGGGAACTGCCTGATGACGATCTCGGCGCTGCAGAAACGGATTTCCGTGGGCGGGCTGTTTAAAAATCTTCTGTTTGTCTATCTGGGAAATCTGATTGGCGCGATCTTTGTGGCGGTTTTATTTGTCTACGGGCATATTCCAAGCCTGTACGGCGGCGATCTGGCGCAGGTTCTTCTGAATACAGCCGTTTCCAAGGTGACCCTGACTCTGCCGGAGGTGCTGTGCCGTGCGGTTCTTTGTAATGTGCTGGTTTGTATTGCAGTCTGGGCGGCGATGAGCTCCGAGCAGGTATCTGGCAAAATTCTGGCGCTTTATCCGCCGGTGGCGATTTTCATTCTCTGCGGCTTCGAGCATTGCATCGCCAATATGTTTTACATCCCGGCGGGGCTGATGATCATGGGCGAGTACGGCCTGGCAGCGGAAGGGCTGACGATCGGAAACTTTATTCTCAATAATCTGATTCCGGCTACGATCGGAAATATGATCGGCGGGATGCTGGTGATTGGAGGCGGGTACTGGCTGGTGTATCTTCGGGGAACGAAAAATCGTGAAATAAAATGAATGCGTGAAAAAATGAAATAGGGCGAAAGGGTATTTTTGTCTGGTCTCCATGTTAGGTTTGGAGTCGGGCGGAGGTGCCCTTTTTGTATTAGAATTGATGAAAAGTTTGACTTCTATTCCTAAGGAATATCTATGTTTAGCTGATTCAATTTTATCAAACAGAACAAATGTTTGCAAAGACTTTTGGAATGTGTTATACTAAGCATAATTACAGGGAAGACTGTGGCTATAATGACTATAAAATAAGTCAGCAGCGACATGATAAAACAGAGCAGAGTCAATGATAATTGAGGTACAGATATGGCGAAGCAATATATAAAGATACGAGGTGCCAATGAGCACAATCTGAAAAACATTTCCATTGATATTCCGAGAAATGAGCTGGTCGTCCTGACCGGACTTTCTGGTTCGGGTAAATCATCTCTGGCATTTGACACGATCTATGCCGAAGGGCAGCGGCGGTATATGGAGTCCCTGTCGTCCTATGCGCGTCAGTTCTTAGGTCAGATGGAAAAGCCGGATGTCGAGAGCATCGAGGGCTTGTCCCCGGCGATCTCTATCGACCAGAAATCGACGAACCGGAATCCGCGTTCGACGGTCGGTACAGTGACGGAGATCTATGATTATATGCGTCTTTTGTACGCACGGATCGGTATTCCGCATTGCCCGAAGTGCGGTCGTGAGATCCGCCGCCAGACGGTCGATCAGATGGTTGACCAGATCATGGCGCTGCCGGAGCGCACGAAGATCCAGCTTCTTGCCCCGGTCGTGCGCGGGCGGAAAGGACGTCACGAGAAAGTGCTGGAGCAGGCAAAGAAGAGCGGCTATGTCCGTGTGCGGGTGGACGGCAGCTTATACGAGCTTTCCGAGGAGATCACGCTGGATAAAAATATCAAGCACAATATTGAGATTGTGGTCGATCGCCTGGTGGTCAAGCCGGGGATTGAGAAACGCCTTTCGGATTCGATTGAAACGGTCATGGGTCTCTCCAATGGTCTGATGCTGACCGATACGGCGGTGCGGGATGAAAACGGCGAAGAAAAGCACGATACCCTGACGTTCAGCCAGAATTTTTCCTGCCCGGACTGCGGTATCAGCGTGGATGAGGTCGAGCCGCGCAGCTTCTCTTTCAACAACCCATTTGGTGCGTGCCCGGACTGCTTCGGTCTGGGATATAAGATGGAGTTTGACGAGGATCTGATGATTCCAGACAAGAGCCTGAGCATCAATCAGGGTGCGATCACGGCGATGGGATGGCAGTCCTGCACGGACAAAACGAGCTTTTCCGGCGCGATCTTAAATGCATTGGCAAAAGAATACGATTTCAGTCTGGATACCCCGTTTGAAGATTATCCGAAGGAGATCCATGATATTTTAATTTACGGAACCGGCGGCAAGATTGTGAAGGTGTATTACCGTGGACAGCGTGGCGAGGGAATTTATGATATTGCCTTTGAGGGGCTGATTCAGAGCATGAACCGCAAATACCGTGAGACGTTCTCTGATTCAATGAAGGCGGAATATGAGACATTTATGCGGATCACGCCGTGTCCAGCCTGCAAGGGGCAGCGATTAAAGAAGGAATCTCTGGCAGTCACGGTTGGCGGGAAAAATATTTTCGAGGCGACCGATATGTCGATCGTCAAATTCCGCGAATTTATCGATGCGTTGGAGCTGACGCCGATGCAGCAGGCGATCGGTGCGCCGATTTTGAAAGAGATTCGGGCGAGGATCAGCTTCCTTATCAATGTCGGTCTGGAATACCTTTCCCTGTCGCGTGCGACTGGCACGCTGTCCGGCGGCGAGGCGCAGCGAATCCGCCTGGCAACCCAGATCGGCTCCGGTCTGGTCGGTGTGGCATATATTCTGGACGAGCCAAGTATCGGACTTCACCAGCGGGACAACGACAAGCTTCTGGATACCCTGAAACACCTGCGGGATCTGGGAAATTCAGTTTTGGTGGTTGAGCATGACGAGGATACGATGCGCGCGGCAGACTGTATCGTGGACATCGGTCCGGGCGCGGGCGAACACGGCGGCGAGGTCGTGGCGATCGGCACAGCGGAAGAGATCATGAAAAATGAAAAATCGATCACCGGCGCATATTTGAGCGGGCGCATTCAGATTCCGGTGCCGTCCGAGCGGAGAAAACCGGTCGGCTGGCTGACGGTGAAAGGCGCAGCGGAAAATAATCTTAAAAATATCGACGTCAAATTCCCGCTGGGCGTGATGACCTGCGTCACCGGCGTTTCCGGTTCGGGAAAGAGCTCACTTGTCAATGAGATTCTTTATAAAGCGCTGGCAAAGAAGCTGAACCGAGCACACACGATTCCGGGAAAACATAAATCCATCGAGGGCGTCGAGCAGCTCGATAAGATTATCGCGATCGACCAGTCTCCGATCGGGCGGACGCCGCGTTCCAATCCGGCAACCTATACGGGGGCATTTGATCTGATCCGGGATCTGTTTGCGGCATCTACGGATGCCAAGGCAAAAGGCTACAATAAAGGACGTTTCAGCTTCAATAAAAAAGGCGGGCGCTGTGAGGCGTGCTCCGGCGACGGCATCATCAAGATCGAGATGCATTTCCTGCCGGATATCTATGTGCCGTGTGAGGTCTGCGGCGGCAAGCGCTATAACCGGGAAACGCTGGAGGTCAAATATAAAGGGAAAAGCATCTATGATGTCCTCAATATGACGGTCGAGGAGGCGATGAAATTCTTCGAAAATGTGCCCTCCATACACCGGAAGATTGCGACACTCTACGATGTAGGACTTTCCTATATCCGCCTGGGACAGCCGTCCACTGAGCTGTCCGGCGGTGAGGCACAGCGAATCAAGCTGGCGACGGAGCTGAGCAAGCGTGGAACCGGCAAGACGATCTATATTCTGGACGAACCGACTACGGGACTTCATTTTGCCGATGTACACCGTCTGATTGAGATATTAAGACGTTTGTCGGATGGTGGAAATACCGTGGTTGTCATTGAGCATAACCTGGATGTCATCAAAACTGCTGACTACCTGATCGACATCGGACCGGAAGGCGGCGAGGGCGGCGGAACCGTGATTGCGAAAGGAACACCGGAAGAGGTGGCAGCGACGCCGGGATCGTATACGGGGAAGTATGTGAAGAAATATTTAAATGTTTAGGACAATAAGCGGGAATCCTCGGCAATTCAATTACCGAGATGAAAGCGCAGGGTGTGCATATCTGCACAATGCAAATAGTATAATAATTCTCATCCTTTGCTCTCAGTTGAGAAGCCCCACCTCTTTAGGTGGCGAGTAATAACAAATTTGTCTCAGTGGGAGTTAGGTCTCCGACTGAGATAAACGCTCCGCGAGGATGCGCAGTGATTCTGCATAGAATATGCATTTTTACTTGCGGATAGGAATTTTCTGCACTGAAAATTCCGTACGATATCATATTGGTAGCAGATTTTGCCGATGCTTCGCTGACCAGAATCACGCGCCAAGTCTCACGGATGTTCAACTTGAATTGAATCGAAAAGTATTTTTCTGGAAAAAGTGCCTGAAAATACCGTAAAAATGGCTTGTCTTTAATTGCCGGGTATTTTATAATAAAAGTTACAGGAATTGACAGGAAGAGAACGTGGTATAGCTGCTGAACAGATTGCGACAGGTTATTTTTCGATTGGCGGCGATGGGGCTGGAACGGAGTGATTACCTGCGGCAGCAGTATGACTGTTACAGTTCACATGTTGTGCAAGCGTGTGACCATAAATCCTGGAAGTTGATTCGAAGCTACAAGTTGATGAAGTACGGATCGCAGCATAAAATTATAGGAGGAATACTCGTGGAGAAAGAGATGATCATTGTACTGGACTTTGGCGGACAGTACAATCAGTTGATTGCCAGAAGAGTAAGAGAGTGTAACGTATATTGTGAGGTTCATCCTTACACCCTGCCGCTGGAAAAAATCAAAGAGATGAACCCGAAGGGTATCATTTTCACCGGCGGACCGAACAGTGTATACAAGGAGGAATCTCCGAGATGTTCAAAGGAAATCTTTGATCTGGGAATCCCGGTACTGGGTATCTGCTATGGCGCACAGCTGATGTCCTACCTGTTAGGTGGCGAGGTTGCCACAGCACCGGTCAGCGAATACGGAAAGACTGAGGTAGAGGTAGACACAACATCTAAGCTGTATGAGGGTGTATCCCCGAAGACCATATGCTGGATGAGCCATACCGACTATATTTCCAAGATGCCGGAAGGTTTCCGTGTGACAGCCCATACTCCGGTCTGCCCGATTGCAGGTATGGAAAATGAAGAAAAAGGCTGGTACGGCATCCAGGCACATCCGGAGGTACTTCATACACAGGAAGGCTCCAAGATGCTGCATAACTTCGTATACAGTGTCTGCCATTGTGCAGGTGATTGGAAGATGGATGCGTTCGTAGAGAAATCCATCGAAGAAATCCGTAAAAAAGTAGGAAATGGTCGTGCCCTTCTGGCTCTGTCCGGCGGTGTAGACTCTTCCGTAGCAGGCGTCCTGATGGCGAAAGCGATCGGCGATCAGCTGACCTGCGTATTCGTCGATCACGGTCTGCTTCGTAAAAACGAGGGTGACGAGGTAGAGGCAGTATTTGGTCCGAACGGTCCGTACAAGCTGAACTTCATCCGTGTCAATGCACAGCAGCGTTTCTACGACAAGCTGGCAGGTGTAACCGATCCGGAGCGCAAGCGTAAGATCATCGGCGAAGAGTTCATCCGCGTATTTGAGGAAGAAGCAAAGAAGATTGGCAAAGTAGATTACTTCGTACAGGGTACGATTTACCCGGATGTAATTGAGTCCGGTCTTGGAAAATCCGCTGTTATCAAGTCCCACCACAACGTAGGCGGACTTCCGGAACACGTAGATTTCAAGGAGATCATCGAGCCGCTGCGTATGCTGTTTAAAGATGAGGTCCGCCGCGCCGGTCTGGAGCTTGGTATTCCGGAAAATCTGGTATACCGTCAGCCGTTCCCGGGTCCGGGACTTGGCGTTCGTATCATCGGTGAGGTAACCGCAGAGAAGGTACGCATCGTACAGGATGCAGACGCTATCTACCGCGAGGAGATCGCAAAAGCAGGTATCGACCGCACACTCGGTCAGTACTTTGCAGCCCTGACCAATATGCGTTCCGTAGGCTGCATGGGCGATGTCAGAACCTATGACTATGCCATCGCACTTCGTGCCGTCCTCACATCCGACTTCATGACCGCAGAATCCGCAGAACTTCCGTGGGAAGTACTTGGAAAAGTCACAAGCCGAATTGTCAATGAGGTAAAAGGTGTAAACCGCGTACTGTATGATTGCACGGGGAAACCGCCGGCTACGATTGAGTTTGAATAAATCGAGTTGCTTAAAAAAGCCAGTGTTTATGCGGGTTTCAGCGATTTCG
>OGZE01000944.1_pt1 | contig 19340 bp, 10 predicted proteins | sample 1576731 | NCBI WGS metagenome assembly OGZE01 (sample SAMEA3541503, study PRJEB24748) | human gut metagenome | biome: human gut; feature: human-associated habitat; material: faeces | place: China | collected 2012 | reverse complement strand
AGATCGTGCCGGAAGGCGTCGTCGATCGTCGGGGCGGCGTGCCAGAGTGCGCGCAGCAGGCGCGTTGAGAGGCGAGTGAGCTCGGGATGCGAATGGTAGACGTAGAAGAGCCTCAGCATCGCGTTGGGATCGGTCCTGAAGACGTCGTCTCCGGCGATGTCCATCTCGTCTCCGCGAGCGACGAACGCGGCCTCGAGCCTGACGGCGGGCACGTTGTCGTAGCTGCCGAACAGACGGTCGGCGATTGCCTGAAGCTGAATGACCGACATCTGCACGACGGCCTTGGCATTGAGGTAGTAGCGCTTCATCAAAGCCTCGGAGGGCCTCAGCTGTGCCGTGGCGCTGTAGCCGAGTGCGCTCGCAAGCGCCTCCTGCACGTCGAAGAGCAGACGGTTTTCTGGACGGTGTGTGAGCAGATGCAGCGTGATGCGAAGCGACTCGAGATGGTGTTCGCAGGCGACGAGCGTATGCATCTCGCGCTCGGTGATGAGGCCTGCGGAGGCCATGTCGGAGACGGACTGTGCAATGCCTGCGGCCTGGGCGCACCAGAGAAAGACCTGCAGGTCGCGAAGGCCTCCGGGGCTCTCCTTGATGTTGGGCTCGAGCGAATAGGGCGTGTCCTCGAACTTCTGATGGCGTCGGGCAAGTTCAAGCATCTTGTCGCGGAAGAAGCGCCTGGGGTCAAGCGTCTGCGCGAAGTGCATTCTCGCCTGGGCGTAGAGTCTGCCGTTGCCCCAGAGGCAGCGGCTTTCGAGATACGTGGTCGCTATTGAGACGTCCTCGGCGGCCTCGGAGAGAAATTCAGAGGTACTGCGCACCGATGCGCCGACCGTGAGACCGAGCTCCCAGAGTCTGGTCGTGAAGGTGGCGAGGGCCGTCTGACAGGACTCGTCCTCCTTGACGGACTCGTCCGTGAGGACGAGAAGGTCGATGTCGGAATAGGGATAGAGCTCGCCGCGGCCGTAGCCGCCCACGGCCGCCACCGCAATGCGGTCGGCGGGCAGGCCGCTCTCGGCGAGCATGGCGAGAACCGCCGTGTCGAGCACGCTCGTGTGGGCTCTTAGATAGGCCTCGCTGTCGTGCTTGGCCTCCCATTCGCGAGCGAGCCGCTCGCGTTCGCGGTCGAAGACCTCGCGGATGGTGGGGGCGGGTGCGCCTGCGGCGTCAGGTTCGGGAGCGGTCATCGGATGGACTCCTGGACGGATGTGCTTGAGGGTGCTCGGAGCCGAGTCCCGGGGCGGGCGACCAGCCCGTGGAACGGGAGATCAGCACGGCGGGGAGCCTCGTGAGCATGATGATGAAGAGCTTGGCGCTCATGCCTGCGATGCGGAGCGTGTCGCGCACGGGCTGGTAGTGGGAGACGCCGTCGGCGGGCGGTCTGGGATCGACGGGAAGCTCGCGCAGGCGAAGTCCCATCCACATGAGGCGCACGAGTGACTCGAATTCGAATTCGGCGCGTCTGCCGAGTCCGATGCAGGCGGAGAGCTGCGAGACGGCGGCGAGCGGGTAGACGCGCAGGCGGCACATGACGTCCTTGGGCGCAAGACTGAGTGCGGCCAGACATGCACCTGCGTCGGCCATGCGGCGTGCGAGACGTGCGCGGGCGGGATAGGCGCTCGACGTGCGGGCATAGCCGCAGACGAGGTCGTTGGAATGCTTGCGGGAGAGTTCGAGAAAGCTGCCGACGGCGGCGGGATCATGCCTGCCGCCTGCGTCGAAGACGAGCGCGTGCGTGAAGCCCGCCTGCCTTGCGGCCTTGAAGCCCGTGAGGATGGAGGCGCCCCTGCCGCCCGTCGACTGACGGCGGACGAGGCCGGCGCCCATGGCCCTGCATCGTTCGCAGGCTTCCTGCGCGGGCGGGTCGGAGGCGTCGTCGACGAGAAGGACGGGAGTGCCCGTGGAGAGCAGGCGTCTGACGACGTCCTCCACCGTGGCGGGATGGTTGTAGACCGGGATTACGATGACCGGCCTGTATGCGGCGGGTTCTGCGGGCATGCGGAAACTCCCACGGGGGCGGGGCTCCTGCGCGGACTGGGCCGTTCAGGATGCGGTGCAGGCCGTCGGAGACGGCCTGCGGAGGTTTCAGGCTCAGAGGCCCTCGGGCTTCTTCCAGCCCTTGACGAAGTCGGGCGGCTCGGGTGTGCCCGCGGAGCACGTCAGGATGTCGTAGCCCGTTTCGGTGACGAGGACCATGTGCTCCCACTGTGCGGAGAGCGAGCGGTCGCGCGTGACGACGGTCCAGCCGTCGCCGAGCATCGTGACGCCGTAGCGGCCGGCGTTCACCATGGGTTCGATCGTGAAGACCATGCCCGGGACGAACTTCGGCGTCGGGTGGTTGATCGGGAAGTGGTGGACGTGGGGCTCCTCGTGGAAGCCGCGGCCGATGCCGTGGCCGCCGTAGTCGCGCACGACGGAGATGCCGTTCTTGTCGGCGAAGGCCTGACAGGCGACGCCGATGTCGTTGAACGTGCCGCCAGGACGCACGGCCTCGATGCCCGCCCACATCGTCTTGAAGGCGAGGTCGCAGAGGCGCTTGCCCGCGATGGTCGGCTTGCCGACGACGAACATGCGGGACGTGTCGCCGTGGAAGCCGTCCTTGATGCTCGTGACGTCGATGTTGACGATGTCGCCGTGCTTGAGCTTCTTTTCACCCGGAATGCCGTGGCAGACCACGTGGTTGATCGAGATGCAGGTGGTGGCGGGATACGGCGTCATGCCTTCGGGCTGGTAGCCGAGGCAGGCGGGGATGCACTTCTGGACGTTGACCGTGTAGTCGTAGGCGAGCTTGTCGAGTTCGCCCGTGGTGATGCCCGGCTTGACGAAGGGCGTCAGGTAGTCGAGAAGTTCGGAGGCGAGGCGGCCGGCGATGCGCAGGCCCGCAATCTCCTCCGGCGTTTTGATGTGGATGGCCATGATGTGCGGAATTTGTTGCTGTTTAATAGTGTTGCATGACCGCAGGCGGTCCCTGCTGTCGGGGCGGCGGGCGGTCCTTATCGGCGATAGTACACCAATTCGACGGGGGCAACTGCAGGCGGACGCCCCGAGGGCGGACGGGAGGCGCGTGATGGACCGAAGAAAATTGCCCGCGACGCTTGCAACGCCGTTCAACCCTCACGTATAATCGTGCGCTTTCAGATCCGGAGCCTCGTGCCCCGGAGTTTTTCATCCTGCCCGGTGAACCTTGGTCGGTCCCGGGTGAAATCAGCGCACGTTCTGTTCCGAGGTGCTGTGCAGGCTTGTCCTGCGCTCAACTTATCAGGACGTGTCAGACTCTAAACCTTGGAGAATTAATCATGGTCAGCATGCGTGAAATGCTTGAAGCTGGTTGCCATTTCGGTCACCAGACCCGTTTCTGGAACCCGAAGATGGGTCAGTACATCTTTGGCGCCCGCAACAAGATTCACATCATCAACCTCGAAAAGACGGTTGCCAAGTTCGAAGAAGCCTGCAAGTTCGCCCGCCAGCTCTCCGCTCAGGGCGGCAAGATCCTCTTCGTCGACGCCAAGCGCGGCGGTCGCGAAATCATCGCCGCCGAAGCCCAGCGTTGCGGCAGCTGCTGGGTTGACCAGCGCTGGCTCGGCGGTACGCTCACCAACTTCAAGACGGTGCGCGGCACGATCAAGCGTCTCAAGGACATGGAGCAGCAGCTCGAAGACGGCTCTGCTGCCAACCTGACGAAGAAGGAAGCCCTCGACTTCCAGCGCAACGTTGAAAAGCTCAACAAGTCCATCGGTGGCATCAAGGAAATGTCCGCTCTTCCGGACGCTCTCTTCATCGTTGACGTCGGCTACCACAAGATCGCCATCCAGGAAGCCAACAAGCTTGGCATCCCGGTCATCGGCATCGTCGACACGAACCACTCTCCGGATGGCGTTGACTACGTTGTTCCGGGCAATGACGACTCCTCCAAGGCTGTCGCCATCTACGCCCGCGGCATCGCTGACGCCGTTCTGGCCGGCCGTGCCGACAGCCAGACGGAAATCGTTGAAGCCGCCGCTGACGAAGAGTTCGTCGAAGTGGCTGCTGAAGCCGAAGAACAGCCCGCTGCCTAATTTCGGTTGAAGCGGATTCCCTGCACCGGCGGTCGACATACATTACAATGTCGACCGTTCGCAGAGAACCGCGACTCTGTCCTTAAGCAGGAGCCTCTGGCAGGCCGAATTACTTCTGCCCCTCAGGTCTCCGGCTGAAGAAAGGGGGCGACATCATGTCACCCCCTTTTTTCGTGATTCTGAATTCTAAAATTTTCTACTGATACTCTAGGAGAGTGAACATGGCTGCTATTACCGCCGCGATGGTCAAGGAACTGCGCGTCAAGACGGACGCCCCGATGATGGAATGCAAGAAGGCCCTCACGGAAGCTGACGGCGACATGGCCAAGGCTGAGGAAATCCTTCGCGTCAAGCTCGGCAACAAGGCCACGAAGGCCGCCGCCCGCATCGCTGCCGAAGGCGTCGTCGCTGTCTACCTTTCCGACGATCGCAAGCTCGGCGCCATCCTCGAAGTCAACTCCGAAACGGACTTCGTTGCCAAGAACCCGGAATTCCTGCAGATGGCTGCTGACGCCGTCCGCGCCGTTGCCGAACAGAACCCGGCCGACATCGAAGCCCTCGCCGCCTGCAAGATCGGCGATGCCACGCTTGAAGAAGTCCGCAAGGGCCTCGTTGGCAAGATCGGCGAAAACATGACGTTCCGCCGCTTCACGCGCGTTGAAGCTAAGGGCGAGCTCAACTCCTACATCCACGGCTCCAAGATCGGCGTCATCGTCGACGTGATCGGCGGCAATGCCGAACTCTCCCACGACGTGGCCATGCACATCGCCGCCGCCAAGCCGAAGGCTCTCGACGAGACCGGCGTTGACCAGGCCCAGATCGAAGCCGAACGCCGCATCGCCATCGAAAAGGCCCGCGAAGCCGGCAAGCCGGAAGCCATGCTCGAACGCATCGCCGAAGGTACGGTCAAGAAGTTCCTCAAGGAAGTCACGCTCGTCAACCAGCCGTTCGTCAAGGACGACAAGAAGTCCGTCGGCGAACTCGTGAAGGCTGCCGGCGCCCAGATCGTCGGCTACACGCTCTTCGTCGTTGGTGAAGGCATCGAAAAGCGCGTTGACGACTTCGCTGCTGAAGTCGCCGCCCAGGTTGCCGCCGCCAAGGCCTAATCTGACGCGTGCACGAATCAGCCCAAGCGGCTGATTCAGCCTCAAGTGAAAACGGGATGCCCTGTTGCGGGACATCCCGTTTTTTCATGGTGGTCAAGCAAGCACAAACCGTGCCGAAACGGCTCGTGGGCAGTGTCCCGCAGGCTTTGTCTGAGTCTCGTCAGGGCCTCTGAAAATATTGTTTGCGTAAAAATCGGGCTAGCTTATAATTAGGTAATTTTGCCTACGGGACGTACCTTTCGACGCCCTGCAGGCATGATTGACAGCACAAATTACAGTTTGACTTTCGGAGTGACGACATGGATCAGACGGCGGAAACGGCGGCCAAGCCCGCCTACAAGCGCATTCTTCTCAAACTTTCCGGCGAGGCCCTGATGGGCGAAGACAGCTTCGGCATCAACCGTACGGTTCTTGCCCGCATGGTTGAGGAAATCAAGAGCGTCGTCGAGCTCGGCGTTCAGGTCGGCATCGTCGTGGGCGGTGGCAACATCTTTCGCGGCGTCGCACTCGGCGCCACCGGCATGGACCGCGCCACGGGCGACTACATGGGCATGCTCGCCACGGTCATGAACGCCATGGCCCTTCAGGACGCCTGCCGCAACAACGGCGTCGAGGCTCGCGTTCAGTCCGCCCTCAACATCGAGCAGGTTGCCGAGCCGTACATCCGCGGCAAGGCCCTCCGTCATCTTCGTCTCGGCCGCGTGGTGATCTTCGCCGCCGGCACGGGCAACCCCTTCATGACGACCGACACGACGGCCGCCCTGCGCGGCGCCGAAATCGGCGCCGAGATCGTGATCAAGGCCACGAAGGTCGACGGCATCTACACGGCCGACCCGAAGAAGGATCCGACCGCCACGATGTTCGACGAAATCACCTTCGACGATGCGCTCCGCTCCAACCTCAAGGTGATGGACGCCACCGCCTTCGCGCTCTGCCGCGAACAGGGCCTGCCGATCAAGGTCTTCAACATCAACAAGAAGGGCGCTCTGCGCCGCGTCATTCTCGGCGAACAGGAAGGCACGCTCGTGCATTCCTGAGATTTGGCTAAAATATCAGCATGACGTGAGCCTGCAGACCTGACGGCCCGCAGGCTCTTCAATTTATTCAATACCCTAGCGTCGTCCGTCTTTGTCGGGCGCCGCGTTTCTGCTCGTCCGCGAGGGACCGTGCGGAAATCCAATCAGGAGCTAAAAATGACTGTTGCTGACATCATCAGCCAGACCCAGCACAAGATGGGACGCACCATCGAAACGCTTCGCGAAGACTTCACGAAGATCCGTACGGGCCGTGCCTCCACGGGTCTTCTCGAACACATCATGGTCGACTACTACGGCTGCCCGACCCCGCTCACGCAGGTCGCCCAGCTCGGCGTCGGCGACGCCCGTACGCTCACGGTCCAGCCGTGGGAGAAGAACATGGTCGCCGTCGTTGAAAAGGCCATCCGCAACTCCGATCTCGGCCTCAACCCCGCCACGAGCGGCATGGTGATCCGAGTTCCGCTGCCCCCGCTCACCGAAGAGCGCCGCCGCGAACTCACGAAGGTCGTCAAAGGCATGGGCGAAGACGCCAAGGTTGCTGTTCGCAACCTCCGTCGCGACGCCAACACCCACGTCGACCGTCTCTGCAAGGACAAGGAAATCAGCGAGGACGATCAGCGCCGCGCCGAAACCGAAATCCAGAAGATCACCGACCGCTTCATCGGCGAAGTCGACAAGGTCGTTGCCGAGAAGGACAAGGAAATCATGACGGTCTAACCGTCCGTTGAATCGAGTCCGCTCGAAACAATTCGAATAAGTTCGATTGGCGAAAAAGCCTGCAGAACTCTGTTCTGCAGGCTTTTTTTCCACAGAGTCAGTCCCCCAAAGTGCGGCTGATTCCTGGAGGAGCCCGCCTGTGTGGAATGCACGAAATGGGAGAACTTGCTGAGACATCTTGTGAGGATTAGTGCTCGCCTGCAGCGTTGAGCACGGCGACCATGTTCTCGAGGTACATGAGGGCGTGGTCAAGCGGAGACATCGTCAGGGCGAGATTCGCGTTGCAGGCCTCGATGGAGATCGTCAGGTTCGGCAGGTGCTTGAGAAGCTGCACGAGGTCGGCCCACCGGTTCCCGGAAACAGGCGGAAGTTGCGGACCTGATAGAGGATGCCGTCCATCGTGTCGGGCATTTCGGCCGTGATGTCGCACAGCTGGCAGTACTTGAGCGAGCCGGCGGGCAGATTGTCGATGTCCCTATATTCGTTTTGGGCGCGGTAGAAGTGGATCGGGTTGGCGAGGCAACCGGTGTTCGGACGGTTGATCTTGCGGAGGATCTCGCCTTGTTGCTTGACGATCGAGACTTTGCACCAGAGCATCGGCTCGATGCGACGGTTGATGTCGGGGTCGTTGCCTGCGCAGAGCACCTGGTTGACGGAAGAGACGTCGAGAACGGGGCTGATAGGACGCAGAAGCTTCAGTGGTTCGTAGTGGCGATCCTTGAGCATGACGGGGCGGCCTTAGCGGAGACGGCGTGGCTCCAGAGACTATGTCCGGCCTCGCACCCTAAGCATGTTCTTCATCCCTAAAGAACTTATCCGAACGGCGATACGGCTCGTGGAAAGTGGCTGCGAGCGGTGACGAAAACCCTCGGTTCGGGAAATCCAATCTGGTCAAGGTGTGCGAGAGGGGATAGCCTTTCCCGTAACCGCTTTTCTGAAGGCTACTGATGCACAGCCAAAAACAAATCCTCCTCATGATCGTCCTTGCCGCGCTTGTCATGCGCGGGCCCATCAATGCCGTGGGTCCGATGGCTCCCGTCGTGCGCGATGTCTTCAATCTGCCGTGGGAGTCTTTCGGCGTGCTCGCTGGCATTCCGACCATGGCTTTCGGGCTATGCAGCCTTGCGGTTCTGCCGTTGGTGGCCGGATTCGGTAGCAGAACCTTCGCCGTCGCCGCTCTGACCGGAGTCGCACTCGGATCCTTCGTCCGATGTGTCGAGTGGGTACCTGCTCTCTTTCTCGGAACTCTGATTCTAAGCGTTTCAATCGCGGGCCTGAACGTCTGGATTCCTTCTGTCGTCAAGGTGGTCTTTCATGACCGCCAGTCTCAGGTGATGGGTGTCTATACGGCGGTGCTCAGCGTCAGCGGCCTACTCGGCACGGCCGCGGTCATGCCGGCTCTGGAGGTGGGGGCCGTCTGGTGGGCTCCCTTTGCTGTCTGGGGACTTGCGGCTCTTGCGCCGCTTGTCTGGGCAGTGGGTTTTGGAGGTGTTCCTCTGCCCGTTCCTGAACGGGAGGGAAGGCGTCCCGAGAAGAGTGGAGCTCCCGTTGCACTTCTCGTGTGGTTCGTTGCGATTCAGGCGGGGCTCACCTTCACTGTTGCGTCGATGATGCCCTCAGGGCTTGAGGCAGCGGGCGTTTCCAGATCTGATGCGGTCAATGCCGTGACACTCTACCTTGGCGCCATGTTTGCCGGATCTCTCGGATGCGGTTTTCTGCCTGTGGAGCGAAAAATCTATCCTGTGGTCGGCGCCGTCTACCTGACGGGCCTCTGGATGTGGATGGAGGGCTTGGGAGGATTCGCAGGCCTCATGGGGGCAGCACTTGTGATGGGCGTCCTGCAGGGCGCTTTCGTGACGATTTCGCTTACCGCCGTGACGAAGAAGACGCCGGAAGCTGACATTCTTCGCGTGACGGGGCTCGTTCAGTGCGGCGGTTACCTGCTGGCCGGCCTTGCACCCATGATGGCGGGCGCCTGGGCTTCGGCCTTCGGATTCGGCCGCATGCCAGTGCTTCTCATGATCCTCGTGTTCATGTGGTGCGTGGTGGCGTGGTTTGTTGCGGGAAGACCAGATGCCAAGACCAGCTATACACAGCGCGATTGCTGAGTTTCTTGGTTTTTCTTGAACAAAATTGAGGACAGCATGAAATGTCGCGCTATCTTTACGGTATGATTGACTACTGAAATAGTGACGTTTATGGTGATGATTGGTATCGTATCGTGAGGATGTAAATCGGGCGTGGCGTAAATCGTTGTCACGGCTGGAAGTATCCCGTCGCTCCCCAAAAAAAATATTGACTAACCTTTTGAAACGACAAGGAGTGCCCGTGTATCAGTCTGACGATGATGCAGTTTCCCAACCTACGCCACAAGTCTGGCTGGCCGGTTTTTTGAAAAGGCGAGGACTTGTACGTCCTGATGGTCGCTCGCTTTATCAATATCATCCGACGATCGATGAATATTTTAGCTTGAGGAGTTGCCTTCAGGCGGATTCGGACCGGAGAAAACGTCTGGGTTGCCTGATTCCAAATGCTGCATCGATCGTTTTGTATTGTGCGTTGTGGTATGCGTATGAGTATGAGGACGGTTCTGTCAAGTGGGAGCCGCCGCTCGCTAGCATCGGAGCTGAAGACGTGGATGACGATCCCGTCTTGAGAACCAGGCTCGTGCAGATGGCTGCGCACTATTGGGGGCATGACGGAGCCTTTACGTATGAGGGCTTTTATTACATTGGGTATGTTTTCTCTCAGGCTGGTGTGCCGGTAAAGGCCCTTTTGAAGCAGAGCGGTTGGGTCGGGCGGATGATTTTTTCGATCTTTCGCTGGCAGGCAAGAAACGGTTTTCCTGATGAGGTATTGATCAATGCGTATTTGATGGGGCAGTTGAGTAATCCTGATTTCAAAGGAATTCCATCTGGAATTCTTAAAGAGCGTGCCGTTGAAATCATATCCAAAGCTGTGGTTACCCTTCGTTTGACGCTCAAGGAGATGTCGTCTGCACAGGGAACGAACACGCTCAGCTCCTCTCAATTCCAGTCTTTCGATCTTGAGTTTCCCGGTTGCAGACTGACCGACGAGATGTTTGGCAAGTTCCTCAGGGAGTTCAGTTCGAATCTGAAACGAGCCGAAAAAGGAGAGGACAACGGCCGTGTTGTCGAGGTTGAACGGTTGTTGGTCAATCGAGAGGGGCAATGGGGCCTGTTCGGGCGCGTGGAATTCAAGAAGCGCACGATGCCCAAAGAACAATTTTTCTCGGTATTCGGTTTTCCGTTGAGCGCTCTCAGCTCTTTTACTAGAGGCACGTTGCTGTTGGGAGACAGGCCTGTGGCCATGGTGGCACAGGCGGGCGTAAACATGATCGCCATGCGAATGCATCGTGGAAACTCGGTCAAATTCAGTGGCCCTGAAGCCCTGAGGTCTGTTGTGGCAACGTACCGTCCTGCGACCTCATCGGGTTCCCTGATGAAGGCTCAGATTCCATTGAGAGGATTGGGGCCTGTGGATGTCAAGGAGCCTCTGGTGTTTGTCAGACAGTCTGTGGATTTGTCCCGCTGGAGCTTCAAGGGCAATGGCAGCTGCTCCATTGCAGGGAGCGAAGCCATGGTTTGGATCCATGCTGATGCCAGGGTCAGCGCAGGAGAGGGGGGCTTTGAAGAAGTCTCTGGCGACTTCATGGGCGGCAGGCTTCTGCGCGTGTTCGAGAGTCTGGAAATCCATGTTGAACAAGATGTATATGCAATCAGACTGCGTCAGGTGAAGGTGTCTGACGAGATATATGAACTGCGTGGAAACTTGTGGGGTTATACGGCGGACGGTCTTCCTGTGTATCGAGGAATGCCGAAGGTTGTCAGGCATCAGCCTGGAGCGTGGCTTGAGCAGGAAGTGAGGAGCGTTCGGTGGTTCAACGATGTTGGCCGAGAGCAATATGGTGCTGTGGGATCCGTCGGAAAGTTTGTCTGCAAGGTCACGGATGATGCAGGTGAGCTGAAACGCCGCATCCGCGTGGTTCTCCTGCCCTCAATTGCCGATGATTCGAGCTGTTTGGCAAGATCCGCCATGCCTGGGAGGATTGAATTCAGTGATTGGGACATACAGTCTTGCAAGACATCGGATGAAGATGTTTCAATCGAGTATTTTGATCGTGACTGTGTCGTGACGTGCAATCCGCGCAGGAGCATCAATGATTCGCTAAGCCTGACACTTGAAGTTCTGGGACGGCATCGTGTTTCGCCGATTCTCCTGACTCTTGATTACCCGCAACGTTTTGTGGGTTTCATATCTCGCACTACCCGCAACCGCTATGAACATGACCATGAATTGACGCTGGATGAAATCAAAGATCTTCAGGCTGTTGTCAAGGTCGCAGCGGCGAAGGGCGGTCGCTTCCGTTTTGGGCTGAGAATATATCCCAAAGCTCTGGAGGTGAACGAGCATCTGGGACGCAAGAACTACGAGTCTTTCGTACCCATTCACGTTGATGCAGAGACAGGGGTTGGAATTCTTAATTTTGAAGAATTTTCGCCGGTGATTTATCGCACCATGAGGGCTTGCGCCGGTGAAGCGGAGGAGCGCTATGTTTCAATTGAACTCGATGAGGAGAATGCCACCAATCGCTGCCGAGTTCGTGTTGTGCATGCTGATACGAGATTTTTGATCACCGAGACGAACGACGTCATGGTTTCTGACGACTGCACCCGACCGATTTGTGTGGAGGCAAGATCTCTTTGGAGCCCCTTTGAACGTGTCACGTTGGGACTTGTCGGCAGACGGTTGCCTCTGCCGTTGCCTTCCGTCCTGTTGAATTCGAGCGAACCGTGGTGGATTTATGAGCTTGGCGATGCAAAGCTGAGGACGCCGCCTGCCATATTCGTTCCGAATGGTTTTCGCACGTCCATGGATGCGCCTATCGTGCAGCAGATTCCCAGATTATGGAAGACCGATTTTTCGGATGTATCTCCCGTTTTTCGACAAATGGAAGGAGCTGTCCAGGATGTTTTGAGCAAGCCGTCCAGCTGTCTTGAAACCTGGAGGTTTCTGCGGGATCAGCTAATGGTTCTGGGAGGCAGAGGCTTTGCTCAGTTGCCCTATTGGCGCGCGCTTTCCAGAAATGTGCCGTTGGCCTTTGCCTTTGCATCCGTATTGACATTGACAACCCCGAGACCGTCAGGAGTGCGATCGTTGCTGTCAACTGTTGCACGTCTTCACTCATGGAGATGGGAACTGATATCCCAAAGTAGTCTCAACCTAGCGCTTCGGAAAATCGATACTTGTTTAAAAAAGATGGGACTGGAGGATGGAGGCTTTTCACCTGTCAGTGACCTTCTTGACGACGAGTCTGTCAGCATGATTCCCGCTGTGCGTCACAAGATGCTTGTCGGGTTGGCTTCGGAAGGATTGTTGCACTTGACGTCTGAGCATGTCAATGAGCTCATATGCGGCTTGGACGCTCCTCTGGCCAAGGGGATGAGGAACGTCAGTCTGGATCATCTGCGTTCAGCGTGGCATGAGATGATTGATCGTCATCAGAACGGAATTGCAGATGGAGGAGATGTTTTTTTTCAGGAAACTCGCCTCATGACGGTCGTGGAAGAGTTGAGCCGCCAATATGTCACTTCTCTTGGAGAGATGGGCAAGGTTGAGGCCAAGATGCTCAGATTGATTGAGCGAGAATTCCTTAGAGTCGACAGGGTGCAGGGCTCGGCGCGCTTGCGTGGCTTTGAGCGCGTCAAGTACTGGAAACTTCCTGTGATCCTTCCGATCATCATGGCCTTCTGTTGGGAAATGACCTCCCAGAAGGCTGAAGGTCTTGAAAAGCAGACCAGACTGGCACAGAAAGGGATTTTCTACTTTACGGAATCGTTGCTCTCGCGAGATCCCGAACTGACGGCCGATGCTTTTGGATTCGCCGCGCTTCTTATGGCTCACCTGACGAACGAGCAACAAGGGAAATGACATGACGAAAAACCGCTATGCCTACTGGTCCGAATACTTGGCCGGACTTAAGCAGAAGGGAGTTGATGAGGCGCTGTCCTCCGTTTTTTTCAAGAGTGCACCGCTTAACAGATGGCTTCGGCGTACGTTCGAAGCTCAGGGGCGCCCGTACTCACTTATGGCGGATCCTGTTTTCGAAAGCATGTTCCCGTGGGAAAGTTCCAGACGAACTCTCAGACAGATGGTTCGGGACGGGCTTTTCAGTGATGAAACGATGACGCTTTTGAATCAGAAGGCTGAGGAGGGATTCCCGCCCGACAGAAAACCTTTCAGGCTGCAGTATGAGTCTTTCCAGTGGCTATTGGATGAATCGAAGTGCAACAGCCTGATCGTTTCGAGCGGGACTGGATCTGGTAAGACGGAATGCTTCATGATGCCGATGCTCGAGGATCTTGTTCGGGAGTTCAAGAGAGGCGAAAAATACAGAAAAGGCATCAGAGCGTTGCTTTTGTACCCTCTCAATGCTTTGAGTGACAGCCAAAGGGATCGCTTGAGGTGCTGGACGCACGACTGTCCCGAAGAAAAACGGATTCGCTTCGTCATATACAACGGGGAAACCGATGAGAAAAAGACAGCGGCTGCCAAAAAATTTAATCTGGAGGCACACCCCGAAGAAGTGTTCGATCGAGAAACGATGCGCGAGGTCGTGCCTCAGATCATGTTGACGAATCCGTCAATGTTGGAGCGCATGCTTTTACGCAAGCAAGACGCAGGCATGGTTGCCAAGACGCGTAGCGCGAAGTGCTTCCGGTGGATCATTTTGGACGAAGCCCATACCTATCTTGGCTCCAAGGCCGCCAATCTGGCGCTTCTGTTGCGTCGCACAATCAACGCCTTCGGAGTCGATCCCAGAGATGTGCACTTTGTGGCGACTTCCGCAACAGTGAACGCTGATGACGAAGTTGCGAGGGAAAGGCTTCGGAAATTCGTCATGGACGTTTCTGGCACTTCTGCAGACCGCGTGCACCTAGTTCTGGGGCGTAGGGAGGTTCCTGAGCCTGTGAGGACGGATTTGCTGGAGGACGACGTCACGCCTGATGAGCTGGAAAAGTTGTCGGAGCCGGAGCTTGAGGCAGCGCTTATGAAGTCGCGAAAAGCGATGACGGTTCGCAACGTGTTCCTGACGGGGCCGGGCTATGCCTCGCTTTCCGACGTGGCCAAAGCGGCAGGCATTGAGCGTGATGAAGCGTTGCGATGGATTGATCTTGTGACAGGAGTGCTTCCTGATGATAAGACAGGACGTAAGGCACTGTTGCCGTTGAGGTTGCACCAATACTTCAATACGACGGGAACGCTCGGCGCGTGCGTAGATCCTCAGTGTCCTCACAAGGATGAGGAGCTTTGCGACAAGGAATGGCATTTCGGAAAGGTATGGCTGGACGAAAGGCGCATTTGTACCTGTGGTGCTCCTGTGCTGCCCATTGTTGCATGCAAAAGCTGTAACTCCGTTGTATTGAAGGCCGATTATGTGACTTCAAGCGCAGGGGAGAGTCTGGAGTATCCAGGTGACGCAGAGGATTCGGAAAAATTGTGGAAAGTCGTGACCGCCGCGGGGCTGAACGACGTTGGCATTGACATGAGTGAAGGGGGCGAGGAGGAGAACTCTGCTGGGAACAAGGAAAATGACTCGGCAGAATCAGATGAGTTCGAAGATCATGATTATCCTGACGGTGGTGTCGATGATGATGCAGAACGCTGGAGCGAGCCTGTTCTCGTGACGAATGATGAGCAGGGTGTACTGGCTCAGAGCATGCTGTTGACAGTGCCTTCGCAAGAGAACGCCGACGATGTCAGAGAGATTACAGTTCATTTCATTTTCGGGGACGTCGATGAGCGAGAAAAGGTCTGTTGCCCGACGTGCGGTGAAAAGGCTCGCTGGGCACAGTTCTATTTGAGGCAGGTGTCCTCCCGCTACGTTCAGTCGCTGATGCCCTATCTTCTGGAGCATTGTTCCACCGATAAGGACGTTGCTGAGTTGCCAAAGCATGGCAGAAAACTTCTGACCTTCGCCGACTCCCGTCAGGGAACAGCCAAGATTGGCGCGCTTCTGGAGCGTGAGGGCGAGCGCTCATTTACGATCGCTACTTTGTATCGTCAGTTACTGGAGACTGCAGGAAAGTCATTGAGTGCTGCTGAGCGCACGTCTTATGAAATGTTATTGAAGACACCCGACCTGCCGGCAACAATCCGGGAGGACTTTGAACGCAAGTTGCAGGCGGGGAAGCCTGAGATCTCCTGGAGGGAAGTGCACGAGTCGATCCGTCAGGAGATAGCAACGGACGATGGAACCGCTAAGCCGACCAGACATTTGACAGAAGCGTTTTGGCTTCACAAGAAGATCACGCCGGCTCAGGCTGATGACACTGCTCAGATCCTTTTGCTTCGCGAATTCCTCTATCGTCCGAAGAACGGTGCGACGCTTGAGACGTGTGGACTGGTTTCCGTCGTCTATCCTGAGCTAGCCAATGTGGAACAGACACCAGCCGAATGGCCTGCACGGTTCGGTCTTGAAGGGTGGCGAAAGTACCTCAAGCTGGTGGTTGATTTTGTGGTGAGGGCGCGTTATGCGGTTCATCTGCCTCAGTGGTGGGCGGCCCGCGGCGGCAATCGATTTGTCGTGGGCAAGACCTACCTGGCTCCCTGTACAGAAGAAAAGGCAGGTGCGCGTCAGCTTCGATGGCCTGCCGTCAATCCGAAAAACTCAGCTCGCAGTGCTGATTTTGTCAAGTATACGGGCAGTTTATTGGGAATAAATTTGGATAACGATGCCGAAATGACGGATGATCGGCGCAATGTCGTGAACACCATCCTCAAGGAGGCGTTTACGGTTCTTCGTGCTCGCAGGCTGCTGACTCCTGCGGGTGCTGAGGGCGCAGGTTATGCATTGGATACATCCTGTATCTCGCTCAGACTCAACAAAAGTGTCTGGGCGTTCAAGGAGTCGAACAAGCTTTACGATACTCTGATAGGCAGGCCCGAGGAGGCCGTGTGTCCTCAGAACACGCGTTGGTCGGGAGCGACGGAGGTGACGCTGCCTGAGGTGAACGTTGATCCATTTTTGTGGCAGGATGCCTATCGAACGGCTCGACAGGAGGTTCAGACTCAGCTCGCCCAATCCAAGTCTTTCAGGGATTTGGTGGATAACGGTTATTGGAACCGCTACGGCACGATGGCTCTGGAAAGGACCGGATACTATGCTGCCGCTGAGCATACAGCCCAGCTGTCGAAAGAAACGCGCGTTGACTATGTCAATGAGTTCAAAAAAGGGCTCATCAATGTGCTTTCGTGTTCCACCACCATGGAAATGGGTGTGGACCTCGCGGCCATCAATACGGTCGTTATGATGACCGTGCCGCCTTATCCTGCGAACTACATGCAGCGAGCGGGCCGTGCGGGGCGTCGTAAGGAAACCAGATCCAACGCGCTTGTCGTTGCGGGAAGTTCGCCTCGTGATCAGGAGGTGTTTTCCAATCCCAAGTGGGCACTTGAAGGTGCAAAGCCCAATTTGATGGTGTCGCTCGATTCCAGACGCATTGTTCAGCGGCATGTCAATGCTCAACTTCTGTCGGCTTTCTTCGCGACCATTGACGAAAAAGATGGAGACAAGCTCACCAGGGAAAAATGGTGTGATCAAACCGGTCTTGATTATCTGAGATGGCTGTCATCGCTGTGTGACGATGATGTGGGAGCCGATCTGAAGCGTGCGTTGGAGAGGGTCACCCGGTTCAGCGTTTTGGCCGAAGAGAGCGTGGCAAGCATGGCTGCGGATTCGCACAACGAAATGATGGCGCACATCAAGTCCTGGAAGGACGAGATGCACAGATACAACTTCCTTATTGCTGATGTTAAGGATGAAATTGGAAAAAAAGCTCTGACCCATCAGCTCAAGCGCTTCAAGGACGAGAAAATTTATGAGGCACTGACTGAGGCTCTTTATCTTCCTTCGACGGTTCGCATCATCAATGTGACGCCTTTCAACTACAGGACGCTTCAGCAGGAGGCGAACGAAAAATACGAGCATGGTTCAAGACACGAGCTGCCTAGCAGACCTGCGCACATAGGTATTCATGAATACGCACCTGGAGTTTCAGTCGTCATTGACGGTGCGGTGTATGAGTCAGGGGGCCTGACGCTCAACTGGAAGTCCCCGGCATCAGTCGAGGGCGTCTCGGAAATTCAACAGATTGAGCATGTCATGTCGTGCGACTGCTGCGGACAGCAGTTCCTTGCCTCTCAGGCTTCGAAGGGGGCGGCTTGCCCGAATTGCGGCACTTGGATTATGGCGGCAAGCAGCCGATACGCGATCAAGCCGTCGGGCTTTTGTGTTCCCGGCAATTACGTGCCCAACAATGACTATACCCTTCTCAAGCATTATCCCCGCAAGGAGGCAACCGTCTTCATTGAGGGCGAGTCGCGCTCATTCGGAAACGGAGACATGCTTCGAATCAAGTCGAGCAGTATGGCACGCGTGCTGAGCATGAATGAGGGCAATGGCATTGGTTTTGCCGTGTGCCTTAACTGCGGTTGGGCGAAGCCCGAAGTGTCCGCCGATGAGTGCGAGCTCGATGAGACCTATTACCAGCATTCACCACTGAGGATCTCGCAGCACGGTGTGAATGAGACGGGCAAGTGTCTAGGGGGACTGTCAGGGCACGATTTCCAAATGAAGCACAATCTCGTGCTTGCAGCGGAAATCACGACGGATGCTCTGGAGGTCGTGTTCAATGGTGCATGCGGCTTGTTCGGAGGAGACAAGGAGCGCATCGAGTCTGCTGGGCTTGGCATTGGCATTGCACTCAGGCGCGGCGTGGCTGAACGACTCGGTATTGAGGAGGATGAAATCGGGATCGCGGTCGCGCTCAAGCGTAGCCTGAAAACGGGAGATTTGATAGTAAATCTTTATGACCACAATATGGGCGGATATTCTAGTCGCTTGGAGCCCATGATGGGAGAGCTTCTGGTGAGGGCTCGTGAAGTTCTCATCTGCAGGAGAAATTGCTCAACCGTCTGCGGGGCCTGCCTGCTGACTTTTGATACGCGACATGTCATGCGGGATCTCAACCGCTTCGACGCCCTCAAAGTGCTGACTCATGATCTCTTGCGAAGTTTGAATGTGCCGACAAACCTTGCGGCCATGGCCGGACGGGGTGCTCGTTATCTGAACGCTCGCATAACGGATTATTTGCGCAGTATGGCTGACGTTGTGGAGAAGGTTCAGTTCGTAGTGGGAGAGCGTCCTGAGATCGAAGAAAGTCTTATGGGATCCGAGCTGTATGGAATCGTAGACTATGCGCAGACTCTCTTTGGCAATGTGGAGATGATTGCAATTGGCTTCGATTGGGGGGCTCTTGAACACGAACAGCAGAACGAACTTCACTGGCTCTTCAACAAGGGGGTTGCCTTCACTCAAAGTGCTGTGGACCGCCTGAATGGTGCGGACTTGAAGAACATACTGATTCTTGTGCGAACTATGGATGGATGCCGAGCACTGGCTGTTGAGGATGCCGTCAAATGTAGATGGAACCCTTCTCAGTCAGAGCGTCCGATCTTGATCGGCGAGCTCGATGGGATGCTGGAGTCTAGAACTGGCGGGCAACCTCAGAGGCGGATGATGCAGATTGATTCGAATCGTCATGATGCAACAGTGGTTACGGAGGAGGTATTCGAAAGCGAAGGTCTGTGTGTCGGCAATTTTGGAGAGCGAGTGCTGGAGGCGGTCAGCAGAAGGTTTGGCAATGCTGATGTAAGCGCATTGTTTGAGGGCCGAATTGTTCGTCAGGTATCCTATACGGATCGTTACCTGATGCGCTATATCGATCTTCCTCTGGTTCTATCGCTTTTTAAGGGGCTCCGAAAGGTGGCAACGGTCGCAGAAGATGCCGCTTTCAATATTAGGACTCTTCAGTTCAAGGAGGAGGATAGAAGATCCCGTTGGAATCCCAATTACTCCGCACATTGGGAAAGCGAGGAGGAAAGAGATGAAATTGCACGTGACGTGCGGGCGCTTTGCTTCCGCAACCACGGATTGAGCTTTGCTGTGGATAGTGAAACTGTCAGTACAAGAGGCATACCTCATCCCAGACGCTTGATCGTCACGTTTAAGGACGGATCTTCCCTTTTGATCGGTTTTGATCAGGGGGTGGGCTTCGTGACTCCATCAAGCCAGTGGCCTGTGGGGGCGAGCAGGCAGAGAGCGGAGAATTTGTATAGGCTTGTCAACGATGCAGGAGCTTCTGACGCTGGGCGCCTGACCGTCAAGTTCGGCGTCCAGATATATGCCTACTGGCAGAGTGCCTAACGGCGGGCATTTGTCGGGAAATCGTTGATTTCGTATATTGTAAGAATCAGCCTCTTCCGGGAGGCAGGAACGATTCATTTGTGGACCCAAAATCTCGGACCGGTTGGCTGTATAACCAACCGGTTCCTTATTTCTTGAG
>OGZE01000942.1_pt1 | contig 19373 bp, 10 predicted proteins | sample 1576731 | NCBI WGS metagenome assembly OGZE01 (sample SAMEA3541503, study PRJEB24748) | human gut metagenome | biome: human gut; feature: human-associated habitat; material: faeces | place: China | collected 2012 | reverse complement strand
ATAAGGAACCGGTTGGTTATACAGCCAACCGGTCCGAGATTTTGGGTCCTTCACTAAACTTAAATACAGTTACGTCTGCAAGCAATGCTGCATTCGAAGCTGTTGGTGATGCACTAATTTTCCCAATATCTGTGATGCTTGAGGTTTGAGAATTTGTTTGATTAACTTGATTTTTAGGTCCGTTCTGTTTAGCAAAAAGACCTGAGCTTGCAAGACTGGATAAATTTGGGCTAATTGAAAGAGCGTTTTCTGCAAAATTAAGACCAGCCTGCGAAGGCTCATTGATTTGAGCTTGATCATTCAGGTTTGTTGTGCTGGATGGAGCCTGGTGAGTAATTTCTCCAGACTTAATTCCCGTAATTCCTCCAGAAGCTACGCTTAAACCTGAAGAATAAGTGAAAGTGTTCACAGATCGTCCTTCACGTCCTCCATTGGCACCGAAGGCACTGGAGTTTACGGTTCCGTAATTCGCCGATTCATTCGTCCCGTACGTAGTGCCGGAGTTCCTGGTGACGCTCCAGCCGTCGTCGCGATTGACGCTGTTGGTTACGCCGCTGCCCGAAACGGCCTGAACCCCAGAATTCGTTGCAAGCGAACTTGCATTGGTCGCAACCGACGAGGTGCCAAAGTTATTGGCATCCTGGACAGCGTTCATGTTCGCCGTGTCGGACGAGACCCCGAGGTCGGACTTGCGGACGTTCATGGCAGTCATCTGTCCTGCGGAGCGGTCGAAGGCAGCCGTACCTTGAGCGAGTTCGACCTTGTGCGTGTTGGGATCCGCCCAACTGCTCGAAGTGTCGGTCTTGTTGCCGGACATGTTGTTGAGAGATGCGTTGTTGAGGGAGGCGTTGCCGGCGGACACGTTGCCCATGGCAAGCTGGGAGCCCTGAGCCTGAGCTGCCGAGGATGCGGGGGCAAGAACGGAGGAGGTCATGGCAGTGAGGGCCATGTCGCTGCCCTTGGCAACGGCGTAAGCGAGCACGGGGACGAGCCACAGGAGCGAGCCCGCCATTGCCTGAGAGGTGGCGCCTGCGTCTCGAATCATGGTGGCGGCCGCAAGGGTCACGCCGCCGGCGGAGTTCACGAGTTGATTCATCGGCTCCATGTCGAGGTGAAGCGTGAGGTAGTTGATGATGGCCGTGATCGGCGCCCAGAGGCTCACGGAGATGAGGAGCGTGAAGTAGGCGCGGCAGACCATTGCGCCGCCTGTACCCGTGCCGAGCATCATCAGGAAGACCATGGGCCAGAGGCCGATGACGGTGAACTCAAGGATGTTGCGAAGCTTCGGGAGGGCCGATCGGGCCATTTCGCTCAGGGTTCTGTAATTGATCTCGGAGGCGAGGTTGCCCTGAGAGCGTGCAATGGCGACGCCTGCCGAAAGAGGCGCCTGACCGGCCTTGGCTGCAAAGGTCATGGTGGTGTCCGGGATCGCGGACATCATGAGGGACTGTCTGAGAGATTCCGCCATGGTGCGCGAGACGCCGAGCATGATAGATTCGGCCTGCGGAATGGCCGTGGAGAGGGCCGCGTTTACGCCGTCCTTGAAGTCGACGTTGAGCTTGAGGCGCAAGCGGGACTCAAGGGCGGGAATCTCGGTCTTCTCGAGGGTTTTCTTGAGTTCTTCAGCCGCCTGCGTGCAGGTCAGGACCTTGTTGTTCATGAACACGCGACGTGCCGGATTGACCCAGCCGTTGGTGGATATGAGTGCATTGATGTCGGGGGCGTTGAGGAGCTCCTGACGCTTGACGGAGTTCTCGAGAATTTCGGGAACGATGCAACGTTCCGTGAAGTTGGTGAGCGACATCTTGCCGTCGGCCGTGATGGGCTTGACGGAGAGCATGGTCGTGACGACGCGCTGCGGGAAGGCGACGCCGAAGCGTGTGTAGCGTGCCGCGTCCACGTCTCCGAAGGCCGTTTCGAACGATTCGGTGAGCCAGTAGGAGGCGCGGGAGATGACGGATGCGGGCCATCCGATGCCGAGCGGGATGTTTTGAACGACCTGAACGTTGGCGGAGCGCACGTCTCTCACGGCGATGTTAACGCGGGGAACGAATGCGGCCGAGAAGATGAAGACCATGGCCGCGATCCAGACGATGAGGTCGCCGCCCCTGTAGCGGACGGCGGCGCCTGCGGCTGCGCAGATGAGGCCGAACAGGGCGACGCAGAGGAGGAGCGAGCGGTAGTCGTCGGTGCCCGTGATGAGTGCGAGGGTTGTCCAGAGGTCGGCCACCTGAGCTCCGTTCCAGTATGCGTAGAAGTCAAGTGCTTCGGTTGTCATGAGGATTCCTTACTGGGTGATGCCGCTGCCCGGCATCGTGGAAAGCGCCTCGATGGCAGAATCGCCGTAGATGGTGCGCTGAAGGTGAGAGATGTAGGAAAGGAGACTCGAGACCTGGGAGACCTTGCCCGACATGACCTTTTCACGGCTCAAAAGCTCGGCTCGAAGGACGTCGCAACGGGCGACAAGCGTTTGGGCGTACTCGGTCGCCTGACTGTTGGCCGATTTGGCGGACGAGGAGGAAACGACGCTCTTGGCGTCCTCGGTGAGCTGTCCGACTGCGGTGAGGATCGCCTCGTAGGCTGCGACCTGAGCGAAGGTCTGGAGCATGCCGTCGGAGAAGTTGATCATTCGCGGTGAGGCGGCGAGTTCGGCCAGTTTGAGAAGCGGCAGGGAGGAGATCGTGGCGAGCATGGTCATCTCTTCAGCAGTGACTCTGGAGACGTCCCTGTAGACAAGCGAACTCCTGTAGTTCGTCATGGCCTTGTAGATCTGGTTGGTGAGATTGACGTCCCTGTAGGTGGTTCTGGTGGGATTCAGGCACTTGTCCTTTTCATCGCACTTGTAGACGACGGCTTCGGTCGGAATCTGGTTCGAGCCGGGTTCGCCGAGGACGGCGTTGAGCAGGTCGAGCGCGGGGTAGTTGCGCTCCTCGATGGTGGTGCTCGTGCCGGAGCCCGTCTTCCCGAAGACGCGGGTGCCGATGAGCGACATCATGACTTCGCGTTTTTCCTGGGTGAGGCGCTGCGAGCCCTTGCCCGAGATGAGGAGGGCCCAGGTGAGGTTGAGTTCGGAAGCCTCGACGATGTTGCCGCCGGTGTCAGTGCGCGTGGGCGCGCTGGAAACAACCTTGCCGCCGTCAGCACGGGTGAGGGAGTCGGCGTCGTGAGCGTCTTCGGCCTGACCGAGACTGCGCAGGGAATTCCTCGCCTTGTGGCCGAGTGACGAGATCCATTCGTTGGGTCCCGCGTTCATGATGTTCTCGGCGACCTGACAGGAGTCTCCGAGCATGTTGGCGTAGCGCATGAGCATGTCGCGGAACTGAGAGATCTGTTCGTTGAGGTCGGGTGCGAGCGACTGGAGGGCTGCATGGAAGGCGAGCCCGGGCAGGGCCGTGCCGATCGAGCGCACGAAGCTCACGAACTCGTCCTTCGACGGAATGGAGAAGGCGCCGAGGAAAACGTCGATGCCGCCGCAGCCGGCCTTGAGTTCGGGCCCCTGAAGGTAATAGGGCTGGAAATCCTCACGATTGGCCTTGAGGATGAAGCGGCCGCCCGTGACGGTGTCCATCGAGGCGGACGCGTAGAGACCCGGAGCCGTGTAGCTTCTCTGAAGGCCGGCGTCGTCATAGAACTCCTGAAGGAACCCGGCCTGAGAGGTGCAGGGCGGGAGCGCAAGGAGGACGAGGAGAGGCAGAAGCGCAGGCTTTGGCAGATGAGGTGCAAATGAGTTTCTTCTTTTCATGGGCTGAGTTTCTTGGTTGGAGATTTTTCGTCAATCAATGTGCTGGTCGGCGTACGGCGTCAGCGAACGGGTTTCGGGTTGAGCGCGGCACCGGCGTGAGGGATCACGACGGGCGGAGTATCGGCAGTTTGGGCGGACGGCATCCTGAGCGCAGGATCGGGTGGCAGGAGCAGAGAGCCAGTGGGCGCGGCGCGGCCCCTGATGTGTGGCGTGTCTTCAAAGCCCGAAGGGTTCGAGAGGATGAAGACGAGGCGGCGCGAGAGTTCCTCGCCCGAAACCGCGCCTGCGGCGATGAGCATGCCGTCGCGACCGGCAAGTCCTCCGCGCAGGAGTGCGAAGTCGGGTCGTGACATGGCCTTGGGGTTGGGCACGAGAATGACGGCGGGCAGGGTGTTGACGCCGAGCTTCTTCGCGCGGCCTGCGTCGGGCTGCACGAGGTCGAACCCTTCGAAACCGGGAATGCTGGTCCCTGCGGCGGGGGCGTCGATGCCGTCGGCAACGGCGAGGAGCTCGAGTCCCCAGGTGTTGGCGAAGGCACGAACGGGCCCGGCGGCGACCTGCGTGAGGGGATCGCCCTTTTTGCCGATGAAGAGAAGGCCGGCGTCGCCCTGAAGGGACTTGACGAGCGCATGCGACTTGTCGCGCTTCATGGCACCGAGCTCGACGGTGGCGAAGTTCGCGGACGGTGCGGTCGTGGTCCAGTCGTAGCCGGGGTTCTGCATGCGGCCGAGCTGCCAGGCCTGCGCAAAGCGGGCGGAAAGCGCGAGAAGGTGCGCGTTGATCGCCTGATAGGACTGCATGTTGGCGGGCGACGGATTCATGATGGCCGTGTTGAGGCGGCGTTCGCGTTCGGCTCGAAGATCCTCGACGGTCTTGAAGGCGGTGAAGTCCTCGGGGTCGAAGGGCTTTTCATCGGGCTTGACGACAGACTGGGGTTCGGGCGGCTCGACGGTAGAGCCGGGACGCATGTCGGGGACTTCGTTGTCGCCGTAATAGAGGAAGGGACGATCGGGATCCGCCCAGACGTCCTCGTCCCACCAGGTGGACGGATGACGAACGTCGGGTGCATCGTGAGGACGAGCGGGAGCGGAAGACGCGAATTCGCCCTGCGCATTCGAAAGGGACGAATCGAGCGGATGGCCGCCTGCGGACGGAAGAGGCCCAGCAAATGCGCCTGCAAAGCTGCCTGCAAAAAGGAGCGCGCAGAGCGCGGCAATCGTGGTTTTCGTGATGATCTTGTTCATGGTCGGTTTGAAAAGGACGAGGGGTTCACTTCGAGCTTGGGGTCGAGGGGCCGCCCGTGCCGTCGGGTTTCGTTGGCTGGTCTTTGGAGGCGACGGTGTCGGAAGCGCCGGGGAGCTTGGCCGTAGTGGCGATTTCGCCCTTGACCATGGCCTCGATGCGTTCCTTGGCGCGTGCGGCCGCAGCCTCGGCGGAAATGTTTCCGCGGGCCGTGACTTCCTTGACGATGTCGGCGATGAATTCGGAGAGGTCCATCTTCGAGAAGTCAAGCTTTGCGAATTCGTCGATCGTGAAGCCGCGGGCGTCGGGCTTGATGGGGTTGCCGAAGTCGCGTCCGAGCTGCGGGCGGCCCTGCTCGTTGAGAATGCGGGCAAGGCGGGAGTTGAAGCAGACGTGCTTTTCGGCGGTCTCGACGCAGCCGAGCCCCGTCACCTTCTTCTCGCAGGTGGTGCCCACGTAGTGGCAGAGTCGCTGGGTCTTCGCGAGCGCGGTGCGCTGGTCCGTTGCGCGGCAGCTCTGGTACTTGTTCCAGAACTGGCTTGCCATGGCGGAGACGAAGCCGGCGGACGAAAAGTTGAAGGTCCAGCCTGCGGACTCGGAGTACTGGGCGGTTGCACCCCAGAAGGAGAACGTGGGGGAGTAGGCACCCGTGCCCGACGAGCCGTAGATCTTGTTGAGGAGCCACGAGGTCTTGTCCGACCAGGAGAGGAGGTCGTAGACGTAGGGCGAGCCGATCCACTTGACGAACTCGACGCCTGCGGCAACGCCGAAGAGAAGGTACTGCCCGAAGGCGGCGTTCGAGGTATTGGGGGCAGCGTCGGCGCGGCAGCAGGTCTCGGCCGCCATGCGGTCGCGGCAGGTGGAGACCGTGCCGCCGAAGAATTCGTTGACGTCGGTGTCGCCGTAGACGGATAGCTGGCGTCCGATCTCAAGCTGGAGGATTGCGTCGATGAAGTCGCCGTCGGCCGTGTCGCCCACGTCCTGACACTGGTCGCCCACGCAGATCTGGCCGTCGCAGACCTGGTCCACGGAGGCGGAGAGGCCGGGACGCGTACACGAGTAGACGCGTGAGGGGCGCGGACAGTCGGTGCTGCCGTCGGAGCAGGTTTCGGAGACGAGCTTGCAGGATGGGTCCTTCTCGTACTCGAGACATTCGTTGCCTTCGGCCCTGCAGGTCCACTTCTCCTCCCATGCCCAGCAGGCGCGGTAGGCGGGACGGCCTTCAACAAAGCGCAGGCCCTCGCCCTCGATGCAGGTGCGGGACGCCAGTATGCAACCCGACGAATTGTCGGTGGTGCTCGCGCGCGAGAGGAGCGAAAGGGAAGCAGTCATGACGGAGCCGTCGTCAAGGAGACAGTCGTCGCTCTCGCGCCAGTTCGTGACCGTCATGGCCTTGAGGAAGGTGGCGGGTGAGACGGATTCGGAAGTGACGGACTCCGTGCAGACATAAGTCGACTCGGTTCGGCGACAGTTGCCGTCGGCGTCCGTGAGGGTACATTCGGGCTCGGCCGCAAGCATGCAGTCGCCCGAACCCGAAAGGTTTTTCAGGGGGCCGCAGGTGTCGGTCGACGACGATGTGCAGGTCATGATCGTGCGGTATTCGAGACAAGGGAGGACGCCCGTGGGGTCGGTCTTCACGCAGACCTTGGAATTGACGGTGCAGTTTTCGCCCCGGGCGGCCGCATCCTCGAGCTCCTTCCGGCAGGCCGAGTCGTCCTCGGTCACGTCGCCGGGCGTCGTCACGACGTCGTCGGTGATGATGTCGTCGCCGATGACTTCGTCACGCGTGCAGCGATAGGTCGAGGACCAGCGCACGCACACGCCGTGTTCCTCGGTTTCGCAGACGGGGTCGGTGAGCTTTTGGCAGCCCGCGAGTTCGAGCTTCTGGCAGGAGGCCGCGCCGTCGACGGAGGGACAGAGGATCGTGCGTTCGGTCACCCAGCAGACGGGATTGGCGGAGACGAAGTGTCCCTCCCAGTTTTCGACCTCAATGTCGCGCGCGTCGTCGTCGAGGCAGACTTCGGCCCCGATGATGCAGCCGGCAGGGATTTCGCCCTTGGTTTCCTTCGAGTATGAGACTGTGACGGAGGTGTCGTCGATGCGGATGCCTTCGCCCGAGGGTTCGGACTTGCAGACAAAGTCGGTCGTGGTCTCGAGGCAAATGCCGCCGGACTCGGCCGAACAGACGGGCGCGGAGAGCGTGCAGTCAGTGAGCGTCGGATTGGCGTCGACCGTGCAGCGAGAGCCCGCGGGATTGACCGTCACGCAGGTAAAGGTGTTCTCGTAGCGAATGCATTTCCCGGAATTGTTGTGCTCGGCGCAGACGCGGTTCTCGAGCGTGCAGACGGGATCAGCCGCCTGAACGAGGTTCGGCAGCGGGAGAAGAAGAGGGAGGAGCGAAAAGAGGCGGCGCATGTCAGGAGCCCTCCGCAGTCGCAGCCGTCTTGGGGCGGATCGAGGCGCAGTGGTCGACCCATTCTTCCTTGATGTAGTAGGACTCGTTCACGTAGGTGAGGGTGAGCCTCATGGAGCCCGTCATGTAACCGTTGTAATAGACGCGGGCTCCGAGCTTGGCCGTGCAGGTGGGGCCGGAGCATTCACGCTTCGTCCATTCGTAGTCGGCCTTGCAGCTGCTGTTCGTACGGTGGGCGATGTTTCGGAGGGTGTAGCCGAGCGAGATTCGCGTGGACTTGAACCCCTTCACCTGGATGGCCAGATAGGAGGAGTTGCCGCAGGTGTGCTGGCCGATGAGGACGTCGCCGTCGGAACAGGGGTCGTGGCTGAGACTGTATTCACCGTTGACGCGTGCGGTGGTCTTGTCGCCCAGGACGCAGCCGTGGTCGTTGTTCGACTCGAGGACTTCACTGCACTTGACCGTTTCGGTCGTGGCGTCGGTGGAGGTGCACACGCCCGAGAAGATCGCGCGTGCGACGGCCGAGGTCTCTTCGGTGACGGTACCGGAGGCGGCGGAGGATTCCTTGCCGAAGAAGCATCGCTCGGTCCAGACGGAGGATGCGGGCTTTCCTGAGACGGTCGTGAGGCAGGAGCGCTCGGAGGACGTGCCTTCGCCTTCGGCGCATGCAAAGTACTTTGCCGTGACCTTGCCGATCTCGACGGGGCCGATGCGGCAGGCCTTCTCGTTCCACCAGCCGCCCGCTCGACAGGTCTTCGTCACCTCGACGGGGTCGGCTTCGATGGTCACGTCCTTGCAGGTGCCGTTGTCGTCCGGCGTTACGGTCGGATTGTTGACGATCTCGTCGCGGCCCGCGAGCACGTCCTCGCCGATGACGGGACGCTCCGGGAAGCCCTTGTCGAGCACCTGAATGGCGCGGCAGGTCGTGTCGGTCTTGCCGCGACACTCGATCACGGTGGCTTCGGCCGAACCCGTGAGCGTGCCCTTGCCGTCGGCCCAGAGGTTCTTGACGTCGTCCAGACCTTCGGTCGACCCGCCGCCCACGGCATCAAGCACACCGTCGTGGTTCGCCATGATCCCGTCGATGTCGGGAAGCTGAGTGTTGCGCGCAGCGGCAACGGCCTCGGCAACCGTCACGGCGTGCGAGGGCAGGGCAATGGAGAGACCGAGCGCGAACGTCATGAGTGAAATGAGACATCGAACGGGAACTGTACGGGTCATGGCTCTCAAAGAGGTGTAGAGATTGGGTTCCAGGGTGCGGTTTTGGGTGTTCAGGGCGCGATTCGGCCGAGCGGCGTTTCGTCGAGTACGGTTTGAAGGGCGGCGATGCGGGTGCGGTCCGATTCGTCCATGACGGCGTCGGCGAGCGTGCGACGCCACTGAGAAAGGGCCGAGACGATGGAGGCCGTGCCCGAGACCGCATAGACGCTGCGGCCGATCGTGAGGAGAACGGCGGGTGCGGTGGGCGCGGCGGTCATCACTTCGTAAACCTCTTCGGTCCTCGCATCGAGCCTGCCGCCCGCCTCTAGACCCTCTTCGGCAAGGGCCAGAAGGAAGGCGAAGCGTTCAGGATGGATCGCGGCTCCGAAGCCTGCGTCAACGAGCGGCGCAAGACGTTCGGACGTTGCTTCGAAGTCGGTCCGGTAACCCGTCGGGGTGCGCGTCACGGGGAGACCTCGAACGAGGACCTCGACGTCCGCAGCGTCACCCACGAGCTTGAGTTCCTCGGCCGCCGTCTCGACGAGCGAGGACGTCATCCCCGTGTCGAGCAGAATCGTGATGCAGGGTCGCCAAGTGTTCGAGTTGTCGGACTTCGAGTCCGAAAAGGCTTCAGGAGACGAAGAGGCGGAAGGCGCGGCGGCGAGCTCAGTAGACGGAGCCTTCTCCACTTCACGGACCTTGGGCGCAATCGTGGCGGACGAGGGTTCGAGAGCAGTGCCTGCGGGTCCTGAAGCGAAGGCGGTGGGGAGAAGAAGGCAGGAAAGGGCGGCAGCGCCGAACGTGGACACAAAATTCATGACGGCTCTCTCGTTAACGGAGGGTTTTCGTTGTGGCGGGGCGCACGGCGGGTGCGGAGAGGTCGATCGACTCCTTCGAAGCAAGGCCGGCGGGGACGAGCGAATCCGGAATCCCATCGGCATTGAGCGCAGGTGTCCAGACGGAGATTTCCGACGGCGTGAGTTTCACGAGGGCGGGCCAGTGATTGAGACCGAGACGGCGCGTGAGGACCGAGCCCTGGTCTGCCCAGACGCGCATGCCGAGCTTTTCCTGAGCGAACGCAACGCTGCCAGCCGCCACGACGGGACGAATGGCGAAGGAGGCGGTGGAGAGCATCCTCATCGCGAAGTTGACCTGGCCGCCCGCACGGGAGTCGAAGAAGAGAAGGAGGCGGCTCACGTCGTTGAAGAGCTCGGCGCGCCTGATGTCCTCAACCGAAAGACCCGTGGGTCTGCGAATGAGCGTGGTCTTGACGGCCATCGGACGGAATTCAGGAAAGACCGGGGACTGCATCCATTGAATGAGCGTCTCTTCCTTTCGCTTCACACGGCGGGACCATTCACCCGACTCCACAGCAATGCGGGCGTTGGCCTTGAGGATCTCCTCGAAGTCGGGGTCCGACGAGGTCTGCACGGGATGGTCGGCAATGAGCGTCGTCACCTCGTAGTGCTGAGAAGGTTCGGACGTGCAGGCGGCTTCGGCCGAGTCGGCAAGGCTGATCAGGAAGACCGATGCGGCGGCCGGAATGCAGACGAGCAGGCAGAGGCGAAGCGCCGAGGCGCAGAGGCGCTCGATGAGGCTGGGCCTCACGAAAAGGCTCCGGCTGATGGGGTCGTCGGGCGCAAAGGGCGGCGTGTCGTTGGATTCGTGCTTCATGAGAATCTCCATTGTCTTTCTGTGGGTTTTGGGTTTATGAATTCCCGCAAAGGACTTGAATGCAGGGTGTTGTCGGGCTCATCCGCCCCATTTGGCGGACATCGAGCAGCAGTCGCGGCGTCGCCAGACGAGTACCACGCCGTCCTCGCCGCCGGGACTCCAGCTCTTTCCCGAGCCCGAGACGACGGTGGTGCGCCCGAGCGGGCTGCAGCAGGAGCCGTCGGTGTTCTTCCCCGAGTGCGCGGGCCAGACGAGCTGGGTGCGCCAGACGTCCTTTCGCATCAGGGGCTCGTAGAAGGACTCGCAGAGCCCCTTCGAGCCGTGGGCGGCAAGAAGCAGCCCCTCACGCGAGAGCTTCATCGCAAAGCGGTGGGTCATCAGCTGCCAGACGGCCGTGTGGGAGGTGAGCGATGCGCTCCAGCCCGTGAGCGGAAAGACGTTCCCCTGACAGCCCGAGCACCAGTAGAGGGAGTTCTGGGGAAGGCCCGAAGAGGCGGACGTGCAGTCGGCGGCGCACGCGCCCTGGGCGATCGGATTCGCAAAGAGCGCGGCGTCCGGGTTCAGGATGAAGCTCGAGAGCGTGTCGTCCCATAGGGGATCAAGTTCGGACATGTAGGCGAGGTCGAACGTCTGATGGTCCAGACACCCGTCGTCAAGGAGCGCCTCGAGAATGAAGAGCCAGGGCGTCGCATACCAGTGCACCTGACGAAAGTCCGTGTGCCGCTTCATCGATCCGTCGGGCTCGTGCGAATGCACCTTCACGTGGTCTGATATGCGAAGCCCCATGTCGCCCATGTTCACGCCGCCCATCGAGGGAAGACACCCCGCATGACGAACGATCTCCGCCGTACGAAGGGGCTCCCAGAAGCTGAACGTGACGCCGGCCCTCAGGTTGAGGCCTTTGCCACAGGTGCAGAACGGTCCGCCCGCACCCGTGTCGGGGTCGGGCAGAACCGAGGTGGTGAGCGAGGCCATGCCGCCGATCTTCACGGGAAAGACGCAGCTCCAGCAGACGTCGGTCACGGGATTGAGGATCTCGCCCTGACAGACCGTGGCGGCATTCACCGTGAGGGCTGCGACGAACATCGCCGCGCCCGCAAGAAGAAAGGAAAGCGGGCGCATCAGGCGTTCTCCTCACGTCGGGCGAGACGGGCGGCCCTTTGGCCCTTGCGTTCTTCGCGCTGCTTTGCCCTGCGTTCGGCCCTTTGGGCAAGCTCGGCCTCACGGAGTTCGCGTGCGCCGTCGGCGAGCTTTTCGAGAATCGAGGTCATTTCGTTTCTCACGGCCACGTAGTTCTCGCGTTGGCGTGCAGCGGCTTCGAGTGCCTTTTCGTCGACTTCAAGCCCGCGGCGGGCGGAGTTGTCGAGCGCAAGCGTCACGGAGAGGAGCGACTTGAAGCGCTCGGCCCAGACGCAGGCTTCGGCTCCCGTGAAGGCGGGAACATTGCCCGCTCTTGCGGCTTCGTCATAGGCGTTGATGAGACCGATTTCGGCAAGGGTCTTCATCCAGGGGGCGAGCTTCTCGCCGTCGCGAAAGCCCTTCGGGTCGACGCGGCCCGTGGCGCAGGTCACCGTAAAACCGCCGAGGCGGGGTTCGATCAGACACGGCATCTTGTCGACGGCCAGAAGCGCACGCAGAAAGCCGCGCGTGTCGACGACGAGCGGAATCTCCCACGCATCGAACGGATTCGTCGCGGGGACGCTCTCGCCCGCATAGACGACGGCGGTCTGCGGATCCGCAGTCCAGCAGTCGGTGACGAGCTTCACGGTGTAGGCGTTGATGCGGTTGATGAAGACGAGCGGACGACGGTGCTTCCAGACGTCGGCGGCACCTCGTCCGAAGAGAAGCGAACGGCCGACGGCCAGATGCACGCGTGAAGAACGCTCGGACGTGAGCGCATGGGCCCAGCGAACGAGACCGGCCGCACGCGAGACTTCACGCGAAGCAAGATGGCCGTCGTGACGGGCGTCCCAGGGAATGGCCTGGTACGTGCCCGTGAGCCTTGCGGTCACTGCGGGGCAGAGCGCGCGCTCGCGGGCCTCGCGTTCGGAAATCCCCTCGGGATCCTTCTCGCAGGCTCTCGTCATGGCGCGGGCATGGCGTTCGGCCGCAAGGCCGCACGCTTCGAGCACGTCACGGGCTTCGGAAACGGTGAGCGTGTCGAGCCTTGAGGCCAGACGCCTGCCGTTGGCCACGAGGCCGTCGTGCCCGAGACGCAGGAGCGCTGCCATCACGGCCTCGGCCGTCGCACCGCCCGTGCCCTTGAGGTACTGCGAAAGCTCGACCGTCAGAAAGCCCGCGGCCGACACGTCGGGCCAGGAGCGGATGCGCCTCCGGAGCGCACGCTCGTAGAACTGCTCTCCGGGCTCCACGGCGACGTTGCTCTTCGGAGCGGGCGAGACGGGCGCGGAGCCCTTCACGCCTGAAGGCGGGGTCACTTGATTCATGTTTGTGCTTTTTATCGAATGGCTGTTTTCAGCGTTGTTTGTCAGCGGTTTTTGACGGATGCTTCGGCGGAGGCCGAAGGCGCGGTCGTCGTGGCGTTGGGGACGGCCGTCATGGCGGCGGAAAGCCCCGAGGGACTCATGAGGCCCGAGACCACTTCGCGTGCGGCAGCGGCCGACACGTTCTTGAGGCCGAGGCGCTCGATGACGAGGTGAGTCACGTCAAGCGTGCGCCCCGTCGTGGAATGAGCGGTGTCGGGCATGGCCAGCACCGCAGATCGCGAGAGGACAGGCGCGCCCGCCATGTCGGCTGCCTCCATCACGGCGGCCCTGAAGAGACGGTCGTCAAGCGGAAGCGACATGCGCGAGGCTTCGTTGTCCGTGACAATGATCTTTCTGAGTTCACCTGTCAGGTACACGCTGTCGACTTGAGGAGCCGTTCGGCCCGTCGGAATTCCCCTGGCGTCAAGGAGCGCCGTCATCAGCATCAGGTTCCTGATCTCCTCGTCGGCCACGACGGCCGTGACCGACACGGGCGTGTGCATGACCGTGAGGTCGGGCACGACCGACTTCGCCGTCGTCCAGGCGGCAAAGGCGGCCACGGAAGAAACGCAGGCAACGGCAAGCGCCGCCCTCAGACACCCCTCGAGCCCCGACCAGCGTTCATGAAGGCGGTTGAGCCTTTCACGAACGATGTCAAGACGCGATTCGCGCTCCTCTTCTTCACCGCCTTCGGCCTTCCAGGCGCGAGTCTGGTGCGGGGTCGGAAAGCCGCCGAGCGTCTCGTGCGTGCCCGTGCGGACGGGAACGCGGGGACCGGGCTTCGGGCCTCGGCACGACACGCGCTGGTCGCGGGATTCACTCTCCGCCATCACGTCCTTTTCCCAGGCATCCATGCGGCGGGCATAGGCTTCGTCACGCTCGACCTGAGGACGTTCGTCCTCGTCAAACGCATAGCGCGGCGGACGACGCACGTCGACCAACGCGTTCTGCTCGGCCGCGGCATCGCGAACGCCGTTTCCCCAGAGCGAGTTCCAACCCTTGCTGCGGGCGTCCTCGTTCCGGTCGGGAACGGAATCCGAATCACCTTCCTGAGAGGGATCCTTCTCGAACGCAGGATTGCCGCGCTCCATCTGCTCAATCTTCCTGGAGACCAGCATCGAAGCCAGTTCGGCACGCGTGGGCTGGGTTCGGGCGTGAAGCCTGAGAAGGGCCTGCCTCGCCGTATGCTCGGCATCAATGCGCTCGGCCTCGAGGTCCACGGTCCTTGACGGATCGGCGGGTTCCTCAACGGGTGGCTTGACGCGCACGGGCGTGCGGCGGCCGGAGAGAACCTCGGTCGCGTGATAGGGACGCCCCTGACTGTCGAGCTCAACGTGTTCGGGGTCCTCGGCCGCGGGACGGATCACGGAAACGGGCTTTTTCACGGGACGGTCGGCAGAAGACTGATCGTCATCGTCGTCAGGTTCGTCATCATCGATCTCATCGTCGTCGGCCGATTCGCAAACCGAGACCGCCGGGTCGGGAATGTCGTCGTAGTCCTCCTCTTCGTCTTCTTCGCCTTCGATGTCGATGATTCGGGAACCGTTCGGGGACTGACTGCCGGAAGGTCTGAGGACAGGCGAAGATGGCGCTTCGTTCGTTTCGTCCGCGGGTTTTCCGCGGACTTCTCCGGGCGCTGGACGGTCGTCCGCCTTCATGTCCGTCATGATCCCGGACGGGGCCTCATCCATCAGCAGGGAGAGGACGGGCTTGACGTGGGGGACGGGCGCTGCGGGTGCGGCGGACGTGACCGGGCCTTCGGGCTTCTTCGCGGCTTTCGCTTCCTGCGTTTTCTGAGCGGGCTGGCTTTCCGTCTTGGTTTCGACCTTCGGCTCGACCTGTTTCGGAGCCTTCTGAGTCTCCTTGGGCTCGGACTTCTGCGCCGTTTTCTGCGCGGGCTTCGCTTCGGGCTTTTCCGAGGGCTTCTTCACGTCTTCGGTCCTGGCCTGCTGAGCCCTGGCCTTTGCCCGGGGCTTCTTCGCCTTCTCCTCGGACGGGAGAAAACGTCCCGTGGCGTCACGCTCGGGCATCTTGACGGGGGCGGACGGCTTCTTTGCAACGGCCTTCTCGTCGGACGTCGTCTCGTCCTTCTTCCTGTTGATCTGCGGCATGGCGCGCACGGTCTGCACGGGTGGAAGGCCGGCGGATTCTCCTGCGGCCGCGGGTTCCCTGCGCTCGGGCATTGCGCCTGCACGGGCCTTCTCGATCTTGTCCTGAAGGGCGTCGTCGGCTTCCTTCGCGGTCTTCCTTCTTGCCGTCGTGCTCGCGCCTCGGGCCGACTTCGGCTCGATCGAGGGCTTCTTCGGAGCAGAGCCCGGCTTTTCGTTCCTGTCGGTCTGTTCCGTCTTTTCGCTGCTGTTCTTTTGTTCGGTCATCGGCCGGATTCCTGATTTCGGTTGAGGGCTGCAAGGGCTTCGGGCGTGGGTTCGAATGCGCCGTTGGCGACGGCGCTCACGGAAGCGGCCATCGTTGCACCCGCCTCGCGCCATGCATTGACGGCGGAGACTTCGGCGGGCAGCGACGAGTAGAGGACCTGCATGAAGCGGTCAAGCACGAGGCGTCCGATCGCGGGCGGCGCATCGCCCACCTTCACGATCATTTCGGACCACGCTCCGCGAACGGTCGTGAGTGACGGCAACGCCGCCCTGAACCACGGGTCGGTCGCAAGCTGCCCCTTCGCCTCAAGGCTCGAAAGACATTCGGCGTCCTGCCTCAGATAGATGCGCGTGTCGGCGCAGCTCCAGGCGGCCTCGGCCGTCTCGCTCTTGAAGAAGTCGGCTAGCGACTGCGTGGCAACCACGAACCCGCCCTTGTGCTTTCGCGCACGACGAAAGCCCGAGGCAATAAACTTCCCGCTGTGGCCCGAACCCATCAGGTCCCAGGCTTCGTCAATGAGGACGAGCTTCACGGTACGGCGGTCGAGCGACATCGTCTTTTCGATCCAGAGCATCAGCGTCATCAGAACCGCCTGACGAAGCGCGGGGTGAGCGGAGAGGCCCTCGAGCTCAAGCACCGTCAGGCGGCTGCAGAAGTCGATCGGACGGCCCGAGCCGTCGAACCAGCGTGCAAGCGGACCATTGAGGTAGGGCTCGAGCTGCATGCGCAGGTCGTCAAGTCGCCTGTCGTGAACGGCGCGTTCGGCAAGAAGGGCATCGAGGTCGGCAAGGGTCGCAAGCCTTCCCTGCATCGCCGCCATCTGCGCGGCCGAGGCCGTGAGCTGAATGAGCACGCTCCTCTCGAGGTCGGGGAGCGGACGACCGGGCGAGACGAGTTCGCCCAGAATCGACACCACCGACTCGATCCCTTCGGAGCGGTCGTCGCCCGCAAGGGCCTCAAGGATCGCAAAGGGATTGAGATCCCAGACGTGTTCCTTGTCGAAGACGAGGAAGGCCCCGTCGAACACCGCGCAGGTCTTTTCATAGGAGCGCCCCACGTCGATGATCCAGACGAGCCCGCCCTGCGCGAGGCAGCTGAAGGCAAGCTGGTTCATCACGACGGACTTGCCCGAACCGGGCTTGCCCACGATCGTCACCGAATAGTTCCCGCTCGCGTTCGCAAAGGGATCCACGTGCATGATCTGGCCGCGCCGACCCACGAGCGTGAGAAGCGGCGTCCTGCGGTCACGGTCGTCGCGGATCGGCGTTCCCTGCCACTCGGTCATCACGGGCGAGCCGCAGATGCCGGTCGCAAGCGTCCTGCGCTGGATGCGGAAGCTCCTCTTCATGTCCTCGACGAGAAGCGGACCCGCACACATCGGAAGCGCGCCCATCAGGGCCTGCGCATGCAGGCAGGTCGTGCGCCTCACGTCCATGCCCGCCTTGCGAGCAATGGATTGGGCGGCGTGAACGGCCTCGGCCTCAAGTCCCGCAGGTGCAAGCAGCACGTACTGGTGCGCCACGCGCGCGATGCCCCCTTCGGTCTGGAAGCTGTTGACGGCGATCGTCCACTGGCGCGCCTTTTCGGGATACCAGGGACTGATCTGCGAGACGGGCGTGTGCGACATCTGCAGCGCACGCATGCGGTGGCCCTCGGCCTTGACGCGCTCGGAGGCGGAGTCAAGAACCGCGATGATGCACGTGAAGAGGAAGGGGCACGGAATCTGATGGCCGCCACGACCGAGCTCGCCGAGCATTTGGCTCGCGAGGGCGAGCGAGATGTGGCCGCCGTAGTGTTCGACGCCAAGACCCACGGCATGAACCGCGGACTTCCTGTCAAGCGTCTCGAACCGAATGCGGTGCTTTTCGACCGTCACCTCCGTGTCGGCCTTCATCACCTGAACGGACGGCGGCTCGAACGGGTTCGCGGACGGACGCACGAAGTCGCCCGAGCGCACGAGCTGCGGATTGAGGATCTCGGCAGCCGTGCCCACAAGCACGTCCGCATCCCATACGCCCATGAAGAGCCCCGCCTGCTCGAGCACGGCGGAAATGGCCCTGCGCGCGGTGAGAACATTTTCACGCACCTCCTCGTCGTCGGGCTTCGTCGTCGGAACGACAACCGTGAGCCAGACGCGCCAGTGCCTCGGATAGACGGGAGCCTGAGGCGTAAGCTGCTCGACCGCACCCTTCACGAGGTTTTCGGCGGCCCAGTTCGTGGCCGTGTCGATGATCCCTTCGGCTTCCGGGCTCAGCGGCGGAAAGCCGTCGGGTACGCGTGCTTCGGGAACCATCAGCTCTGCAATGCCCCTCACGGCCGACGATGCGAAGGCCGTGATCGAAAGGACAGATCCGGCTTCAAGCGGAGCCGCCAGACCGATGAGCGTCTTCTCCATCTCGGACGTGACGCCCGTCTGCGGAAAGATCTCGATCGCAAAGCCGAGTCCCTCGGGGTTTTCGGGCTTGTCGCCCTTCAGCGTGAAGAGGCCGTCTGGCGTGGCGGACTCCCAGGGGAGCGCCGTCGAGAACGCGTCGACGCGCTCGCCCGTACCCGGAATGAAGCCGGGAATCCCGGAGGAGACCTTCAGGTTCTCGTGTCCTGTCCTGATCCGCCGAAGTATTTCGATGAATTCCCTGACGGGATTCTTTGAGGAGGTCATCACGGGTTCTCCTCAGGAGCCTTCATCATTTCCGCGAGGACGTCGGGGTCATAGGGCGTGCCCTTGAGGGCCGCCTTTTGGGCTTCGATGAAGCGGCGGCTGCCGTCACCGAGCGAAGAGGCGACGTCTGACTCTGATGCACGAACTCTCGGGACCGAAGTCTGAGCGTGCTTCAACGCCGAACGACGGCGCTCGAAGGGAAGGCGCACGACGGCGGAGCCCCTGTCGGCGCTTTCGGCTCGCCGCCGGGCTGCGGCCCAACGGGCGTCAAAGGCGCGGGCGTGGATCATCTCGCCCTCATGAAAGTCGCCTTCGTCGTCCGTCCAGGGCGCGATCCAGATGGTCACGATCACCTCGGGGAGGCGCTTGGGCGAAGAGCGGCGCTCAGGCGCTCGTACGGCGGGTGCGGCTACGGAAGCCTGAGCCGCATCGGCCTTCACCGTCTGGACGGCGGGACCCGCAGGCGTTTCGTCGGCGGCCTTTCCGTTCGTGCCTTCAATTTCTGGAAGGCCCTTCGAGGCGGCCTCGATTGCCTTGTCGCGTTCGATCCTGTCGGGCGTGCGGCCGCGGACGCTGTCCTCGTAGGTGTCGGAGAGCGAACGACAGGAGACCCCCGGCGTCATCGGGCAGCTGAAGTCGTTCTCGGCGTTGAGGCCCGTGAGGGTCCCGCAGCCCGAGAGGGCGAGGGCAAGGGGAAGTGTGGCAAGTGCAGGGGCCGTGCGGCGCAGAAGGCGTGCGGTCTCGTTTCGAATCATGGCTGGATTCCTGTGTTGTGTTTGTCGTTATCGCTTCGAGGGATCGGCGAGCAGCACGCCCTGCGAGAAGACGAGGTCGACGGAGCGGCCGGCATCCACCTCAAGCACGGGGAAGATGCGGTCGGCGAGTCTCAGGTAGTAGTCGGTGATGCGGTCCATGGAGTCGGAGAGGCCTTCGCCCATGCCGGACATCCAGGCGTTCTTGTATCGCTTGCTCTGCGTGCCCGTGATCGACGTCGTCACCTCCTCGGAAGAGCGGGTGATCGATTCGCCCAACCCCGAGAGCAGGCCGACGGAGAGCGCAGAGGCAATGGCCTGACCCGATCGGGTCACGAGCTTTCCTCTCACGCCCACCTTGCCGTCCTCGCCCACGGCGTAGCCGGAGACGCGCACGTCGAGTGCTTCTCCCTTCTTGCCGACGCAGGAGAGCCGGTCGAGCCTCACGAAGGCGCGCTCGGAAGAGAGGTCGCCCGTGGCCGAGGCGGTCACGTGGCAGGCCGTCACCTGACTGCGCCAGGCATTTGGCAGCACGGCCGTGTCCTCAAGACGGATCACCATCGGAAGCGGCTGGCTCGCAGCACCTGCGCCCGTGGAGGCATAGACCTCCGTCAGCAGCCTGCCCCGCACGAAGGAGCCTGCAGGCAGGTAGTCCTCGACGGTCGTGCCCGCGGCCCTGTTCACCTGCAGAGGCGTGTCGGGGTTGAGCGTGGGCGAAGGTCCCACACGGGGTGCGGGCGGCGTCGGTGGGGCGGGAGGCGGCAGCGTCACCATCGCGTCTGTTTGATCCTTCTCATACTTTGCCCGATTGGGGAGTGGGCGCGATGTA
>OGZE01000922.1_pt1 | contig 19740 bp, 17 predicted proteins | sample 1576731 | NCBI WGS metagenome assembly OGZE01 (sample SAMEA3541503, study PRJEB24748) | human gut metagenome | biome: human gut; feature: human-associated habitat; material: faeces | place: China | collected 2012 | reverse complement strand
CCTCCTAAACTGCATTATAACATAATACAGCTAAAATTGGAGCAAGTTTCCCTGCCCCAATTCGTTTTATTCCATTGCTCGCATTTCCACCTGTTTCAATCTAACATCATACACATCTATAAAAATTACTAAGAATCTTTCCTAATTTCTTGAGATTAACTTAGTCATAATTCTCATAAGTTATACCCGAAATTACCATAAGTGCTATACCCGATCCAATCATAATCCACTGTAAAGGAAGAATATCCGCCAAAGGGCCAAACATAGCCATACCAATCGGTAAAAATCCAGCATACATCGTGCCAAGTAATCCAAATACACGCCCCTGCATACATATGTCTGTTTTCTCTTGTAAGATAGTAGTAATTACTGTTTGTACTACTGTTAATGCAATACCATAGCATACCATTAGGGCAAGATAAAGAATAAAATTATTTGAAATGCCCATTCCAATTGCCAAAGAGCCAAACACAAAAAGTCCTCCTGCTAAAGTTTTTCCTCGATTCTTAACTCCACTCCAAGTACTCATAATAACTCCTCCTGCCATCATGCCTAAAAAACCGACTACTTCTACTGCAGTAAGATGCCAGTAAGTATCACCGAATACCCGTCGGACAAGAAGTCCTGCCAGATACCCTGCCGGAACACAAAAGAACGTGAATAAGCCGTAAATGATTAAAAGTTTTCCGATCAGCCTGTCCGAAAAAGCGTATTTCATACCAAGTTCCATATCAGAAACGGCACTTGCTTTTTCAACAGAAGTATTCTGTTTCGGAAGGGTCAAGCAAGACAGTAGCCCTGTTCCTAAGACCGCCGTTATAATGTCTATCATAAGTGTCATCCGCAATGTGCTGATTGTAAAAAACACACCTGCCGCCGCTGGAGCTACAAAATTTACAATAGACTGCATTGTTACGTAGATGCCATTGTACCGCATAAGCTGATCTTCCGGGACAAGTTGTGGGATGACGGCATTGACTGCTGGCATTTGTATTCCGGCTCCCAAAGACCGAATAATCGACATAACAAGCAAACCTCCAAGCAAAGTAGATTCGGATGAAATCTGAGGAATTGCCAATACCATTATAAAAGTGGCAACTGCAATCAGCAGGTCTGCGCCTATGATCAATTTTTTTCTGTGATATCGGTCTGCCCACACACCACCTAGAAATGAAATCAGAAATTGTGGCAAATAGGAGCAGACTGTAAATGTAGCTACCCAAGTGCCGCTGGATGTTTGCATAGTTGCATACCAGACAAGTGACATTTGAACAAGCGTAGAACCAAAGAGTGTGATACATTGGCTGGTTAAAAAAAGAAGTATTCTTTTCTGCCAACCGCTGTGTTGCGTGTCATTCATTTTTCATATCCTCCTGTTTTTTAGGGAGGAACACAAAGCGCTGCGTAGGATATCCAAATTCTGTCAGCAATTCTTTTTCAGCAAATCCAAGTTGCAATAACATATCCCGATATCCTGTATCTGCCTTATCCTGTTCACGATAGGTTGTTGTACTTATTTCCTGTCCTGGAAGATATGTTTTCAATAAAGCATCTAAGAATAATTTTTGAAGTCCGCGATTGCGATATTGTGGATGTACTCCAAGAAATTCTATGCTGCCTGGAGAGTAGGTAAATGTTAATGCTCCAATTAGAGTATTTCGATCTCTTAATACAAGCGCTCGTTTCTCGGCAATACTTTCTTCCAGCTTAGCTAAGTAATCACCTTCATCCATCATAGGATACCCATCGATAACAAGCCACATTAAGTTCATCCAATCAGAAATATCTTTCTTTTCTGCTAAACAAATATCCTGCGTTGTGAATTCCATATCCGCGATTTCTTTATGTAAAGTAAAGCGCAACTGCAGAGGATAAAAATTCTGTTTTTCACGATATTCCGCAGGCGGTGATTTATACATAGATTTAAAAGCCATTGAAAACGATTGCTGACTTTCATAACCACAGATAAAGGATATTTCAATAATCGGTTTATCAGAAAAAATCAGTAGCTTTGCTGCCTCTGTAAGCTGGCGGCGTTGCACATAGTCGTGGATTGTCATTCCTACGGTTTCAGTGAATAATCGGTGCAAGTGATATTTTGAATAGTGGACAGCCTCTGCAACTGTTTCTAATTCCAGTTTTCCATCAAGATGATTTTCAATAAAGTCAATGACAGCCTCTATGCTGATGATTGATTTCTTACCCATTCGTGTTTCCTCCTTTCCCTTACGCATGATAACAAAATTCATGTAGAATCTTTTAATAATTATTGTGGAAATTTAAACAGAAACATATTGGAAGAATCTTTCCGAAAACAGCAGCACCCATGATACCAAGAAACTCTCCTGCCTCCACAGAAAAACTATTTTCTTACACACCTCTAACAAAAATGTAAGAAATGCAGGGCTTTTCAGCCCTGCACAAGAAAGTGGTTGATACGAAAGGAACGTATGGCAAGACCAATACCGGTAGAACTTTTAACATTCCGGCCATTCTGACCGGTAAAGCCTTTTCCAAATACACGGGGCAGATCAGCTGCTGTAATCTTTATATCATTCTGTCGCAGCAGCCTATCCGCAATACAACCTAGCTTTTTACTCTTCCGAGTCTTTCTGATATTCTAATATATCCCCCGGCTGGCAATCCAGCACTTTGCAAATGGCATTCAACGTAGAGAAACGAATAGCACTTACTTTCCCTGTTTTAATTTTAGATAAGTTGACATTTGCAATACCAACCTTTTCCGCGAGTTCATTTAGGCTTATCTTTCTATCCGCCATCATTCTATCAAGTCTTAAAATTATTGCCATATCAAATCTCCTTTATATCATTTCATCTACTTCTTGCTGTAACTCACATCCATAATCAAAAATGAGGGAAATACAGAACAAGATAAGGGCGAATAAGCCACACATAAAGAAGGATGAAAATGCCATTTTAAAGACAGAGAGTACGGAAAAAACAGCGAAAATCAAAACATACATTGCAATTTTTCGTATCTGAATGGCTGTTTTGGCTGTAAAAGGAGAATTTCCTTTGCCAATACATCCAAATATTCTTTTAGCATTATATAGTGCTAAAAAGATACAGATAAACTCTCCAAGGCAACAAAAGAAGAAGAATACGCATTGCCCAAAGCTAAGAGATTGTCCCGCCTGAACAGCAGTTCCCCACGCCTCACGGAACATTTCCGGAGAAAAAAGCTGAGTGCAAACGATAACCATAATTCCAATCAATAGCGATACACTTAATATACCGAAAATAATGCAGCCAATGTTAAGAAGTATGGAGATAAAACGAGCAGATTTTTTCAAAGTTTTTTGTTTCATAAGATGTAGATCCTTTCCTTTCAGTTCTTAACTCACAGTATAGCATCATTTTTATCTTTGTCAATTATAATTTAATGATAAACGTAAAATATTTTACTTTTTGCACTGTTTTTGTACAATCATTCCATTTAGTTCTTCCCGAATATATTGGAAAATCCGCTCATCGCCACTCTTCGTATCAAAAATTGTTTCTAAATGTTTATACAGATAAAAGTATAGTCCCACCCCTGGAAATAAGAGAAACATCGTAGGAAAGCTGCTTCCTGCTATAAAAAAATAGCTACAGTCATTGCTGTAAGAAAGAGCAATGTCAAAATTTTTATCCTTGGAAGAATACGGAATATGCCAATGATCCGCATGCCATACGCTTCTTCGCTAACCGTTCCTTCAAATAAAATTCCATTGCTTTTCATAATCCCGGCAGACGCTTTCAGTCGAATACAATCATTTGAAAAATCTGATAATATTTGATGACGGTATGCTTCATTTTCTATGCAAAGAGGATAAGTGGTTTCTTTTAATCTCCGACGTAATGTTTCCTTTTGAAGCGGAATCACAATTTCATACTTCGTTTGCTCAGTGTTGTCCCTCCATTCCATCCCACTCGGAAAAACGATGCAGTTCTTTTTCATTTATGGTCCCCCTCTTTTTTCTTTCTCAAGCCAACTCAGTATCCTCTTTTCCCTACAATAAAGTCGCAGAAAACCAAAGAGCAACGCACATACACTAATCAGCAATGCATAGATTGTATCAACACCTGTCTGAAACGCTTGCGTGACGAATCCAAATATACCAAGTGCACCGAAGATTCCACAAACCCAGAAAAATACTGAGATTAATCGCAATAATATCGGAGGCATCTGTATCAAAATAACATTTTCTTTTTTAGAATACGCATTGACATATTTCTGCTTTCTACTGAAAAAAAGTAATGCTCCAAATAAAAGTATCCAGACTACTGCAGTACTGATCCGGACCGATTGTGATATGGAATTTATTTTCTCAGACCAAGACTCTGCTTTTTGAGCGGAAGCATTAGTCTTTTTGCAGGAAAGTAACACACCTGCTTTGGAATGTGGAAGATATTCTGCTGAAATCACATCCCCGGTCGCAATCCCGTTTTTTCCATAAAGGCTGATCTTTATAGTAGTTCCTTTTTGATTCTGAATAGAAATATTGTAAGCTTCCCATTTGTTTTTTGATTGAATATTACTTCCCTCTTCTACGACTCCTTCAAAAAAAGTGAACTCATCCTTGAGTGCGTGAGGAAAATCAGCTGCTGCGGGAAGTAGCGCACGAAAGAAAAGAAAGGAACTCAGAAAAAGGACAAGAATATTAAACAATATTTCCAGAAAATGCTTTTTCTGTTCCAGCAACTTTTTTAATTTACATTCGATCATCCCTTCAAAAGAAAACTGAAAAAATCCTTTCCGGCAATAATAGATACAGAGCCAGAGAAGGATTCCAAAAACGAGTATATATTTTCCATAAAAAATAACCAAAAACTGTTCTTTTGACATCATAAAGATTTCTCCCATCCTACACACAATTTTTCTGTCAAAAAATTTACAGAGCAAACAGTATACGAAATAGTATGCAAGTATTATAACATTTTCAAGGAAACTATTCCAATAAAAATATTCCAAAACGTATAAATGCTTTCTCATCAATGTTTTCTCATAAAACACTGTACATACACTCTATTTTGTGCTATACTCTACATCGCATTTATAAAATCAGAAGGGATTTTTTACCCTCTGGACTGGTTCGTGAACTTCCCAGTATAAAAAACCAAGTATCTCATACTGTAGCTCTCTGAGCACAGAATCAAAAAGTAAAGGAGATTGGAGAATGAATGCTAAAAAAGTCATTATTGACTGTGATCCCGGGATCGATGACGCACTTGCGCTGATGTTGGCACTTTGCTCACCCGAATTAGAAATTTTGGGGATCACAGTTGTCTCTGGAAATGTACCGGCAAAAAAAGGTGTGGCAAATGCTAAAAAAGTCCTTCACTGGATGAACCGCCCGGACATTCCTGTTTATCTTGGAGAAGAACTGCCACTTGTCCGCCCTTACGTGGATGCCATGGATACCCATGGGGAAGACGGTCTCGGCGAATCTCATTACCCTGAAATTACTAATCAAATCATGGATGAAAGTGGTGTGGAGTTTCTTACCCACACACTGAAAAATGCTGCCCAAACTGATGACCCAGTGTCGATCATTGCACTGGGCCCTCTTACAAACCTTGCAAAAGTGATCCAAGAGGATCCGCAAAGTCTTGCCGGACTTGGGGAATTGATCAGCATGGGCGGAGGTTATCAAAGTCACGGAAACTGTTCACCTGTTGCAGAATACAACTACTGGTGTGATCCTCATGCAGCAGAAATCGTATACCGTGCATTTGAAGACCTGCCTGTCTGCCAGGACAAAAAAATTCATATGGTCGGATTAGATGTGACAAGAAAAATTGTTCTGACTCCCAACATCTTAGAATATATGTGCTATGTGAATCCACAGATAGGTGAACGGATCCGAAAGATTACCCGGTTCTATTTTGACTTCCACTGGAAACAGGAAGGTGTCATCGGCTGTGTTATCAATGATCCGCTTGCGGTGGCCTATTTTGTCGACCGTACACTCTGCAGTGGTATCGATGCCTGTACAAGAATTGCAACAGACGGGCTTTGCATCGGTCAGAGTGTCGTAGATGGATTTGATTTCTGGCATGGACACAAAAACAGTCACGTTCTGACCAAAACTTCTCCTCTGGCATTTATGCAGATGTTTTTTGACAGAGTTCTTGGAGTACATCCTAAGGTAAGCTATTCTGTCTTAGAGCAGATTATGAAAGGAGACTCACAATGAGAAAATTTTCGACAAATAAGCTTTGTCTTCTCGCACTTTGTTCTGTAATCAACCTCATCGGAGGGCATATCGCGCTGCTGTTTCGGCTTCCGGTTTATCTGGATTCTCTTGGCACTGTATTCGCAGCAGCTCTGATGGGACCTCTTTCGGGAATGATCCCGGGGATTATAAGCAATCTCATTGGAGGCGTGACTACTGATATTTATGCTCTTTATTACTTACCTGTTCAGATGATCACCGGTGGGATTGCAGGACTTCTCTTTCAGAAAATATCATTTCATGAGAGGAAAAGATTGATAAAAATCCTGCTTGGAGCAGGAATCGTCAGCATTCCTGGAACCGTCATCAGTTCTTCCATCACCGCGATCGTGTTTGGCGGAATTACTTCTTCCGGATCCACACTTCTGGTGCAACTGCTCCATCATCTTGGTCTGGGATTAACTGCCAGCGTCTGTATCGTACAAGGATTGACAGACTATGCAGACAGAGCCATTGTTCTTGCTTTAACGGTTGCTCTGCTGGCTGTAGTTCCTTCTTCCATCAAAATAGCTGCAGATAAGGAGAAATCTCATGGAAAGGTATAATAAGATCACCAATAAAAATCCCCGCGAAATCGTACTTCTGAAAGGCAAACCATGTGCCTGGGGCAAATGCCGATTCTGTGATTATATTGACGATAATTCCCGGGATATTGATACAATAAATGATTTAAACTATGAAATTCTCTCTCGTGTCACAGGAGAACTCGGAGTGTTGGAAGTTATCAACTCTGGAAGCTGTTTCGAACTTCCAAAAGAAACATTAAAAATGATCAAAGATATCATCATCGAAAAGCAGATTCACCGTCTATTTTTTGAAGCTCACTGGATGTATCGGAAACATTTGCAAAAAATGCGGGAGTATATGGGAATTCCAATTACTTTTAAGATTGGTGTAGAGACATTCAATCGAAGTTTTCGGGAAGACTATTTAAATAAACATGCTAATTTCGATTCCCCGGAAGAAGTCCGAAGATACTTTGACTCCCCGTGTCTGATGGTTGGGATCAAAGGACAGACAAAAGAAATGATTGATTATGACATCCAAATGCTGAAGACGCATTTTGAACTAGGAACGGTCAATGTGTTTACAAATAACAGTACCGATGTAAAAAAAGATCCGGAACTGGTAGACTGGTTTATGAATAAATATGCGTATCTTTTAGAAGATCCAAGTGTAGAAGTGTTATATGAAAAGACAGATTTTGGTGTAGGGGACTGAGAATAACTCTCGTCCCCTATTTTAAAATAAATAGCTTCTTTATTACTTTACATTATATCAACTATCTGTTAAATTTCTCTTGCAATCTGATATCCTTCTGTAATTGCATCTTTGATATTTCCTACCTTCTTTGCATCTCCGATCAAATGGTAAGAAACATTTGCTTTTTGGAGCGTTTCTTCTAATTTCGAATCTGGTAGGTATCCCATTGCAAGCACAAGTGTATCTGCATCCGAGATACAGTGTTCTTCACCATTTTCTGTATAGTAGATTTTCTCCGCTTCTACCTTTTCTACCTTTGCCTTACAGTGGATCTGAATTCCTTTTTTCATCATCCGCTGTGTCAGAAGACTTCTGCCCGGACCAGATTCCTGGAGCATGATCCCGTCTGCCATCTCCAGCAAGATGATTTCACGATTTCTCGGGAAGAGATCGTTGACAAGCGGAGCAAGATAGTCTGCCGTTTCACACCCTACAGATCCCCCACCGATCACTACTACTTTCCTTCCGGCAAACGCTTTTCCTGCAAGAATATCGTCTGCAGTCACGCAGTGCTTAAATGCAGTAAATGCATTTACTACAATTGGATCCGCACCTGTTCCTGCAATGACTTCATATCCTGCGAATTCATTTTTCAGCATTTCCTCTGTCACTTCACAGTTCAGACGGATTTCTACACCTTCCCGGATAAGTTTTCTCTCCATATATTGAATCACTTTCGTCAATTCCTGTTTTGCAATCGGAACTGCTGCAAGTTTTACAAGTCCACCAAGACTATCACCTTTCTCGCACAATACTACTTCATGTCCGCGTTTTTTTGCAACGAAAGCGGCCTCCATGCCTGCCGGTCCTCCTCCGATCACAAGCACTTGTTTCTTTTCTTGTGCAACCAGAATATTATCCTCGTTTTCCAGTTCCAGAGATGGATTAACGGTACATGCAACACGTTTTCCAAACATGATGCCATTTAGACAACGCAGACATCCAATGCAAGGACGGATTTCATCTTCTCTTCCCTCACAAGCTTTCTGTACAAATTCTGGATCACAGAGGTTTGCGCGCCCGATCATGCAAATATCTGCTTTTCCATTTGCAATCAATTCTTCTGCGAACCATGGCTCTGTGATGCGCCCTACGGTCGCAACCGGAATCGATACTTGTTTTTTGATTTCTTCTCCGACTTTGCTGTGGGATCCCATCGGTGTTCCCGGTGCAGGGATCGAACTTCCTCGCATAATTGTAGTTCCTCCGGATACATGGATGAAATCAACCCCAGCTTTTTCTAACTGTTTTGCTACATAGACAGCATCATTTAAGTTCTGACCTCCGTCTGTATATTCATCACCAGAAATGCGGACATCAATGATGAAATCCTTTCCACACATTTTTCTGACTTCCTCAATGACCTCCAATGTCAGACGCAGTCTGCCATGGATGTCTCCGCCGTAAGCATCTGTTCTCTTATTGTAGAGCGGGGAAAGGAATCCGCCAAGTAAGCCATGAGCATGGGCTGCATGGATTTCTACTCCGTCACCGCCAGCCTGCTTCACACGGAATGCAGCTTCCCCGAACTGTCTGATGATCACTTTCAGTTCTTCTATAGTCACAGCTCTTGGAGCTTCTTTTGCATAGTAAGGACCAACATTGGACGGAGCGATCAACTGCGGAGTTCCCGGTATCGGAAATGCCATATAAGCTGGGTGAAATAACTGTGGAAGAATTTTGGCACCATATTTATGAACTGCGTCGGTCAGTTTCTTCCAACCCGGAATGTAAGAATCGTCGCAAATAGACATATCTCCCGGCAGATAAATATAAGTAGGCTCTACGGTAGTGACTTCCGTAATAATCAGACCAACTCCACCTTTTGCACGTGCCGCATAATGCTCAACCAACTCATCTGTGACATAACCTTTGTCAGCAAGATTTGTAGAAATCGGCGGCATAAATACACGGTTTTTTACTGTTGTCGTTCCAATCTGAATTGGGGAAAATAAATGTTCGTAAGAATTCATAATTTGTATCTCCTTCGTATTCATTTGTTCTTGCTCTTATTGTACCATGTCTTTCTTTTCCAAACCCGCCCTTTCAGATACATCAGCAGGCAGATTTTGTCCTATTTTCATATGAGATTACAAACTTTTTTGAAAATCTGTGCCGATTTTGTCTTTACTTATCCGAAATTTTCCAGACAAAACAAAAGAGAAATCTTCTGCTATTTTTTATTCCTGCAAAAAATTTCTCTCTGCCTCTTTCGATTTTTTATGTTTCCTCAAAAAATACTTCTATTTTTCCATTTGCTGCAACTGTGACATCTCTCCACATTTCTTTTACCTGGCAGCAGAACTTCTCTTGCTCTTTCCAGATCACAAGCTTTGCATCTTCATACACCATCTGTCTGTTTCCTTCCACAAGATGAAAAAGCAGACTTTTCTGCTCTTCATCCAACTGCATAACTCTTCCTTCCTCATCTTTGCTGTACTTGAGATTTTGTCTAAACTGCCTGCGGTAAGCACTGGGCAGAATTCCGTAGAGCTCTCGGAACGTTTTTGTATAAGCTTTTCCATTTGGCATTCCACATTCAAGAGCAATCTGTTCAATCTGCTCTTTTCCCTCCAACAACGCTTCCAGCGAGGCCCGCACACGAACATAAGATAAATATTTACTAAACGGAATCCCCATATATTTTTTCAAAAGTTTGGAAGTATAAGATAAGCTGAAAGAAAGCTGGTCTGCAACGTCTTGAAGCGTCAAAGGTTCTTTAAAATGTTCATCAATGTACTTGATTGCTTTAAGATAATTCTCCTGATACTCCGATTGAAGTGGAAGCTCCTCCAACGAAATATTTTCGCGAGCTGAAAAACAAACAAGTTCTGCCATCAACACATTCAATCGCAGCAGATTACTTTGACCATCCATCAACATCTTTACAAGCTCTCCGATCTTACGCTTCAACGGAAAATAGACAGAAGGATTCTTCTGGCTGTTAAAAACTCCCGAATAAAACTGCCCTTTTACTTCTCCTGTCATCGACTCCGGCATACGATCAAAGTCGATATGGATTGTCAGAATTTTTCCGTCATCTTTCCCACAGCGTTTTCTAAGCAGATGCATTTCATAAGGTGCAATGAGGATCAATTCTTCCTTGTGGACAATGGTAGAAAACTGTTCTGTCACAGCTTCATATTCTCCGCAGAGCACATAGGAAAGTTCCAGACTGCTCTGCCTTGTAAAAACATTTTGCGAAAATCCATTGATGCTAAGGCTCAAGGGATAACCGAACTTCTGCCCGGAAAAATCATAATATCCATTCATATCTTTCATAAATTCGGATCCTTTCTCTCTTCTGTCACTCAGACTTTCTCGGTGTTTTTTGCATATCTCATATTTTACCATACTTCGACGATGTTTCCTATCGGATTTGGCAAAGTAATCTGCTTTTTCAGGGATAAATAAAAAATCAGCAAAACCAAATCTTCGGCACTTTCTAAAAGCACCCTTCGGTTTTGCTGATTTTCAAAACACGCTGAAACGAAATGATTTCATCTATTTCTGATGAATTTGATAAGTTCCCGCCTCAAGATCTACGTTTACTTCTGTCCCGTCAGCAAAGACAGTTTTTTGTTTCTTATAATTTCCATCCACAAATTCATGGCGCACCATTTCAGAATAAGCAACTTTCTCCTGAAGTTCTGCCACAGTCCGATAGCGATCAATCTCTCTTTCGAGTTCTTCTCCTCCTGCCTCACAGTTTAAGTATGCAGCACCACCGTTTAAAAGTGCATACAGCATATAGTCTCCCTCCGGCTTATCGGCATCCATCATCCATGGGAGTACCATACAGTCATGGTATACGAGGTTAAACAGCGGAACCGGAACCCCAAGAGTCGAACCGTTTTCTTCCACCATAAATGAGTACGGACCATAGTGGGCTGTCACAAGACTTGGAACTGCCCAGTCGATTGTCTCCTCGGAACTTGCAATAATGTCATTTGCATTCAGGAAGTCAAAGCAGTTTTTCCGGTATTCCAGACATTCTTTTCGCGTCATCGTATGCCATGGATGCGCACATTCGTCCGGCTCGTTGCAGGTAAAGACATCCAGATATGTTCCTTCCAGCTGGATTCCCTGACGGAAAAGTTCTGTAAAGTTTCTCCTCAGGTAAAGTGGTGACTGGCTTGCACAGATGTATGTCTGCCATCCTCCTGCCCAGCGGCAGAAATCCGGTTTCTTTCCTTCCGGGGAAATCATGGAGAATTCCGGATCATATGTCTTTGCGTCAAAGTAGTAATCGCGGTACTGATCGTGGATCGCGAAGATATAATTCATCTCTTTCATACGGTCGGACAGTGATCTCATTCCTTCCCAACCACCGGCTTCCTCGCATGCAGGCAGGTAATCCGGGTGCTGATTGTCATAACCTGGATTTCCCCATCCATCCAGATGCAGATAAACTTTTTCAAGACCATGTTCCTTTAATTTCTGCATCTGCGCTTCCCTTACTGCAAACGGGATCACTTCATCATTCTTTTCCGGATGTTCTTTGTCATAATAGAAGGAATCCGGCGATACATGCGTTTTGATTCCGGTATGTACGATGGCGGAACCGATGAATTTATCCACGACCGGGTTTTTTGCAGCCTTTTCTTTCAGCGTAACAAGCAATGCTTTTTCCTTTGCGTAGGCTCTGTATACTTTACATAAATCATTGTAGTCTGCATCTTTTAAGAAACGGTATTTGATCGTACGCTTATAGGAAAGTTTTCCAAGACTCGGAAGCCATCTGACAGAGACATGACAGTAGTCAGACTCTTCCGGGTGCTCTACCTGATAGCCGGCATCCCATGGATCACAGACGATTCCGATATAGGCAGCTCCCGGTCTTACCTGTCCAAACCATGGCATAAATGCCCCGGCGCTGCACATTTGCCCGTCAAATACAATTTTTCCTGCATCATATTTCCAGTCATTTGGAATCAGCAGCCCCTGACGATTCGTGATAACGGTATACCAGTCACTTGCCTTTTTGCGAAATTCCATCTGTCCCGGCCAGTAGAAATTTCCGACAAGCTGCTCTGATTCTGTCAGAGGGTTCAACTCAAAGAAAACATCCTCCGTCGCATACTCGATCCAGATCACTGTCTGAAAACTTAAGGTATCCTCTTTCCCGGAAAGTTTAAAGCCGGAAAATACACTTCTGACCCCACAGCCGACACCGGTATTCCACGGGAAGTGTTCAATCTTACCTGCCTGATTGAAATATACTTTCTCATCGTTCACATAGAAATGCGGCTGATACGTTTTTTCTGACTGCCATGTTTCGCCGCAACTTGTAATCTCGATGCCGAGCGTTTCTGTGTTCAGAACAAGCGCTGTGTTCTGATGGCTTACTTTGATTTCATTCATATCCAATTTCCTCACTGTTTCTTGTTTTTTATTTATTTTATACCGAAATTGTTTCCCCGTCTATCCTTCGGAGATTTGTTTTTCTGTATTTTATGACGACGGATTTGTGGAAAAACGAAACACATGAGGGACAGGAAGTTTTTCACCCGTCAGTGTTTCCTGAATTTCGCTCCACAGCTGTTCCACAGACACTTCCCCCTCACGGAAATCGTCCGGGATCAGGCCACCGTTTTCATTTAATATTGCAAAGGCTTCCTTTGATTTCCCCGTCTGGTGCAGTGCTTTGGCATAGAGAAAACGAATCCGGGATTCTTGTTTTTGGATTTTAGAAAGCTTCTCATACCATTTGACGATCCCTGCACTGTCATGGCACAGATCAAGCAGGCGAAAACCTTCTTTTATATAAGAAAGTTCGTCTTTTGCAAGCGCCATTCCCTGACAGATGTAACGAGAGGTTTTTGCCTCTTCTTTCTCCTGCAGGCAGACACATGCCAGACCATGGCAGGCCCACGGATTTTCCGCAATCTCTAACGACTTCTCAAATGCTTTCCTGGCATGTCTGTATGAGCCTTCCTGATATTCCAGCACTCCAAGCTGGTAGTAGGCATACCAGTTATCTTTATTGTCTGTACAGACAGTCTTTCTCAGCAGATCAAGATATGCCCTTCCGATCACAAATTCCCCAGGCGGAAGCTTTGGATCCCGGCTGCACAGCTTTCCTGTCTTTAAAAATTCCTGCCAGTCATTTTTCGAATGTTTCCCTGAATCCTCAAAGAATAAATGTTCTGTTCCCCTGCGTTCTTTCTCCCACGCGCCAAACGGACTTCCGCATGCCACAGCAGAAGCAGGTTCTTTTGCTGTCTGTTTTGTAGAAACCAGCTTTTCTTCCAAATCCGGATATTCTGTCTTTGTTAAAATATAGTCTGCTGTGATCGATTTCAATTTCTCATAGGATTGAGACAAATCTTCTTTTGCCAGCTGAACCGGACCATACTGCTCCATCCACTCCCAGGCTGTATGCGGCGCCATAGGGATACAGCCGTACTGAGTTTTCCCAAGCCCTGCCTGGATCTCAATGTAGCGCCCCGCATCCTTTGTAAGAAATTCCTGCCAGCGGTCCGACCCTTCATTGTTTCCCCACGAGAACAGTTTCCTGCTCTGCAGCCGCTTTGTTGAGAGATGGAGAAGACCATAACCTGTCTCGTCCAGATGAGCGATATAGGTCGGAAAATCCTTTTCCAGTTCAAAGAAATAGTCCACTGCCTGTGGAATTTCTTTATATCTGGTCACATCCACTCCTTCCACAACCGGAATATCCACCTTGTATACTTTCCCTGCCTTTGAAGTATATGCCTGCTTTGCAGGCACGATGATCCTTCCTTTTTCATGTTCCGGCACGGCAATGTTGCTCCACCAGTACATCGGCACGACCTCCGTTCCCGGATTCACAACCCGCATACGGCAGTTCAGGAAGCGGCTTTCTTCCTCGAGCCAGAAATCCATCTGATAAAACACCCTTCGGATTCTTTCATATTCGTACATTCTGAGAATCGGGTATCCGTCCCCTTTGACATTTGCCACATACAGCGGAGCTGTCGTAAACGGAGAATGTCCGATGATCCCGATATTCCACTCAACGCCACCACTGAACCAGGCATTACAGACAGCAAGATTCCGAAACTGTAATACATCATTCGTATAGAGAAGATTTTTTCCGGTGCTCTTGTCGATCAGCGACCAGAGACGACCGCCCAATTCTGTCAGAAATTCTGCCCGCAGATATGCATTCTCCAGCACTGCCGTCTTTAGCTTTTTCTGGCGAAGCTCCCCTTTGTAACCATTATTCTGCCGATATGGATACGCACTTGGATACTGTCCGTAACCTTCATAGATTTCATCTGTCTCTCCCAATACAAATTCTGTATTGCTCTGCTGGAGATTCACATGTCCCACCAAGTCAGGGACGCTGGACGTTTCGCCCAGATCCGCTGCCGGCAGAACGATTTCATCAAATCTTAATGTTGATTTCATATCGTTTCTTTTTCTATCCTTTCACACCGGTGTGTGCTACACCTTCGATAAACTGTTTCTGGAAAATGAAGAACATCACAATGACCGGTACCACAGACATCACTGCTCCGGACATCTGCATTGGATAATTTGTCGTAAACTGCCCCTGAAGTGTTGCAAGTGCCGGTGCCAGTATCATTTTATCCGGTGATGTATTGGCGATCATCGGCCACATAAAACTGTTCCATGCCGATTTTCCTGTAAAGATCACAACTGCAACAATACCAGGTTTGATCAGCGGAAGCATGATCTGCGCATAGATCCGGAAGAATCCACATCCATCCACGATCGCTGCCTCTTCCAGCTCTTTTGGAAGTGACATAAAGAACTGACGCAGCAGGAATACCGTAAATGCACTGCACAGATTCTGTATAAACAATGCCGGCAGAGAGTCAAGCACACCTAACTTCTGCATGATCAGGTACTGTGGCATGATAAAAATCTGTGACGGAACCATCAGAACCGATAAAATGATAATAAAAATCAGATTTTTCCCGCGAAACCGCAGTCTTGCAAATGCAAAGGCTGCCATAGAACAGAATAAGATCTGTCCCAGAACCGTGATCACTGTCACGATAATCGTATTCAAATAGACTCTTGCAAACGGAAGTGCCTCAAGAACCCCTTTGTATCCGTCCAGTTTCAAAGATTCCGGAAGGATTGTCGGCGGTATTCTCATTGTTTCTCCGATTCCTTTAAACGAAGTAAAGATCATCCACAGGAAAGGGAAAACAGTCAATAACGTACCTGCGATGAGGACGATATGTACAAATAAATATTTTGTTGTTGTCTTCTTTTTCATCTTTCCTCTCCTACTCATAGTGAACCCATTTTTTCTGCATGATGAACTGTATTGCAGTGACGATCATTACAATCAGGAATACAACACTTGAAATCGCTGCCGCATATCCCTTTCTGCCGTAGTCAAACGCATTTCGGTAGAACATCATGACCAGTGTCTGTGATGCTGCAAACGCAGGACTGTCTTTCGGAATCATCATAAAGATCGTATCAAAGATCTGGAAACTGCTGATGATCGATGTAATGACCACGAAAAAGATGGTAGGTGTCAAAATCGGAATCGTTATCTTTGTAAACGAAGCCACCGGACCTGCACCATCGATCACTGCCGCCTCATAATAAGACTTTGAAATTCCCTGCATACCTGCAAGCAAAATGATCATATTGTATCCGACTGCCATCCAGATTTCTACGATCAGCACCATAAGCAGTGCATACTGAGGGCTTGACAGCCAGTTTTTCCCCTCGATTCCGAATGCTCCGAGAATAGAGTTCAGTACTCCGTACTCTCCGTTGTAGATCCACTTCCACACAAGCGAGATCGCAACGGACATTGTTACGGCCGGAAGAAAGTATAAGGTACGATAAATGGATTTTCCCCTGATTTTCGTATTTAGCAGCGATGCCGTCAAAAGTGATAAAAGTACGATTGCCGGCACAATAATGACTGCTGATTTTAAAGAGTTCATAAGCGCTGTGAGAAATTCTTTATCCTGAAACAGTCTGGTGTAATTATCCAGTCCGCAGAAGGATGCGACATTGAACTGATTTACATCATTAAATCCAAACCACAGGTTCTGCAGAAACGGGAAAATATAGAAGATACTTAACCCGATTACGACCGGAGCGATGAAGAGATAGGCTGCTATCTCTTCCTTTCTCTGTCTTTTTCCCATTTTTGGTTTTTTGGTAATTGTTTTTTCACGAGTCATAATAGTTCCCTCTATTTTTCATTCATACGGTCATAGATTTCCTGAGCTTCTTTCTGCAGTTCTTTGCTGACCTCTTCGATTGTTTTTTCACCTGTAAATGCTTCTGTATATTTTTTCACTTCCAGATCACGGATCTCTGACATAGATTTGCAGTATGGCATCGGTACTGCTTCATCAATATGGTTTGTAAATGCAGCCAGGTTCCACTCCGGAATAGTGTCGGCAAAATATTTCTGTGCATCTGTTCTTGCTGAGATAACGGATCCCATCTCTCCTTGAATCTTCATAGCCTCTTCACTTCCAAGCCAAAGTGCAAAATCAATTGCCGCATCTTTTTGTTTGGAGTTTTCATATACAGCATAACCAAGTCCGCCTGCCATATTTGGCTCTTTTCCGTTGTAAGACGGATACTCTACGAGATTGATCTTATCTTTTATCTCTTCATTACTTGCAAACTGAGTTGTCATATAAGATCCTCCCAAAAACATTGCAAGACGTCCGGCTTCAAATCTTGTAGCTGCTGAAGAGTCTGTCAGATCTGCCACGGACGGAGAATATCCTTTGTCAATCAGGTCAATCCAGCACTGCACACCTTCCATTGTCTCCGGCATTGTATAAGTAGGCTCCTTTTTGTCTTCTGACATGATGTTTCCGCCTGCCGCAAAAATCGTTGAGGAGTAATTTTCAAAATCAACCGGAGCACCGATCGCATATACGCCATCTCCCATATTTCCTTTTAATTTTTCGCTTGCCGCAAGCATATCTTCCCATGTCCAGTCGTCAGTCGGATACGCTACACCTGCCTTGTCAAATAATTCCTTATTGTACCAGAGAGCTGCTGTTCCGGTATCTTTTGGAATCGCATATAACTTTCCGTCGATCGTATAGGAATCTGTCATTGCTTTTGCATAGTTTTCATACAGTCCGATGTCGGATTTCTCAGCAGGTTCTGTCAGATCTGCAAGAATTCCGCCTTCCTGGTATACCTCTGCATGCAGTGTATTTAACCAGAAAACATCCGGTGCAGTTCCGCCTGTTGCACTCGCTTCCAGCTTTGTCCAGTAATCTTTCCATGGTGTCAGCTGAATCTCTATGGACACATCCGGATTTTCCTCTGTGTAAGCTTTGATCATCTTTTCCAGTGTTGCTTTCTGGTTTGTATCCCAGATTCCGACAGAGAGGTTTGTCTTCCCGCCTTTTGATTTTTCATCTCCTCCGCACCCTGCTAAAATACTTGCGCCAAGTGCCATTGTCAGTCCCATTGCAATAAATTTGTTTGCCTTTTTTTTCATAATTCTCCTTCTCCTCCATTGTCAGTTTTGAACAATTTTATTCGTCTTTTCAGTCGCGCAACTGTATTATTTATACTACTTATCATATGAGAAATCGCCGCCGATCACAATCTTAAATATTTTACATTCTTTTTCTTTTTTTACTTTTCCGTATTTTTACACAAAAAGAAGAGCAGGATTTTTCCTGCTCTGTGCTAATTTACCAAAGGGGATTCCTTCTGGTCGTACCATTGATTTACTTCTTCAATCATCTCCTGGCCGCCCAGCTCCAGCCATTTTGTCCGGTATTCCTCAAAGGCATCCACCGGAGTCTCCCCCATGACTATTTTAATAAATGTTTCTTCCGTCATATTATTTAGAACATCCTGTCTTTCACTCATCGCATTTGACGGAAGTCCATAGTATTGATTCTGTTCGTATCTGCCTTCTTCCACCAGCTTTCTGACCGTTCCCCACGCTCCGTCCTCATCCACTCGTGCAAGAAAGATTCCCCACTCATTGTTTTTCGGATAGATGCCGCCTTGTTTTTTCCACTGATAATATCCTTTTCCATAACTCCAGTAGGCAAGAAGTCTGTTTGATACATCAGGCGGTGTCTCCAGATCTCCGGTCGCAATCTGCGCATTAAACGATTCATACATCTCATCCACATCGTATGGATCAATATATTGGGCGCCGGACCATTCCCATATGAATCCATTCTCCGGTCTTGCCTCCTCAGGATAGTCCTCCTCAAACTCTGCAAACTGATTAAAAAGTGCCATGACTGCCTCCGGATGTTTGCATTTCTTGCTGATGACCCAGTACTTTTCTATAGATACCGTGTCCATCACCGCACCTTTGACACCTTCTTCAACAGGAATGGGCACTGCGACCCATCTGCTGTCCTGGTTCTTTGCAATCTCTTTTCCGATCAGAGAATCATATTCCCAGAACGGTGCAATCACAATTCCAATCTTTTCATCCAGCACATCTCTGGCAATCCTGTCATAATCATACAAAGGAAATTCTTTTGACAGAATTCCTTTCTCATAAAAGCGGTGCAGCATCTCCAATGCACTTTTTGTACTTTGACTGATCTCTCCGGGCACCAGTTCTCCGTCCTCTTCGATCCATGCTCCCGGATAAGATCCGGACATATTCATCAGCCCTCCCATACTGCCCAGGCTTTTTCCGAATACCTTATAAGTCAGACCGATTCCCTGCTCAGCTCCGGTCTTTTCCTGAAATGCCATGGCCACCTTCTCCAGTTCTTCGACCGTTTCCGGTACCTCAAGCCCTGTTTCTTCCAGCCAGTCTTTGCGGATCATCATAATGTTCAGCTTCCTTTTGGGATCCCAGTACTGCGGCAGTGACATGATATTGCCCTCCTCATCCGTCACTGCCTCAAGAACTTCCGGATCCCTGAAAATCCACTCTTTGAGTGTAGCATTTGCCTCCTTTAGTACCTCATTCCACGGCAGAATCATATCATTTTCCAGCAGGCTTCGGTAAACCGCCCCATCTTCCACCGCCATAAAATCCGGGATGTCCCCCAAGGCCAACGCCACGTTCAGTTTCTGTTTATACTGCTCTTCCGGTGCGATCCACATCCAGTCAATCTGAATGTTCAGCTTCTGAAGCGCAGTATCCAGGAAACTGTTATGTTCCGGTGTGACACCCTCGGGACACTCATCCTCGATCGCTCCATATTGTAATATCGTCGTCAGTGTAACCGGTTCTTCCTTCTGCTTCTCTCTTTCTGCGCAATCTGCCGCACATCCTGCCACAGCCGCCGCA
>OGZE01000905.1_pt1 | contig 19953 bp, 21 predicted proteins | sample 1576731 | NCBI WGS metagenome assembly OGZE01 (sample SAMEA3541503, study PRJEB24748) | human gut metagenome | biome: human gut; feature: human-associated habitat; material: faeces | place: China | collected 2012 | reverse complement strand
AACTGATGATATAGTGGTGGCTCTTTACGTCCTCCCGTTTTTGGTTCTTGCCGTATTTCAGATTGGAGCGCATACACGCGATTGCAAAATCTTCATCACCGCAATTCAGAGAGGAAATGAGATAGCCTGTCCTCGGAACAATCTGCCCGTTTTCATCACGGGTGGGCTTCATGGTAAACTCGTCATGCTCAAAGGTTAGGTACTGTTCAGCCGCCCCGTAGTCGGCATTTTTAGAGCTGATATGTTTGAACGTTGCCAACGGCTTCACCTACTTTCTGCAAGACTTCAAACTTCAAGGCGGCAAGCTCCGCTATGGCGGCGCGTACCTCATTGGAGAGTGTGTTATAGGGTGCGCCGTACTCGTTCAGACAGCGGGCAATCTGATTCAAGTTGCCGCCGATTTTCCCGTACTCGGCTGTGAGCTTCCCAACAGCAGAAAGCAGTTCATCATTGACCGGGGAAACGGTAATGACCGGGCGTATGCTTGACTTGATAAGTGCTTGCCGGATAAACTCGGCTTGGCTCATTTTGCAGAGGGTGACACGCTCGGAAAACTCGGCGTATTCTTCCTCGGTCAAGCGTGTCTTGATTACCCGGTGGCGGTGGGGTGTGTTATATCTTTTCATGGTCGTAGACCTCCTTTCTTTTTGTAATGCTTTGCCCTTTCACTAATAGGAGAAAAACAGGGGCATAAGCGGAAGTGTTTTTTGAAAAATCCGAAAAAATTTTCCGGGGATTTTTCAAAGCGGCGCAAGCCGCAAAAGGCGGGCTTGGGGTGGCAACCCCAACAAGATTCCCGCAGGACAAAATGAGCCGATAGGCGAAATTTGGTACTGTGGTAGAATCTTGCTCTAAGAAAACGGCGTAAACTTCCCCTTCTACTCCTTACTACGCAGAGAAATGAAGATATGGCAAAGTTTTGGGAAACTTTTTGAGAAAACTTTTCGACAAAGCTGGAAAATCAGCACGTTTTTTGGCGCAAAAAAACAGGAAACCTTTTCTTGATTTCCTGTCATGGTATGTCGCTGTGGTGGGCGGCGGTTGTTCTGTTGTTATTCCCCGGAAGCAAACTTGTAGCCTATGCCTAAAACGGTCTTTATGTAGGTGGGCTTGCGGCTGTCCGGCTCTATCTTTTTCCGCAGGTTGTAAATCACGTTGGCAACACTTGAATGGCAAGTATCGCTTTCCATGTTCCAAACGGCTTCAAATATCTGTGTCCTTGTGAGGACAATGCCGGGATTGGAAGCAAGGAATACAAGGGCATTATATTAAAGACGTGTTAGATTGACTTCCTCCCCGTCTTGAAATACCCGGCGTTGGCTCTGCCTTATTTCCAATCCCGGAAAAGATAACACGGAAACGGGTGTAAGCTGCATGGGTTCAAGTCGCATATAATTAGATATTGCCGATATGATTTTGTCAATCGCTGTTTCCTCTTGTTCGTTAAGTGTCAGTAGTAGTAATTTTCCCATGTTCATTACCCCTTTTATCCGTTGAATTTAAACTATATTTTTCTGTCGTGTTTTTTGACAGTAAGCAACAAATATATATCATAGAGAGCGTAATGTCAATTTAATGTCATTAAGAGAATAGGTGGTCTGTCTAATTATTATCATTTTGTTCATTTGCGCCTACGCTGCGTTTGGCATTTTGGCAATTCAATATATTGTAAATTTATCTATATCAGCGGGCTAACCTCATTTTCACAAAATAAGCTAAGTTTGTGAAGCGCTCTTGTGCAGGCAACATATAAGAGGTTTTTATCATCTTCATCATGGTAGTTTTGGCTATCTGCATCACAAATTAAGACAGTATCAAATTCTAATCCCTTTGACATATATACTGGTAAGATAAACACGCCTTGTAAATCTGATACGCTCCCATTTTTGATTAACTGAATATCAAGTTTGTGTTTAATTTTATTAAATAGATAGATTGAATTTTTTTCGGTTTTACAAATTAAGCATATCGACTGAAACCCTTTCTCTTGGCATAATTTTATTTCCTTAACAATTTCATCAATGAAGATTTCGGAATTATCAGCAATATATACTTTTGGGCTATCGCCATTCCGATTAAAACTTTTTATCTGTGAACTTTTTTCAATGAACTTTAAACTAAAATTTAAAATTTCATTCGTACAACGGAAACTTTTATCCAACATAATAAGAGAAGATTTTTTCTTGTTCAATATTTTTTGAATTTGTTCGTAGAAAGAAATATCTTCTTTTTTGGCAAGAGTCTGTTTCATATCTCCTAAAATAGTAAATTTGGCATTAGAAAAAAGAAAATTAAATATTTCATATTGGAGAGGGTAGTAGTCCTGTGCTTCATCAATGACTACCTGCTTAATATTTTTATATTTATTTGTTCCGTATATTTTTAAATACAAATAAGCGATTGCTATTGCGTCATCATAATACAATCTGTCTGCTTCCAAATTTTCCCTAGTATATTCCCATATACTTTTTATGCCTTGTGACAGATTGCTATTTTGCAGCAGGCTATAAAAATAGGCTTCATTGCTAAATAATATTTTATATAATTCAACAATGTCAATTTTTATAAATTTCTGTATTTCCTGCTTGATTAGATTTTTTTCTTCTTTATGCCCCCGCCCTTTTCCTGTTCCAAATATTTGTTCTAAAATATAATCTTCTAATTGTTCTAATTTTATGCCTAATGGTGTTTCTGGTCTTCCTAATATCTTGTCTTTTAGAATTTGCCCGCTTACAACGCATTTTCCCTCATAATAAACATCTTCAAATTCTATCCACTGGCGGGGTATATCAATGAGAAATTGGTCTAAAATTTCCCTAAAAAAACTTGACGTTTTAAATTCTATACTATTTCTTGAAATTTCCTTGTATTTTGAATTGACAATCAAGTTTTCTAAAAAATCATTTCTTGACTGAATTTTCCTGCCATTTAATAACTCACTAAGTATATCTTCAAACACGGAAGAAATAACATTATCTTCTCCCAATTCGGGCAATACATTTGAAATATATTGCTCAAATATAGAATTTGGGGAAATAATCATAATGTTATTTGCGGACAGCTTTGTTTGTAAACCTTGATACATAAGATAAGCAGCCCGGTGGAGAGCAATAGAGGTTTTTCCACTTCCCGCTACACCCTGTACCATTAGCAGGTCATTTTCCATATCTCTAATAACCACGTCCTGTTCATGCTGAATTGTTTCAACAATAGCTTTCATTTTAGCAGTAGTGTTTTGTGACAGTAATTGCCTTAAAAATTCATCAACAATCTGAGCATCTGAATCAAAGAAATATTCCAGTTTTCCGTTTTTTATTTCATATTGGCGTTTCAAATTGAGTTCGCCTGTTACTCGTCCACATGGAGCGTCATAAAACGCTTCGCCGGTCATAAAACGATAGAAAATACTGGCAATCGGCGATCTCCAATCATAAACATACATCTCTTGATAGCTGTTTTTTCGTAGAGAAGAACGTCCAATGTATATTTTTTCAAATTCGTCCTCATCATCAAATTTAAAATCAATTCGGGCAAAATAGGGCGATTTAATCATCTTTTCTAACAGAAGTATTTTATGTTCTTCTTCTTCGTAATCTATAATTTTGTCTGTTACAGGATTGATATATTGGCTTAATTCAACAAGTGCCTCGAAACCGTCCGATGTATACAGTGATGTAATACCGTGTTCTGTATTTTCACGCACATCTTTTTTGGCTTCGATAATTTCTGATTTCTTTTTGTCTGCCGCTTCTTTTGCCTGCTTTAATTGTTCCTCGGCTAAAGAGATTGTTTGTGCTAATCTTTTTTCTTCAAACGCTTTTTCTGTCTGATTATTCCCCATAATGATTATGACCTCCTTGAAAAATGAAAGAAAGTTTTACTGAAACATTGCTAGGCTAGTTTAGCATGTGTCAGCTTATATAAACAGTCTTGTATTCATAAAATTTGTATGGTATTATTACAGTGGGAGGAATTATGTTAGATATTTGATTTCTGCAAGCATATCAATTCTAATACGGGTAATTTAAACAATAAACAAATTGGGACAAAGAGTTATACCATTATGTCCCAATTTGTTATTACTCCATATCTTCAGCAGACAGAAACACAAGCCCGACAAATTCTTCCTCAATCAGTTTCTTCAACTTTTCCACTGTGCTCTATGCAGGCTCCCGTATCTCCATTCCAACCTATAATCTCTTTCTGTAAAAGCAAATCTTGTTCTGTGAAAAAATGAGTTGGATTCCGTAGTAGTCGGCATTGTGCGTAATGTGTATAACTGACTGTATCATGGAATTGTGGGTAACTCTGTTTGCAGGACGTGGGAAAGCTGCACTTTAGCTTTTCCATGTGCTGTGAATAGAGTTATCCATGATTCCATAGCCTGTTATGCACATTTCCACAATGTTTGTCTTTTGGTCGTTGGTTCGGAAAAGAAAAGCCCTGTATGTTATTATATACAGAGCCATTCTAATCTTTTTTTATCCACTACATAGAGCGTTTCCTTTCTGCAAAATTCATTTTACAGAGTGATACCCGCCTTTTTTGCAAAGTAGTCTTTTCTCCCGGTAAGCTCTGACTGTTTTTCCTTTGGAAGATTGTTGAATAAATCATCATAAAGAACATCAGCTAACTGCATTTCTCTCGCAAGCAAAAATACATTTAGACTAAGCCATTCCTCCCAAAGCCCCTCAAATAAGCTGTTACTGTCTGTATAGGTGTCAAGCTCCTCAAAGCCATGTGACGCTGTATAGCATTGCAGTTTAACAAAGCCATACCTACCAACATCAACCAACAAAATATCTTCGTCCTCTATTTCGTACAGTTCCTCAAACACATCAATCACTTTGCGACACTTTTCCCGTTCTTCCTCTGTGATATATACTGTTTTTTCCATGCTCAATTACCTCTATCCTTTCAAATTGTGGAATACTGTTTTCAGTTTTCTTCTACTTCTGAACCACATATTTGAAATGCCATATATGCCATTTTATACGGAATAGAGGTTGGCTGTCTGCATTTATCAGTGTGTTACTTTATGGCACATGAGCATTTGCCGCAGGGTTGTCCGACCCGTAACCTTCCAGAAGGTTGATGACGCCCCATACCGCCAGACCGGCACCAAGAGCCATAACCAGAATTTTGAGAATGTCGATTGCCTGATTGAAAAATTCCATATACGTTCCTCCATTTTGTTTGTTTGATGGTTTTGGGTACAAAAAAAGCCGCCCACATCGGCGGCGCTTCGGGTCATCATGGCCCGAAGTTACACAAACTCGTCGCTGTCCAGATCATCGAAGTTCAACAGGTCAGCTTCTTCGTCCGTGTCGGAGCCGTCCACTTCGTACACCGTGTATTCGTCCTCCGGCTTTAGTCTCAATGGCCGGTGGCGGAACAGGCTTTCCAAGCGGAAGGCGTTTTTCTTTTTATCAAATTCGGCTGTGTACTTGTAATTCGGGTGCTTTTTCAAGTCATACTTCGGGGACAGGAAGGGCGGGAGCCCCCGAAGCTGCAAGATACATTTATCCCCGGGCATGGTGGTGATCTCGCTGGTGGTCATCAGCTCCCGGCCAAGCCGCTGCATATTCTGGCTGTAACTTTCAGACTGTCCACGGCTTCGGCCCTCGGTCTGCATAGAGATGGTGGCCTTGCCCAGCCAGTTTTCCGAAATATCCTTTAGGGTGGAAGCCTCCCGGCCTCCGAGGAACACGATACTGTCCATGTTGCCCATGATGGTTTCGGAATGGTCTTTGTACAATGCCTTGCACTGGCTCATAGCCTGATAAAAGAGCGTCAGGCTGATCTCACGGGAGCGGATGACGGCCACGATCTTTTCCAGCCCCGGCACCTGCCCGGTGTTGGCAGCCTCGTCCCACAGCACCCGCACATGGTAGGGCAGACGCCCGCCATAGGTGTTGTCAGCCCGTTCACACAGAAGGTTGAACATCTGCGAAAAAGCGAGGGCAACCAAAAAGTTGTAGGTGGTGTCCGTGTCGCTGATAAGGAAGAACAGCGCCGATTTTTCGTCCCCCAGCTTATCAAGCTCCAGCTCGTCATAAGACATGATCTCCCGAAGCTGGGGAATATCAAAGGGAGCCAGTCTTGCACCGCAGGAAATCAAGATGCTTTTGGCTGTCTTGCCGCTGGCGAGCTTGTATTTCTTATACTGCCTCACGGCGAAGTGCTGGGGGCTGCGGCGTTCCAGCCCGTCAAACATATAGTCCACCGCGTTTTTGAAGGTTTCGTCATCCTCCCGGACTTCCATGCTGTTTATCATTTCCACCAGCGTATTCATGTTGCGTTCTTCCTCCGGCCCCTCAAAGACGATGTAGGCCACAAGGGCACAGTACAAGAGGGTTTCTGCTTTTGTCCAGAACTCGTCGCCCTCCTTGCCGTCGCCTTTGGTGTTGGCAATCAGGGCGGTAACAAATTTCAAAACATCGCTTTCCGTCTTGATATAGGCCAGCGGATTGTAGTGCATGGATTTTGAAAAGTCGATACTGTTGAACACCCGCACCCTGTATTTCTCCCGTTGCAGAAACCGCCCGCACTGGTCGAGGGTGCCGCCCTTCGGGTCTACCACCACATACGAGGAATGGGCTTGAAGGAGCTGCGGGGTCAACCAGAACCTTGTCTTTCCCGAGCCGGACGATCCGATGACACAGGCGTTTAGGTTCCGGGCATTGGCGGGTATCTTCGGACGGGTGTTCATGGTAAGGAACTCCGTCCCGGTCAGAATGACATTGTTCTGAAATTTAGGGTCAACAAATGGCTTTATATCTTCCTTTGTTCCAAAGCGGGCGGTGCCGTACTCCGCATCCCGCCGGAATTTTTTCGCCTGCCTGATCTTTGACTGTATCAGCAGATACATCCCAGCCGCACCGGCAAGGCCCACCAGCAGGTCAATACCTCCCAGCCCCGGCCAGTAGGTTTCAAAGGCTTTGGGGAAGGTATCAAGCATCCCCATGAGCTTTGTCCCGAAGTCTGTGCCGGGGGCGATCCGGTAGGCCGTCCCGATTTTGGAGAAAAACCAGAACACAAAGAGGTACGGCAGGTTTGGGAGCACATATTTTCTGATCTTGTCACTCAACGTCCGTCCTTCACCGCCTCTCTGGTCCGCTGCTTTTCCTTTGCCTGCGTCCTGATTTGCTCCGTGAATTTCCGAAGCTGACCGAGGATGGAAGCCTTGTCCTGCTCTTTGTTCAGCACCTTTGCGCTGTACTTCTGGAAGGCCGCCGTGATAGCGTCCGCCTGATTGGCTTTGAAAAACAGCAGGTAATGACCGGGGCTCACTTTATGGAAAGCGTAGTCCACATGGAACTCCTTTGCGATCCGGTCAAAATCCTTTGGGGCTCCCACATAGGGCATGGCGCTTTTGCCGCCATAGTGGTTCATCAGCTTTTTTACACTCTGGCGTCCCTGCGGGGTCAGCGCCTTCCGGTGGTGCTTTTGCAGCGCCCGCGCTACCTTCCCAAGAGCGGCAGCCAGCACTTTTCCCGTGAGCTTCGTTGTCCTGATTGAAAGGGCAACCGTTTTTTGGTTTACTTCTTCCTGCATAAAACCTCCTTTCCGTCGGGGTTCCCGCTATCCGGGAGGCCCCCGTACAATCTCGGGGAACAGAAAACCTCGGGCCAATGTGGCCCGAGGCTTACCGCTCGGCATCTCTGCCGGACGGAGCTTTCTTTTCCGGCTCCGTCTGGACTTTTTCGCCCTGTTCCCGCATGGTCTGCAAGATAGAGGGCTTCTTTTGAAGCTGGGAGGGCTTTTCGCCGGACAGCGGCTTGATACATTCCAGACGGTCAGCCGCCCGGATGGCGTTGTCCGTGAGCTGCCTCTGCCATGCGCCCACGCTGGGAGCCCAACGAAAGCCGCTGCTTTTCAGCTCGGCCCGGGTGTCCGCGTCAGGCTTTCCGTCAAAGAACACCTGCAAGCGGTTGTCCTCCCGGTTCATTTCCACACGACCCCCATCGAACTCCCAGCCGGAAAATTCCTGCTGTGCCTGTTTGGAAAGCTGTTCGATACGGGCCTTTACCCGGCGGATCTCCGCATTGTTGTTGGTAAGCTGGTAACTTTCAAAGGGCCTCGGGTCGCTTCGCCAGCTTGACGCCATGCTTGCTTTCAGCTTTTCGATCTGGTCCGGCGACAGCAGCGCACAGCCGTCCAGCTTGCCATGCTTGCGGTAATAGGCGTTGACCTCCTTCATAATGAGCTGGGAGCGTTCCAGCCCGTCCAGCTTCTTCTGGAGCTTTTCAATCGCTGCCGGGTCATCGGCGCTGATCCCGCCCATGCCGGTACTGCGTATCTTATCCAGCAGCCCTTGAATATACCGCCATTCCTCCATGTTGCTGTCCCGGGCCCGGTTCTGTTTTTCCTTCTTTCCCACCGGGAAATTGGCAGGTCCGGCGATCATCACAGAGGGAACCCTTGCGTCAATGGCAAAGCCCTGGTTCATGTTTTCGGCCAGCTTGCGGGCGTAGGTGTCTAACAGATGGTCGATCTTCTCATGGTACATGGGGTCCACCCGGGATTTCTGCTTTTCCGCTATGGCGGCGGCCTTGTCCACCATTGCCCGGTATTCCGCCGTTGCGCTCCCTTCCTTGTAGTCGGAAAAGCTGTTCATTTCTTTTGCCCGGCGGGCGGCTCCTTCATTGATAGGGTAATAGTTGATGGTATGCACCTCCTTCATGCTTCGGGCCATGCTGGCCCGAAGTCCTACCGTTCTTCATGGGAAGGCCCCGCCTTGTCCTTTTTCGGAGCGGGTGGGGCTTCTTGAAACCGTTTGAGTGTAGCGAGAATGGAGTGGACAGGCTCGGCCTTTTCAGGATAGGCAAATATCCGGTGTTCCGGCGGAATGTCCTGCGGCCCGTGGTAATACTCCTTGAAGCCCTCCGGGACTGCCGACACATACCCACCGGGAGCGAATACGCCGCCCTCGTTGATACGCACATCCCGCCCGTATGCCTCATAATCGAAGTAGTTCTGAATGTGCTCCGGTATGTCGATAGTCCCAAGCTCGTCGGCGTAAAGACGGCCCAGCCCTTCATCATCGGAAATATCCGGGTAAAAGCGGTAAAGGTCAAGGTTCTGCGTCAGGTTTATCAAATCCTTCACGCTCCTTGTGTGGTTTCCCAAGACAAGAGCGGCTTCAAAGGTTTCCAGTCCGCCCTTATCCCGTACTTCCAGCAGGGCGTGGCCCAGCTCGTTCAGCTCGTCGATGTTCTCACATTCGTAGAGATGATCGTAGAGCCCCAGCACATCACTGTCAAAGCTGGTAAAGAACACTTCGCTGTACCGTTTCCCGTCTATCCCGATTTTGGCAAGGGCGGCCTGCAACTCCTGTGTCGTCATGGGGAAATGTACCGTTGTCCCTACCTCGATCCCCATCAAGGGGTACAGGGCTGTATTGGTTATATAGGCTTCAAACATGGGCTTATTCCTCCTTTCCGGCCCTGCCAGCCAGCACCTCATAGATCCCGGCCATAATGTAATCGGCGCAAGGGAGGGCAATCGCATTTCCCAGCGCCTTGTAGCGTTGCAGAGGCCGGATCTCCACGCCGTCCGCCCCGTACTTTGTCCAGCCCTCCGGCAGCCCCATCAGCCGTTCGCTTTCCGTTTCCGTCAGAAAACGGATACAGCCGCCCTCCGGGTCGCCCTCATACCAGAAGGCAAAGGGCGTTACATCACTGGCTAAAAGAGTGGGAAAAGGGTCAGTTGGTAATCCGAAGCTGTTTCGGAAGGCCGTTTCTTCCTGCCTTTTTGCCGCTCCCCGCATACGGAAGCACTGAAAGGGGTGGATGACTGGTATCTGCCGCCCTGTTTCAAAAGAAGCTGTTCGATCTCCTTCGGCGGCGGCCCACCCGCCCTCTCCGCAAGGCGGAGGAAGTGGGAGCATTGGACGGGGCTTAAATAGTATGTCTGCGGCACGTCTGCCTCCAAAATCCGCCACGACGAAAATCCGCTGCCTTCGTGCCAGCCTTCGGGAGCCTGCCCAATACTGGGCGTCCATGAGTCGCCAGCACACATCAGGCGTTCCCCCTCGCACCATTCCGGCGTTTCCCCATCTTCCCGAAGGAGGCATTGGAACTTCGGTGTCCGAGAAGGCGGATAGGACGGCTCTAAAGTCCATCCGGTCATTTGTAGAAAACGCTCCCATGACGTTTTCCCAAACAGCGATAGCTGGATATAGGTTATCAGTAGCATCCCTCATTTCCTGTATGATACGAAACGCCTGATAGAACAGGCTTGATTTTGCCCCGGCAAGGCCGGAGCGGTTGCCGATCAGAGAAAGGTTCTGACAGGGGGAACCGAAGGTAATTACATGAACCGGCGGGATTTTCCCGCCGTCCACCTTCGTAATATCCCCCAAATGCACCATGTCGGGAAAGTGCCTTTTGGTTATAGAGATGGGCGCTTTTTCAATCTCACTGGCCCATACCGGACGGATACCGCACCGGGAAGCAGCCAGAGGGAACACGCCAATCCCGTCGAAAAGGCTTCCCAGCTTAATGTCCGGCATGGCCCGGGGTGCCGTGTCCCTTCACGGCAAGCACCCCTTCCAGCGTTGTCGCCGCAATGCCCAGCCGCCCGGCAACCGCAATATCATTTTTTACATCCTCGTCCACAGCGCTGCCGCAGACAATCAGGGTGTGGGAGCGCCGCAGCATATCCCGGCGCATATCAATCCCGGCCTTGTGTTCCTCGGGAACGCTGTCATTCAAAAACAGCGGCAGATACAAGAGCGGGCAGATCGGGGAAAAGCCCGCCTCATAAGCAAGACGGCAGTAGTGGGCCGCCAGCTCCATATCAACATCCGGCTCGCCGCTCCATGCGGCGGTCAGGTATGCTAAAGGTCGTTTCATTGGTTGAGCCTCCATTTCTGTTTTGGTTTAGGGAAAAGCAAGAGTTCGCCCAACCCCTCCGCCCCTTCCCCCGGGAAGGGGAACGGCTCTGGAGAATTTATATCCCCGTCGCTTGACCGGGAAAAAGCATAACCGGGAGAAATCCGTCAAGGGTGCCTCTGGCACCGCCTGCGGCGGCGCTGCCCTTGACTGATTTTCCCGGCTATGCTACGGAATAACTGGCGACGGGGAATCATTTATATCTCCAGAGCTTCGGGGCGCGGGGCAGAGCCCCGCAATCCTCGGGCCATGCTGACCCGAAGTTTGGGCTTACTTTTCCTGTTCGGTTTTCTTCTCCGGCTTTTCATGTTCCTTCTGCTGACCCTTCCAGTCGTCCAGCAGCTTGATGATCTGGTCCTTCATTTCCCTCGGCGTAGTTTCCTTGCCGAAATACTTGCTCAGTTCCGCACCTGTCAAAATCACTTTGTCTACCTCCTTTTTGTCCTCCATCATAATGCCGTCGATCACATCCCCGTTGAGCAGCTTCTTTTCGTCCAGCTCACGCATACGCTTTGCCTGCGCCTGTGAAGGCGAGGACTGCTGGCTGTCAATGGCGACGGCGATATAGTTCTGGTTCTTCTTGCCGATATAGGAAAGCTCCACCGCCGTAGTAAAGCCCAGCTTTTTTTCATCCATCAGCTTCATCAGGTCGGGAACCAGCTCATTGAGCCGGATATACCGCTGCACCTGCTTGACCGCCATCTTATTGCGCTCGGCTACAATTTCGTTGGAGCGTTTTCCTGCGTCCTTCGGGTCAATCTGGCCCGAAGTGCGGGAGCCCTGGTGCTTGATGGCCTCAAGCTGCATTTTCAAGGCTTTGGCCCGCTCACTGGGGAGGATTTCTTCACGCTGGTTGAGATTGTCCTCGACCATCTGCGTGATGGCTTCATCGTCCGTCAGATTGCGAACAATACAGGGCATATCCGCATATCCGGCAAGCTCGCTGGCCTTCTGGCGGCGGTGGCCGGACACGATCTCATAGCCGCCATCCTCACGGGGACGGACGATAGCGGGCTGGGTCACGCCCTTGTCCTTAACGCTGGACACCATAGCCCGCATTTCTTCATCGTCCCGGACTTCAAAGGGATGGTTCTTGAAGGCGTGGAGTTCGTTCAGCTTGATATAGACGATCTGCTCCTTGCCCCGGCGTGGAGCATCCTTTGGCTTTTCGGGTCCTTTCGGAGCGGGAGCGGCCTGTACCGTTGGAGCTGCTTTTTTCTCCGGTTCCTTTTTGACCGCCTTTTCCGGTTTCTGTGCGGGAGCTTTGGGCTTCGGGGCTGCGGCCTTGTCCTTATCTGCTTTCGGGGGACGGCCCCGGCGCTTCGGCTGTTCCGGCTCTTTGGGTTTTTCCTCCGCTTTCTTCGGAGCCTCCGGCTGCTTTTCCGGTTTTTCCGTTTTTGCCGGGGCAGGCTTTTCCCCGCTGGGAGCTGCCGCCCGTTCCTCGACCTTCTTTTCCTTCATAATTTCAGCGAAGTTATAGACAGAAACCTGTGGGTTCTTTACCTCCGGTTCCGTCTTTTTTTCCGGCTCCGGGGAAACGGAAACCTTCTCCGGCTCTTTTGGGGGAGCGGGAGGCGTTTCCTTGCCCGGCCCGCTATCCGTTACCGGCTGTTCCGGCGTTTTTGTGGTTTTATCATCTGCCATAAGCATTTACCTCCTGTTTTTTGGCATGAAAAAAGAGGCTCAACTTTTCAGTCAAGCCCCCGTGGGAAGTTCCTCCTTTCTCCGCCATGATACAAAAATACCGCCCGTAGTCTCGTTTGGGCGGTACTTTGTGTAAGATTGGCAGTCCATTATTAAGTTTTTTATTATGTTCCCTTTGTACACCGTTGCAAAATACTCTTTCGGAACAATGTTCATACCTAATGCACCAAACATCATCATTCCAAGTGCTATTCCAGCAAAAATACCATAGGAACGACAGCTTTTGCTTTTTATCCCGGAAATAATGATTAAACTCAGTGACATGATAGATAACAATACAACGATTACTGTTGACAAAATGTGCATCTGATCCTGAAATGTTCCAGCATATCCGCTGTCACTTAACGGAAACATCCCAAATCCAACCGCAGACACCCATTCCATGATCGTGAATAAATAGATTCCGCTTCTTAAGAGCCGGGTTCCTTTTTTCTGAATTCCGAGACACACCATCATAGCACATACCAAAGTACATACATTATACAGACTGCTCAGTTGATTCCATAACCTGAGTGATGGTGCATTTGATGCACTCAAATCGCTTACTGCCTGTGCCATCCAGTTATATCCAGGATAAGCAAGTGGCGAAAATACGACTGCTACAGTATAAGAAGTAAATGCAGCAACTCCAAGCAGTCCGCAATAATTTATAAAAATCTTTTTCTTCATTTTACTGCATTCTCCTTACAAAACCATTGCAGATATTCGTCAAGAGCGTTTCTCTCCTGATTCTCTTTTTCACATCCTCCACTTCGAAGATCCAGTTCATAATCCATAAGTCCATGAACTGTCATTGCAAAACTTACTGCACTCATATCTGCATTTTGAAAATGAAGTAATTTGTGTACTTCCATTGCATAGAATAACTGTTTCGTCGCAATGATCATTTTTTCAGTTTCCTCTGCCAGAATTTTAGCAGCCATTGGCTGGATACTTCGCTCAGAATAAATAACCTTATAGAAATTCAACATATGTTCCTGCTGATTCATATTAAAGTATCCTCCAACCATCATCCTCAATACTTCCAATGCACTCTTTCCGGCAAAAATAACCGTATAATCAATCGCACCTACATTGGCATTCTTCTTTGCTTCTTCCCGGAGAAATTGGTACATTGCTTCCACCAGTTCCTCTTTAGATGCAAAATGATTGTATAATGACGGTTTTTTTATCCCAACTTTATCTGCAATCATATTCATAGATACGTTACCAAGTCCTTTATTAGCTGCCAGCTCCAATGTAGCCATGATAATCTCTTTTTTTCTTGTATCACTCATTGTTTGTTTTAACCATCTCCTATATATTACCCATTAGTTTTATTTTAACTACCATTCGGTAGTTTTAATATATCACACTGTTCTGCATAATTCAAGTACAGCTTTCATTTAACCTCGTACAGAATAAACCATTAACTGAATATCATTGTCCGATGATGGCTTACCGGTATAATCTGCATAACTTTTGCAGACACTCATGCCTAATGTCGAAAAGATCTTCGATATTTCAGATATTATGTACAGTCTGATAGGATTTCCTTCTTTCATTTCTGGTTTCCACAATGTTTCTCCATAAGGATAATCTACTTGTCCGTATAACAAGATTTTACTCTTTTTATCCCACTCAAATGCAGATAATGTAAGACACTTTTCACCTTCGTCCCATAATTTACATGGAAAATATGTTTCGGCATAACCCCCATTCATAATGTCCATAAAATGCTTTCCGCCTATTTTCAAAGCATTAGACACAACCTCAAATATTTTCATATTTTCCATATCATTTTTCAGATATCCGATTGCTCCATCCGCCATATTGATCACTACATCAAATTTTTCTTTAACATTCACTTCACGAATATCCATACATAAGAATTTTGCTTTCAGGCATTCTTTCTTTGCCTGTTCAGTTGCATATTTAATATATTCTGATGTAATGTCAATACCAGTCACATCATATCCACGTCTGGCTAATTCCAGAGAGTGCCTTCCATATCCACACGCAAGATCAAGAATCCTTTCGTTACCTTGAAGTTTTAATTGATCGATCAAAAAATCAACCTCTTTTTTTGTATCTTCTACCCATGACATATTTTGAATATCCATTGTCCAACCTTTTTTATACCAGTCCTTTTTCATTGACTTCATTACAATTTTTGTCTCCTGTTCCCTGCATACGAAGCGGATATTCACGAACCACTTCGCTAAAATAACTGTCCCGGCAGTTTCTTTTTCTCTTTATATGGAAACTGCTTATCAAACTCTTCTGCTTCCTGCTCATCTACAAGATAGCTTTCCGGTGTGGCATACTCTCCGGTAATTCCATCAAGATAACCAGGTACAAGTTCTTTACACAAAAAGAATGATGCATCTTCCCCCTCTGGCAATCCATGATAACGGATACCATACTCGCTTGCCTGCCTGAATCCACTCTTGCCATAAAAATCAATATTTCCTTCAAAGCATAGTGCTCCACAGCCAAGCTCTACAGCTTTCTCCAATGAATAATCAAGCAGGATTTTACCATATCCTTTCCTCTTATATTCATTCTTAATACAGATTGGTCCCATCGTCATAATTGGAATATTTCTTCCATCATCTGCCGCGATTGCAGTTCTCACAAAGATATTCTGCCCGATAAGTTCTCCGTCCAGATACATCACGAAATCAAGCTCCGGTACAAATTCTGGATCATTTCTTAGCTGGTTAAGAACATAATGCTCCAGGCATCCGGGACAGTATACATTCCAAAAGCTGTCTCTTACTAGATTTTCTACCTCGCGATATTCACTTTTTTCTTCTATACGGATTACTATATTATTTTTCATAATCTGATTCTCCTTCACTTCAGCTCTTGTACCAAACTTTTTATAGCTGATACAAATTCATCTTTTACATTTTCCTTATCTTCTGCTCCATCATAAAGGCTGTAATAAAAATGCATGACAGCATAGAATCTGACAGCTTTATCCTTAGCATTTGTAAATCCCATGCTATCAAATAAATCTTTCACATAGGATGCCGGTCCAGCCACAAGATATTGCTGATATAAATTCTGCATCTCTTCACTGCGAAACTGCTCGATTGTCAGCATCTTCCGAAACGATGATGCAAAATCATCCTCTGTCCAGTATTCATACATTGACTTGCTGTATTCCACCAAATCATCCAGAGACACATTCTCAAACTGTTCAGACATTTTTTCTTTTTCATCTTCCGGCATATCATATTCGGATGCCTGTTCACCATCTTGCTGTTCCATACGCTGCACAATACAGTCAAAAATATCTCTTTTGCTTTTGTAATGACGGTACAATGCCCCTTTTGTCATATCAAGTTCTCCTGCTATCTGGCTGACCGAGACAGCCTCATAACCATCTCTGGCAAACAAATGCAGTGCTACAATCAATATTTCCTCTTTTCTATTACTCACGCTGATAACCTCCAAGTTAAAATAAACGAACGTTTACATTTTTATAATAATAAACGGTCGTTTATTTGTCAAGACTTTTCTTTTTGCTTATATTATCTCTTTTTATAAATCAACAGCTCCGGATTTTTACCATCCTTCTCATATGTACATACCAGAATAAAATCCATACTTGCCAGAATGCCGAAGCACCTGTCTCCTCCAAATTCAGACTCCAGTTGATTCCCCAGATAGGTTTTCTGATCATCAAGGAATTTCACTTTTTGTCCATTAGGCAGAGTATATTCCAGATTCACATATTTCCCCACAAGTGCATTTAGTTTATCTACCCGTGGAAGTCCGTCTATATGCAGATCATTAATTTCATTTATCAATTGCTTTTTAAACTCTTCAAACTGCCCATTATCACTAAGTTCATCATACCTTTTCCAGTAATCTAACTTTGGAAGCATTTCTTTCAGATAAGTGCATGCCTGTTCTTCGGTAAAGTTTTCACTTACCATATTCTTTACACAAACATCAATCAATTCATCCATATCATTATATGTGTATGTTCCATCTGCATAGCACCATTTACAATACTCCTCATTTAATGCGCCATCCTTATCACGTCCCAATATGGAATCATCATCAATTGGCATCCCGCAGCACTGACAGATCAGCTTTCTGGGTTCTCCCAAAAGCGTATTGATTGAAACATCAAATTCTTTCGATAAGAGCTTAAGTGTATCAGTATTGGGAACGGTATCACCATTTTCCCAGCGTGATACCGCCTGCCTTGTTACCATAATTTTATCTGCCAGCTCGTCCTGTGACATTCCTCTTTCAGTACGAAGTTTCAAAATAATATTTTTTGTTTCCATAGTCATCACCTCCATAAGCATATCATATAGATAAATTCATGTTCCGAAAAGCAACCTGCTGTTGCCATACCCTGTCTATATGATTTAATTATCACTCTTTGGTCATGACTCTTTTACAATAGAAATTAATCTTGCCATATGATTTCCTTTCCGGCATAAGAAAAACCCTTGAAAACACTGAATTTTCAAGGGTTTTATGGGTCTTATTAAAGAGCAGCAAATATCAGATTATTTACCCATCTGAGCTGCAACTTCTGCTGCGAAGTCTTCGTTCTTCTTCTCAAGGCCTTCACCTGTTTCAAAACGAACAAATCTCTTCACGCTTAAGTTAGCTCCGTTCTCTTTTCCAACCTTCTCTACATATTTAGCTACAGTAAGGTCGCTATCCTGAACATATGCCTGATCTAACAGACAAATCTCTTTCATCTCTTTGTTGAGACGTCCGATGATCATCTTTTCGATGATGTTATCCGGTTTGTTCGGATTCTCCTGTTTAGCCTGAGCAAGAAGAATCTCTTTCTCATGGTCTAAGAAGGACTGATCTACTTCATCACGGGAAGTATATTTTGGAGACATAGCTGCTACCTGCATAGCTACGTTCTTCAGGCAAGTTTTGATCTCGTCATTGATAACATCTGTATCTGCTTCAACAAGAACACCGATACGTCCGCCACCGTGAATATAAGATACTACACATCCGTCAGTAACAACTTTCTCAAATCTTCTGATGTTCAGTTTCTCTCCGATAACAGAAATCTTCTCTGTCAGAGCATCCTGTACAGTCTTAGAAGCATCTTCGTTCCACGTTTCTGCCATAAATGCTTCCATATCTTTGGACTCAGAAGCGATTGCCTGATTAACAACAGCTTTAACAAATCCCTGGAATTCTGCATTCTTAGCAACGAAGTCTGTCTCTGAGTTAACTTCTACGATTGCTGCAGTCTTATCATCTTTGACATCAGCCATAACAATACCTTCTGCTGCGATACGTCCGGCTTTTTTAACAGCCTTAGCTTCGCCGTTCTTTCTCAGGTATTCTACTGCTTCGTCCATGTTTCCATCTGTTTCATTAAGAGCTTTTTTGCAGTCCATCATTCCTGCACCAGTCATCTCTCTTAATTCTTTTACCATCTTAGCTGTAACTGCCATTTTTTTATCCTCCATCATTAAAAAGAATGAATCCTACTCTTCTACTGCCTCTGCTTCTTCAGCAACTTCCTCGTATACTTCGTCAGCATCAGCTGCTCCCTGATTAGCCTCTACAACAGCGTCTGCCATCTTGGAAACGATCAGTTTTACTGCACGGATAGCATCATCGTTACCCGGAATTACATAATCTAACTCTTCCGGATCACAGTTTGTATCAGCGATTCCGATAAGCGGAATACCAAGTGTATGTGCTTCCTGAACACAGATTCTTTCTTTCTTAGGATCTACTACGAAGATTGCATCCGGAATAGTCTTCATTTCTTTGATTCCGCCAAGGTTCTTCTCAAGTTTCTCCCATTCTTTCTTAAGCTGGATAACTTCTTTTTTCGGTAATACGTCAAATGTTCCATCTTCAGACATTCTCTCGATATCTTTCAGACGAGCGATTCTGCTCTTAATTGTCTTGAAGTTTGTAAGCATTCCTCCAAGCCATCTCTCGTTAACATAGAACATTCCACAACGCTCTGCTTCTACTTTGATAGCATCCTGAGCCTGTTTCTTTGTTCCAACGAACAGAATGTTTCCACCTTCTGCTGCGATATCTGCTACTGCCTGGTAAGCCTCATCAACTTTTCCTACAGATTTCTGTAAGTCGATGATGTAGATACCGTTTCTCTCTGTGTAAATGTACGGAGCCATTTTAGGGTTCCATCTTCTTGTCTGATGTCCAAAGTGAACACCTGCTTCTAAAAGCTGTTTCATTGAAATAACGCTCATGTTTCTTTCCTCCATTTGGTTCTTTACTTCCGCATATATGTAAGTCTTTGAAACCTCCTGTATCAGGCCGGCACCATCTTGGACAAATATATGCGTGTTTTTTGCGACCTTAATAGGATAGCATAAAACCCTTGCTGTTGCAAGGGTTTTCGTAAATTCTGAAATATTTAGAAAACTTCTGATCAGAACTCTTTCTGCCCCATAATTTTAACTGATTTCCGATAAGAAGAGAAATAAATCATTCCCACCACAACTGCAGATAGTAACACAGTACCTAAAAAATGTTGTATAAATATACCTCCAAATGCATCTACAAAGATGGTAATAAATGCTACCAGTATTGCGCCTATTAACATATCAAATGCTGTAAAAAGGATAATAATCCCCATTACAAGCAGCAAAATAATAATTCTTGATTTTGATACATCATATTTCAGTTCTACCGGAAATATAATTGCCTGAAGAACTAATGCAACTGCCAATATTCCAAGAAACGCACTAAAAATTTCCTGATTACTATCTGCCTGATCCGGTGTAAAGAGCATCCCGATTTTAGTAAGAATCATACTTAAAATACCACCAATACATATACTCATAAGACTCAGCAGATACTTTTCCTTCACATATTCCTTTCTTGTAATGGGCAGTGTCATAAGATAAACAATTCCCTGGTCCGCCACATCGTATTGATACATTGTCCGGGCAATCATAGATAACCCAAACATGATATATCCCATCATAAAATACCAGTTTTGAAACAAAACACCAAATAAAACACTTACACCGATGATACTAACCCACAATCTTCTCTCATTTTTTAAAGTTCTTAAATCTTTCATGAGTAATGCTTTCATATTCTCTCTCCTCCTGCCATCAAAAGGATTAATTCGTCCACGCTTCCTTTTTCTATTACAATTTCCGGATTATGCATCTGATAATATGCCTTCTGATCTGTCAGACAGCTCCATCCGAAATTTTCTTTTTTCCGGCAGATAATATGTGACTTATCCATTTTTTTATATACCTCATCTGATACTTTTAATAATCCATATGCATCTAATAGCCGATCCACTTCTTCATGAAATGTAATTGTCCCTTTTTGAATCAGATAAATATCATCACAAAATGTTTCCAGA
>OGZE01000886.1_pt1 | contig 20368 bp, 17 predicted proteins | sample 1576731 | NCBI WGS metagenome assembly OGZE01 (sample SAMEA3541503, study PRJEB24748) | human gut metagenome | biome: human gut; feature: human-associated habitat; material: faeces | place: China | collected 2012 | reverse complement strand
ACTTCATGCAAAGCAGCGTTAGTCTTGCGAACAGCAGCAGCACTTGCATGCTTATTATTATTGGGGTAAAAGAATACTTAATAATTTGTTAAAACCATTAAGATTTAAAATTTAGTCCCATGAAAAATAGAAAACTTATTTTATTCTTACAAACATATTTGTCTTCAATAATATTATGGTGGTATTGGCTGTGGGTCAAACGAAATAAGAAAATATTTGCAGATATAGATCATACATTGTTAGGTCAAGATATGCCAAACTTTCATTCTTATTTTTGGAAGTTTTGTTATGCAATGAATTTTCAGCATGAGTTTAGAACAAATTTCTATCTTCGAATTGGCAAACTGAGATTTTTTAGAAAAGTTCTATTTTGGTTCTATAAACCAGATGAGACAGTGATGGTTCATATGCCTGAAAATAAAATAGGCAAGGGGTTGATGCTAGGTCATGGTTTTAGTATCATGGTTGTTGCTAATTCTATTGGAGAAAATTGTAGTATTTTTCAACAAGTAACTATTGGCTTTACAAGGAATGGATGCCCAACAATAGGAAACAATGTGAGTATTTTTGCTGGTGCTAAAGTCCTTGGACCAGTCACAATTGGTGATAATGCAGTCATTGCTGCTAATGCAGTGGTTACAAAGGATGTCCCGGCTAATGCAGTATATGGGGGGGGGTACCTGCTAAGTTAATTCGATATAGAAAACCTGAAGAATTTGTAATGTAATGGGATTAAAAGAATATATAAAGAGAAATCGTGAGTCAGCATGGCTTTTAGGTATTGTTCCTAATGGTTATGACGATTTAAAAAATGGAAACATATTTTGGGTTTCAAAAGGTAAATATAAGAAGAAATGGTTTGCTGACCCATTTATATTGGATGTAGATGATAACTTCATCTATCTTTTGGTTGAAGAGTACGATTATGCTATCAATAGAGGTCGCATCGCAAAAATCTCAATTGATAGGAAAACTTTAACAATAATAGATTGTGTCATATTGTTAGATTTGCCTACTCATTTATCTTTTCCTGTAATTTATCGTAGAAATGGAAAGATATATGTAGCTCCAGAAAATAATTGTAGTGGAGGATTTTATATATATGAATACGATTTGTTACAAGAAAAAATGGTTAAATTAAAAGAATTGTGTCATAGAAGATTAACTGATGCAATTATTTTTGAGAATGAAAATGGCTTCCATCTGCTTACAACTTATGAGCCAAAGCCTAATGGTTGTTTGCTTTCAATATTTCATTCCGATGATTTTTTAGGAAATTATACCTTATCACAAGAGATTCTGTTCGAGTCTAATATTGCTAGAAATGCTGGACAGTTATTTTGTTATAATGGTCAGTTGGTAAGACCTGCTCAAGAATCAAATTATTCATATGGCCATGGGTTAGTTTTTCAAAAAGTAGATATTGAAAATGGTAAGTTTAATTTTATAGATATGGATTATTGTTTATCACCGCATCCTGTTTATAAAGCTGGTATTCATACCTATAATGAATATAAAGGCTTAGGGGTTATTGATGTGAAAGGAGATCGAAATCGCCTAATAGGAGGATTATTTGGACTAGCTCATCGAATTTTGGTAGGGTTGGGATTACGACACAATAAATTATTAAGTTGATATGAAAATAATTCATGCTTTATGGAGTCTTGGTACAGGTGGTACAGAATCTATGTTGGCAGACATTGTTAATGAGCAAGTAAAAGAACATGATGTTTATATTATCATAGTTAATGATATACTCTCTTTGCCAATTTTAAACAGAATAAATCCGAAATGTAAGATAATTCGTTGCTATCGTAAAAGAGGAAGCAAATCTCCTATTCCTCTGTTGAAATTCAATTATTACTTATGGAAAATTCATGCAGATGTTATACACATCCACATGGATAATTTAGGAAAATACTTATGGTTTACTCATGGAGCAAAAAAAGTTAGAACGATTCATTGTGCATTTGGAACATCTAACGATTATAAACACTATGATAGATTGTTTTCCATAAGTGAAGGAGTACGACAATTTACATTAGAACAAGGTTTTGAGTCTACAGTTATTTATAATGGAATTCATCCAGAACAAATAAAATTCAGAGAGAAGTCTAACAAAATAGAGAATATCACACAAATAATAAATGTAGGTAGGTTGCAGCAAATTAAAGGACAGCAGCTTTTGGTTGAAGCAGCTCATAAACTAATTCTTCTAGGTCATAAGAATTTCAGAATTGATTTAATTGGAGATGGTGAGAATCGTGAAGCTTTAGAAAAGCTGATAGTAGATTATCATTTAGAGAGATATATAAGGTTACTGGGAATGAAATCTAGAGATTTTATATATAAAAACTTGTGCAATTATGATATTTATGTTCAGCCATCTCTTTCAGAAGGATTTGGATTAACACTTGCGGAAGCAATGGCTGCTGGTGTACCTGTTATTACTAGTGATCAGAAAGGACCAATGGAAGTGATAGGGTATGGTAGATTTGGTACAATCTTTGAAACAAATAATTCAGATTCTTTAGCAGCAGTTCTTCAAGATAAAATTATGCATATAAAGAATTGTTGTACAAATGGTGCTCGACAATTTGTAATACATAATTTTGATATAAAGATTACTGCGAATAGATATATCCAAGAATATTTAAAAATCTTACAAAAATGAATATAGCAATAATATTATCTGGTGGTGTTGGCTCTCGTATGGGGCTTAACATACCTAAACAATATGTGATGGTCAATAAGCGACCAGTTGTAAGCTACTGTTTGCAAACATTTTTTGTTAACAAACGTACTGATGCAGTGGTGATAGGTGTTGCAGATGAGTGGAAAGAGTTTGTTAAAGAACAGGTAGATGTACTTCATCCAGAAAAACCTGTCTTTTACGCTCAACCAGGAGAGACCCGTCAATATTCTATCTATAATGCCTTGAAGGTAGTTAAAGAAAGTGGTTATCCTGATGATAGCATAGTCATTATACATGATGCTGCTCGTCCTCTTGTTAGTCATATGCTTATTGATAGTTGTTATGATACTTGTAGTAGAGTAGATGGAGTAATGCCTGTAATAGCAGTGAAGGATACAATCTATTATAGTGAAGATGGTAAGAAAATAAAAGACCTGCTTGATCGTAGCAAATTATGGGCAGGTCAAGCTCCTGAAGCGTTTATATTTGGTAAGTATCTTAAAGTTCATGATGAAATGTCTCATGATGAGTTACTAAAGATAAATGGAAGTACTGAGATTGCCTTCAAAAATGGGATGAACGTAGAAATGATAAAAGGAGACCCTATGAATTTCAAAATAACAACACCAGAGGATCTCGCAAATTTTGAAACAATTATAAATCAGCATTAATAAGATGAAAGCATATGTTTTACATGCAGTAAATGATCTGCGATATGATGAAGTGGATATTCCTGAGTGTCCGAAAGGATGGGCAATTGTGAAAGTTAAAGCTGCTGGAATATGTAGCTCTGATATTGCAAGAGTATTTACAAAAGGAACTTATCATTTTCCAACAATCCCTGGTCACGAGTTTGCTGGAGAAGTATATAGTGTGGCTGATACAGAAAATGCGTACCTGATTGGTAAGAAAGTGGGAGTGTTTCCGTTGATTCCCTGCCGTGAATGTCCGCAATGTAAAGCAAAACATTATGAGATGTGCGCTCATTATGATTATGTAGGATCTCGTAGGGATGGTGGATTTGCAGAATATGTTGCAGTACCCGTTTGGAATCTTGTAGAATTGCCAAGTACGATGTCTTTTACCTCGGCGGCAATGCTTGAACCTCTTTCGGTAGCTTTGCATGCGATGAAAGTAGCTGGTGTTAAGGCTGGTGACAATGTTGCTATTATTGGCACCGGTATGATTGGCATTAGTGCAGGACAATGGGCTTATAGGTTAGGGGCATCTTGTGTAACTGTTATAGGCAGAAATGAATCAAAACGTAGTCTTGTTGAAAAATGTGGGCTACGTTATAAGTTGTGCAATGATGTATCTGAAATTTCACAATATGATCTTGTTTTAGAAGCTGTAGGAACCCCCCAAGCCGTAGAAATGGCAATATGTGCAACCATACCAGGAGGAACCGTCTTGTTGATGGGAAATCCGTCTGGTAATATTATTCTTAATCAAAATATATATTGGCGTATTCTCCGTAAGCAGCTTACACTCAAAGGAACATGGAACTCTCAATATGACGGAAAGAATCCGTCTGATTGGACAGAAGCTGTTAATGCTATTGATAAAGGTGATATAAATGTCGAGTCTCTTATCTCGCATAGCTTTAATCAAGAAAATCTTATGAATGGCTTAAAACTTATGTGTTTGAGCATAAAGAGCCTTATTGTAAGGTTATGACTATTTGGAATGATGAAAAGTGATAGTATGCAAAAAAGTGAAATCTCTGCCTCCTTAATGTGCTCCGATTTGGTCGACCTTAAGGACACAATACGGATATTTGAAGAAGAAGGTATCGAACGACTCCATATAGACATGATGGATGGAACCTTTGTACCGAACTTTGGTCTTGGTGTGGATTATGTTCGAGGACTTCGTAAACTCACCAAGATTCCACTTGATCTTCATCTGATGATCAAGGATCCTGAGTATAAGTTTTCATGGATAGGTATTTTGCCCACTGATATTGTCTGTATTCATTATGAAAGCACTTTTCAGGTTCAACGAGCTTTGGATTATCTGCAACCTTTTGGCTGTAAGCGATTCTTGGCAATCAATCCTGCTACACCTGTTAGTGCATTGGAAGAAGTGCTGGATTATATAGATGGTATTAATCTTCTGATGGTTAACCCAGGATTTGCGGGTCAGAAAATAGTTCCTTCAACCTTGCGAAAAGCAAAAAAAGTGGTCGATTTATTGAAACGTGAAGGACGCGAAGATATTATTATTGAAGTGGATGGCAACATTACGCCAGAAAATGGAAAAATACTTCGAGAGATAGGCGCAAGTATGTTTGTTGCAGGTACAAGTGCTATCTTTAAAGGTGATTTGAGTAAGTATAGTGATAATATTAAATTGTTTAGAGAATTTATTAAATGATCGATAGTATAGAAAAAATACATAGAACGCAATTAGAAATATTGGAAGCGTTTAAGTCTATATGTAAGAAACATGGACTGAGATATTATGCTATAGGCGGTACTCTTATTGGTGTTCATCGTCATAAGGGATTTATACCTTGGGATGACGATATAGATTTAGGAATGCCTCGCCCAGACTTTGACAAATTTGTGGCATTACAAAAGGAATATCCAAAAGGTTATACTTTGACAAATCATGAGAATGTTCCTGAATGGCAGTTTAATCTCTGTCAATTTGTGGATAGTGAATCGGAGATTATAGAACGATTGAATGAACTGCCAAGAAAGTGTAATATTTGGATAGACATTTTCCCTATAGACGGCATGCCTGCAAATCAGTTTCGAAGATGGTTACATGCAAAGCATATCATGTACTACAGATACTTAGTGCAGATGGCAAATTTGAAGACGCAAGTAAATGTTTATGCAAATAGACCATGGTATGAGCATGTTGTATTAAAATTGCTTCGTTATATACCTGTGGGTAAAATGATCAATGTGGATTGGGCATTAAAAAAAATGGAAAAAGTCTTGCGAAAGTATGATTTTGAAAAATCTGGATATGCTGGTAATATGTTGGGACGTAAAAGGGAATATGAAGCTGTGCCTAGATTATGGTGGAATGGACCAGTTGAGTATCCTTTTGAGAATACTACAATAGCAAGTCCTGAAGGGTATGATGCATATCTGACTCATATTTATGGTAATTATATGCAAATGCCATCAGAAAACAAGCGTGAGTGCCATTATATAGAGATAATCAAACTTAGAGAACAAGATTAATTTTTAATATAATTATTATGTCAAAAGTTAAGCAGCTCTTTGATAAAGCGGGAGGTTGGAAAACCATATTCAATTATGCTAAGGCGGGTGTGCTACCTTATATGGTTGCTCAGATATTGTTGACAGGCAAGTCTATAACAGCCTTAGAATTAATGCGCAATGGTATTCAACTGAAGATAAAGCAAAAGCTTTGGAAACATTATATTGGAGTATTGAAAAATTTCGATACCAACTATAGTAAGGAAGAATATCCGATGCAAAAGAGTAACAAGGTTTGGGTGTGCTGGATGCAGGGCTTGGAACAGGCGCCAGCCTTGGTACAACGATGTTATCGTTCTCTACAGGATAATTTGAATGGTAAGGAAATTGTCTTACTTACAGAAAGTAATCTTGATCAGTATGTACACATCCCAGATTTTATAATAGAGAAACTTCATAAAGGGATTATTACAAGAACACATTTCTCAGATATACTTCGCTTGGAATTGTTGATACAACAAGGAGGAACATGGATAGATGCTACGGTATTTTGCTCAGGTGGTGATATTCCGAAATATATGATGGAAGATGAGTTCTTCATTTTCCAAAAAGTTAAACCTGGCAGTGATGGTAGTGCTATCAATATGTCAAGTTGGTTTATGTCGGCGTGGAGTAATCAGAAGTTTTTACTAGCCACCCGGGAACTGCTTTATGCATACTGGCAGAAGAACGACCATATGATAGATTATTTTTTACTTCACCTGTTCATGATGATAGTAAAGGACTATTATATAGAAGAGTGGAAACAAATAATACCTTATCCTAACTCTTTGCCTCATGTGTTACAGCTGATGCAGTTTGAACCATTTGATCAGAGGCGTTGGGATGCTGTTTGCAAGGCCAGTCCATTTCACAAACTGACTTATAAAATCAAGGAAGAAGATACCCGTAAAGAAGGAACATTTTATGATGTTATATTTAATGAAAAATAAAGAAAAGTACGAATGAAACGAGAAAACTACAATTCTCTTGATGGTTTGCGAGCGTATTCTGCTGTAGGTATTGCTATGATGCATTTCTTGGCTAATATCAAGAGTGGCCAATTGTCCTGGATGCCTGCCAATCTTGTAATAGGCTTCTTTACAGATTTTGTCTATCTATTCTTTATGGTAAGTGCTTTCTCTATGTGTTGTGGATATTATGAGCGAGTAAAGAATGGACAGGTTTCGATGAATGAGTTTTATGCAAAGCGATACAAGCGCATTTGGCCTTATTTTGCCTTGTTATGTCTGATAGGATTGGCTTTCGATCATACAATTGGAGGTGTTTGGCAAACTTTTGCTGACTTAACCTTGTGTTTTAATCTGTTGCCTAATCCTGATATTCAGATTATAGGTGTTGGCTGGTTTTTAGGGCTTGTGTTTTTGTTCTATATAATGTTCCCTTTCTTTACTTTTTTGATAAACAGCAAAAAGAGGGCTTGGTTTGTGTTGGCTGTGGCTATTGCTTTCCACTTCATCGGAAGATTCTATTTCTTTAAAGAACCTTTTGTGGATTTTGAAGTGGGTAGGCATAATATGGTGTTCAGTATGCCTTATTTCTTGGTAGGTGGAATTATCTATCTGTATAGAAGAGAATTGAAGACTGTGGGGGGGGCAATTTCATAGACTTTTATTCTTGATTTGTATGGTAGCAAGTATCTTTGAATTTTTCAAACCTGAGTATATTGATGAGTTTATGTATCTCATCATATTGTTTGGATTATGGATGTTATATGCTATTAGCGGCGAATGGAAATGGTTAAGTAATAAAGTGGTGAAATATTTAAGTGGTATCTCAATGGAGATATATCTTAGCCACATGGTTTTATTCCGTTTGATTGAAAAAATGGGACTTGACCATATAACAGGAAATTCTGATTTGAATTATATCATAGCGACAGTTGTTACATTGGCTATGACTATTGGTTTCTGCCATGTAGTGAAATATAAATTTCTTCCCAAAGTGATGGGATGTATAAAAAAAATAAGAAAATAAATGAAAATAGCATTTGTTAGCGTTCGTGGTATTCCTAATAACTACGGCGGTTTTGAGCAGTTCGCAGAGTATATCTCCGTGGGCTTGGTGAAACGTGGCCATGAGGTTACGGTGTATTCTCCTTCTTATCATCCCTATAAAGATGATGAGTACAAAGGCGTGAAAATCAAACATATCTATAGTCCTGAGACTTGGATGGGTGGTAGCATCGGCTCCTTCTTCTATGACTTTATGTCGCTGAAGGATGCGCTGAAACGTGAGAACTTCGACATCATCTATGAGGCTGGATATACGAGCATCATCCCTGCTTTCATCTGGTTTGACGTGAAGAATGTTACCAAGAGTATTGTGGTGACTAATATGGATGGCTTGGAATACAAGCGCACGAAATTCAATAAGTGGGTGCGTAAGTTTGTGTTCTGGGAGGAGAAGATGGCAGTGAAACACAGTCATTATCTCATAGCCGACAATATGGGTATCCATGATTACTACAAGGAGAAGTATGGCAAGGATAGTAAGTTCTTGGCTTACGGTGCGGACATCCATGACGACTATAACGTGGAGCATCTGAAGGAGTATGGCTTGAAACCAGAGGAGTATTATATCCTCGTGGCTCGATTGGAACCAGAGAATAATATAGTGATGGCAATCGAGGGCTACTTGCATTCTAAGGAGCATGGTAAGCGTCCTCTGATTATTGTTGGTAAAACCAATACTCCTCATGGTAAGGAATTGGTTGCCAAGTATGGTAAGGAAAAGGGTGTGAGATTCGTAGGTGGTATCTATGACTTCAACAAATTGAATTCTATCCGTCACTTCTCCAAGGCTTATTTCCATGGTCATAGTGTGGGTGGTACCAATCCTTCTCTGTTGGAAGCGATGGCATCAGAGTGCTTTATCCTTGCTCACGATAACATCTTTAATCGTGCAGTGTTGAAGGATAACTCTTTGTACTATCCTAATGCAGAGAAGGTGACAGAGATGCTGAATGATATCGAGAATATCTGTATACAGTATAAGAAGAACTTCACGGATGGCAACGTGGAGGAAATCAAGAATGAGTATTCTTGGGAGCTCTTGGTGGACCAGCATGAGGAATACTTCAAATGGTTGCTGGAACAGAAACGATGAATCTATCTAAAGATTTACTTTTAAAATCTCTTCGTGCCGTTCTCTTTGGCAAGAAACTGTATGCTTCTGATTTTGCGGAAGCAGATTGGAAAAGCATCTTTCAATTGGCAGATGAACAAACTGTCTCAGCTTTGCTGCTAGACGGAATGAGTCTATTGCCTTCTGAGTGCATCACAATTCCTCTGGGTGATAAGCTGAAGAGAATTGCGACGATGCAACGCATCGAACAGATGAACCGTCTACATCGGAAGGTCATTGTAAAGATTGACCAAGCCTTGAAATCTGAGGGAATTCCTGTTGTCTTTATGAAGGGGCAAACAACAGCTTTGCGCTATCCCAATCCTCTGCATAGAACACCAGGCGATATCGACTTTGTTGTGAATCCTAAAGATTTCAAGAAGACAATGGAGGTGCTGGAAAAGATAGGAAAAGTAGATCATGATTTGGTGCATGAGCATCATGGTATGGCATGGGTAGATGGAGTGACAGTGGAGCCTCATTATAAGGTTCACAATTACCAATCTCCATCTACCGATTATGCTATGCAGGAAATGTTTGCTTCGGTATTTCCTTCAGAGTTGTCTTCTGCTGATATGGATGGGTATGCAGTACCTGTATTCCCTCCAACCTTTGAGAGTGTATTCCTGATATCGCACATGGTAAACCATGTATATGAAGAAGGATTGGGATTGAGGCAGGTGATAGATTATGCCATGTTCTTATCGAGTTGTGCAGACAAGATAGACTGGTTGCAATATCATGAATATCTGCATCAGATGCGCATGGAAAGGGCATGGAGAATCTTTACTTGTATTTGTGTTGATTATCTGGGAATGTCCTTTCCATCACAAGTGGAGTCTTTTTCTCATCAAGAGAAGGTATGGGCAGAAAAGATGATGACTGACATCATGAGAGTTGGCAACTTCGGTAGAGGTGAATATGTATTTCAGCATCGTGGATTAAAGGATGCCTTCAATAACTATTGTTGGGTTGCTAAAAGGTGCTGGAATCTTGGCTTTGTCTGCCCTAGTGAAGCAAGATGGTGGATTATATCGAAGGTAAAACGTTTCTTTTGGAAGAAATCGCTTAAGAAATAGGAATAATTAAAAGTATATAAAAATGGAAGTAATAAAGACAGATATAGAAGGCGTGCTCATCATTGAGCCTCGCCTGTTTAGAGATGCTCGTGGCTATTTCTTCGAGAGCTTCAGCGAGCGTGAGTTTAAAGAGAAGGTGGAGCCATTGGTTGGCTACAAGGTAGAGTTTTGCCAGGACAATGAGAGCATGAGCAGTTATGGTGTAATGCGTGGCTTGCATTTCCAGAGACCTCCGTTTACCCAGAGCAAGCTGGTGAGATGCGTGAAGGGTAGAGTGCTGGATGTTGCTGTGGATATCCGTAAGGGGTCGCCGACATACGGCAAGCATGTGGCGGTGGAACTGACAGAGGATAATCATCGTCAGTTCTTTATTCCTAAAGGCTTTGCGCATGGTTTCGCTGTATTATCAGAAACTGCTGTATTCCAGTATAAGTGTGATAATTTCTATCATCCAGAGGCTGATGGTGGCATCTCGATATTGGATGAATCGCTTGGTATCGATTGGCGCATTCCTACGGAACACGCTAATCTTTCGGAAAAGGATACGAAACATGAGGTGCTGAAGGACTTTGAAAGTCCTTTTGATTAAAAGGATTTTGATTTCTAAAATCATCCTACAATGGTCTTTACACCCCCTCGGTTCCCCCACTCCCTTTTATGCATCTGAGTATGGGGAAGAAGTATTTCTTGAAGATATGGAGGAATATGCATTTCGTGAGATATTATCCTGCAGAAGCACTGAGCGAGCCTATCTTCAGAACTTGGCACTTCTTCTGGAGGATGAAGAACAAGAAATAATAAATATACGGTGAACGGCTCTACTCCCCTTTTATAAAAGAAGTTCTTTTCGGGGATGGGGCTTATTAGCCCGTTTTTACAAATAACTAACTATAAAGAATAATGGAAGTTAAAGAGAATGACATACTGACATTTTATAGAGGTCAAGAAGATATTGTGGTCAATGAAAAAGCGAACTATGCGGAATCGCTATTTAAGGATCAATATACTCACGCTTTGCTGCAAATACACCAATTGACAAGTAAGAATAAAGATGGTGTACCAAGTATTCTTGCTTTTTGTGGTGACCGAGGAGAAGGAAAAACGTCTTGTATGGAAACCATCAAAACTATGCTCGCAAATATAAATGGCAAAGAAGATGAACATGTCAAGACTGCAATTGATGACTTTATGCAAAAATGCATAGTTAATCAAGAAAGCAATGAAACTTTGAAATCTAGATGTGAAAATCTGACAAAGGCTAAATTTAAAGTATTGGATACCATTGATCCAGCTTTCTTTGACAAAGACCATAATGTGATAGAATTGGTTTTAGGTATGATGTATCGTGAGATAAAAGAGCAAGAAAAAGAGTATGACATTAACCCTGAAGGTAGAAAGAAATTACTCACCGAATTTCACAATGCTAAACTATGCTTAACGCAACTCAACAAGGGTGATAATCTGTATGACCCTATTGATGAACTTGAATGGCTGTCAGGTGGCTTGGCATTAAAAGATCAATTTCAGAAGTTGTGTGATACATATCTTGAATACTCATTACAGGATAACGACAAGGAAAAACAACGTTTCCTTGTCATTCCTATTGATGACATAGACTTGAATATTAATGGGGCGTATGAGATGGCTGAGCAAATCAGAAAGTATCTCTGTGCAAATAATTGTATAGTTCTGATGTCGTTGAATATCGACCAATTTATAGAGGTAGTATCCAATTATATCAGTAAGCAAGTTGCACCGCAAGAGTATTTGGGAGCAATGGAAATGGCGCAGAAATATGTCACGAAATTGATACCGATGGAATATCGTATCATGATGCCAAAGCCTTATGATTTCTGTAATAGACCTTTTCTGTACGTGGTTAGTGAAAGCGAGAAAAAAACATATAACTCCGTAAAAGAATCGGTCGTTAGATTGATTTACGATAAGACCAGATTTTTGTTTTACAATAATAAAGGAAGTGTGTCTCCCATTGTTCCGAACAATTTGAGAAGCCTTAGGCATTTGATAGGTATGCTCGTATCAATGCCAGATTTTTATTCAAACAAAGAAACTGCCAACAACAAGGAAGATTTCAAATCGTATTTCTTTCAAGTATGGACAAGACAATTGTCGAAAGAAGACAGGGAAAAGGTGATGACGCTGGTAAATGTAGTTGATACGACAAACATCAATAAGACTGTTGTGACGATGCTTGCTCCATATATAGAAAATACGCAAGATGACCGCATGGCCGAGGGCATTCTTGAAGCAGACAACTATAATTATAATGTGAGCATTGGTGATGTGTTTTATCTATTAGACAAGATAGAACGTAGCAATGTTGATAAAGAAAGGGCTTTAGTGCTGTTTTTCATTCGTTCTTTTTACAGCATCAAAATGTATGAAAATTACGACATAATCACCGAAACTGCTGGAGCTTTGTATCCAAACGATAACGAAGAGGAAGAAATCTACAAGAGTGGGCAATGGCTCAAACGTACCAATGCTTTACAAAGATTGGTGAATGGCGCTTATTTTACGTTCAACCCAGAGGATCTCATCCCAATGAGTGCTTCTCCAAAGATGTATAGAGACACGAAGGTGTATAGTGGCATGGTTAAAGATTTCCGCGAGATATTCAGCACTATGGCAGAACGCATCCGTAGATTTGATGATATGTCTTCGGAGGCTCAAATTGACTTCATCCAAAAGTTCCAAGTCATTGAATTTTTCGCATTAACCACAAAAAGAGGTATTAGACAAAGAGATACGAGAAATTTTTCTCTTGCCAAGCGAAATGTGTCAATGCCATACAGCCTGACCAATTATCAAAACACCAATTTCTTTGTCTTTGATGTGATGGCTCCTTTTTCAAATATAGTTAACATAGCCTTTGCTTACAACAAATTCTCTCCTCTCATCAAAGATAATGACGATGAAGAATTGTTTTTCAATTTTGCCAAAAGTCAGAAGTGGTCATTACTGAACGAAATGATAAGAGAGGTAAAGAGGAAAGAGTATGCAGACGAGCATCAAGATGAAATCCCCCAAGAAGAGATTGACAATGTTTGTGCAAATGACTATATGATGCACAGATTGATGTCAAATGCTACAATCCGAAATTCAGAAGTACTTCTGGCAATAATGGAAACTATGAAGAGCAATAGAATTCGAAAGAATTTTGGAAGTAGCGACAGCCTGGAAGTAATTGCTAAGTTTTACCAGAGTATTATTAATTCAGAAATGCGAACCTATTATAGTACTGCAACCAATAAGCGATATACTATCAGATTTGCTTTTCTGAATGCATTGATAAAGGTTCTTCGAGGTAATAAAAGAGAAACTCTTAGATATATCCTGGAGTCAGGTCCGGCTTTGTCTTTGAATGAATACAAAGACATAGAGAATCGTTTTGCAAACTTCTTTAATGGTTTCAAAACCACAAAAAAGGCAGAACTTATAAAAAAGGAAATGATGGCACTATATCCATCGGATGTTCAAAATCTTACAGAAGAAGATTGGGAAGAAATGTTCCCAAAGATGGACAAGTCTGTATCGAAAGCAGATATACTCAAAGCATTCAGTTCAAAGAGTGTAAAACTTGGGCTCTCTGACTAAAGAAGATATTTATGGATATTTGTAGGGGTGTACTAAGAGCTTTGTTTTTGGACTATCCTTTATCACAGGTTTTTGATAGGGTTTGTGGAAATATTTCAGTTGGCGATTTTTTGCAAGCCATAGAACATCTGTTACGTTGGCGAATGACAGAATTGACACAAACGGATACTCATGCCGTTTTTGAAAGACTGAAACATAGATTTTTAAAACGCAACTGCTCCATTTATGTACATCTATTCGATTACCTATGTGATAATCAATACAACGACATCTTTGTGGACGGAGACTTTTCAACTCCCATTATACACCATGAACATCTTTTCCGTTGGATGGAAATTGTAAAGTTTGTAGATAGCGACTTGTTGACTATTGCCAAAATGGTTAGTAATGACAAGAACAAAAGGCAAAGAAACAATTTTACATGGAAATTTGTACCAAAAACAGACGAGGCTCTGTTTGATATAGAAAAAACGTACACAGATTTACATGTGCATCAAACTGTGACAAATGATAGATTCTATATACATTGGATAGACTTGATGAACAGGTTTACCATTATCCCAAGAAAGACTGAGGAGGTCAAACAAGAAGGCGACATAATGCTTGATGAATGGCCTGTAAAAGTGCACCAATATGCACCTCTTATGCTGTGGAAAGAAAAGTACACCGATAAGTCATATATGGACTGGATTGGGGTGGCTTCCATTATCCGTTTTTACTTGTTTCGCTTTCTCAAAGAAGGGAAAATAATAGCCTCAAAAGAGCGAAAAGACATTTATAACTGCATGACAGACTGCAATATTGCAAAGTTGCTGTTAGACGATTGCAGGAGGGGTGTATCTTCTTATCGTTCAACAGCTTTTAAAGAATATCTGGAAAAAAGTTATGTCGATAAGGCTTGGGATTATAGCATCCAAGATAAGTATGTAGATGAAGATTCTAAAAAATCTCCGTACTGTATATTTATAGGCGAACGAAGGCTTATATACAAACTCTTACTAAAGATAGAAGAAAATAATAAGGATGCAAAGAAAATGGCACCTTGGCTTTATCTTTATCTACTTATTAAAAATAGAATTCGAATGGAGCATTATCTTGCCAATGACCTTGTTGGACTTTCCAATTATAATCTAACCGTAAATAATTCCGATAGCCAGATGGTGAAAGCAATGCAAATGCTGTTTGATAAGTTTCAAGAAGACAATTCCATTATGGAAGTTAGAATGAACGAAAATGGGTGTGATGAATTCTTGAAAGAAAGAGAACAACCTAAATGGATAAAAGCTATATTACTTATATCCAAATCTTTCCGTATAGAAAAATCTAAAAGTATTGTTGCCAAATATATCAAACCTTTGCAAAAAGGGAAAATCGCAGGCGTGGATTTTGCAGGTTCAGATACAGAGAAGAGACCTCGGGATTTTGAAGACATTATCAAATATCTTAGAGACAAAGGTATTGATAATTTGACATATCATATCGGAGAGAATTTTTATGATTTGGTGGATGGATTACGTGCCATAGACGAAATTATAACAGATTTGAATTGGCAAAAGCCCAACAGACTTGCACATTTGTTGGCATTGTTTACAGATGCAGACAAGTACTATGAGCGGAAACATTATACTGTCACGATGCCAAGGAAAATGTTGTTAGACAATCTTGAATGGATTCGCAAAAATGCTCCAGAAGGGGTTGACACAAATGATTTTGTATTGCCCAATGACATACAAAACGATGAGGATATTCTGGTGTTCAAATTGAATAGAACTATTGTAGAAGTTGTAAAATACAATCAAGACAGAATAAGGACTGAAATCATTCGCAGAGAGATTGCGATAGAAACTTGCCCTACAAGTAACCTTAGAATAGGATATTTTAGTAAATACTCTGAATTACCGACCTGTTCATTATTGAATGACGAGAAGTCTGTTGTCACAATTAATACCGATGCACCTGGAATATTATGTACTTCACTAGAGAACGAATATAATCTGATTGCTTTGGCTTTAAAAAAAGACATGGGGAAAAGTGAAAGTGATATAAGACAGGCTATAGCGAGATTGAGACAGAACGCAGAAACCGTTACATTTAGCTAAATGACTCAAATTGAATTAAAATAAAATCGGATGAGAAAAGATCATAGATACATAATATATTTCGCTGTCTTCATCGTAATAATGATGCTACCACAACTTTTTGAAATTACAATCTATTTTTACAAGAAGTTTGAAGCAATTGTGGTAAAGGAGTATTTTTGGACATCTGTGAGTTTGGCATTTTTGGCACTCTTGATAGAGTTCTTTTACCAACATCGGCATGAGTATGAGGTTACACTCCACGAAGAGGATAATACGCAGGTTTCTCCACTGTATTTTGATGGTCCCACATCAAACGATTTGTTCAACAGACGTTACTATGCAAAATTGTTATTGGAGAAGATTTATTCATCCTTCTGCAAAAATAAAGCTTCAGTCAAGCATTCCTTTGTAATCCATATTGGCGAACATTATGGTCAAGGAAAGACTTCCTTTCTGATGATGTTTGATGAGGAAGTAAGCAAGAGTGACCATAAAATGATAAGTATCAACTTTGAACCATGGTTATGTGATACAGAAACAGGTATTGTCAATGAATTTTTTGACACATTCCGAATTGAGGTTGGAGAGTATCTTCCCAAACTTAATGGATCTATCAAACAATATGTAGAGCTGTTATTGTCAGCTATAAAGTATGAGAGAAAAGGCTTTTCCTTTAATTTGAATTCTTTTATGAGAAATGATAGTACCCTTAAAAGTACACACGACTTGATAAAGGAAGAACTGATGAATATAGACCGTCCAGTCATTATAACCATTGACGATGTTGACCGTTTGCAAAGCAAGGAACTGATGATGGTTCTAAAAATCATCCGTGATACAGCTGATTTTCCTAATGTCTTTTATATCGTGGCTGCTGACAACCTTCATTTGAGGCGTATGCTGAACAATATGAATATAGATGATGCAGAAACTTATTTGAAGAAATTTTTCAATTTGGAATTCCAACTTCCGGCGAATGAGAATGTCGCTTTCAAAAAGTTACTTGAATTACTGAATGGCAAATATGAAGAGTTGAGGATAGATTCTTTTTCTATAGAAAAATATATATCACAAATAGAAAATGTGCTATATATAAAAGAGGCATTTCCAAATCTTAGAGATGTGTATCGATTCGTAAATTCATATTTCCTTGCCATAGATGCAATGGAAGATGCTTGTGAACTGAATCTTTTTGATTTGTTTCTCTTGACAATGATTCAAACTCTTAATTTGGAATATTATATGCAGCTTAGAGACAACAGCTTGAACATCTTGAATGTTGTCCATTCGGATAATGATCTATTGTTAGAATGGAAAGGCGACTTGAATATTATTCTGAGGAAGCAAGAGAAAGAAGCATTAGAACACATAGAAAGAGCTAAAGAGAAAGACTTTAATACTCCTCGAAAAGAAAAACTATCTTCAGATATAGTAATTCCTAGTTTTGAAGAGACGGTCAAGAAAGCCCAGATAACCCAAAGTGACATAATACCAGTACTTATGAACTTATTGTTTGGTACTGGTATGCGTAATGTTGCTGCAAATCGTGCTTGTCGCCACAATATGTTCTTCAAGTATTTTTCTAATACGAATGCAACTTATATGGTGTCAAGAATGGAGCTTATTGATATGCTCAATTCTGATGAAAAAACGTATCGCAGAGAATTGAATCATCTTTTTGAAAGAAACAAGGATAGTCATTTTCTTTCTGAAATTATTTATGCAGCTCCTTATATGGATAAATATGATGAAGTTAAGGTCTTAAAAAGATTTTTCACCTTTATAGAGCTATCTTATCATTATAAGAGAGATTTGACAAATACCGACTTTATAAAGTCTTTGGCCGGTTATGAAAATTGGGTCTCAAGCAAGCAAAAACTTTGTAATCTGCTTTTCTTCTTATATGGAAAGAATCGACAGAAAAACAATCTTGATGATAAACAAAAGGCATTTGTCAACTTATGTAAGGATTATGACAATATAAATATTCTGCTGGTATGCTTAAACATTATGTCTAACCAAATAGAACATTTTATATTTGGAAGAAAAATGATAGATGATGCAAGTAAAAGTCTCATAGATAGGTTCTTTAAAGAAAAGGTTTCACAAAGCAATGGGGAGCTTGACATTCAAGATATAGATACAATTGCTTCCATAAAAGATGAATTTGATTTAAGAGATGTTTGGATGGCAATTTTTGAGAAATACTTGAAAGAGAACAAAATAGCATGTCTAAACTTATTGAGTAAACTGGTTATTTTCTATGATGATGGCAAAATCGGATGGAATTATCCGTATAGAAAAGCCTTATTGGGAGAATACCAATTACCAAAAGAAAACATATTAACCCATTTAGCAGAGACACATACAGATGAAAAAGAAATCTATGACTCGCTACTTGGCTTATTCAATCATTTCAGAGATTTATACGATGTTTCTGATTTAATGAATGTCCCTTTCATAAAAATGGCAAAAGCCAAACAGACAGGAAAATAAAAAATATACAATAATGATACTATCCTACGCAAAATACAAACAATTCAAGTCCTTGGTGGATACCAAGGAGAATGGGAAAGCCGTGAGAAACGGCTTGGACTTTCTGCGCTTCGTAGCAGAGGAATACAGCCGCTTGGAAGTGTATAACAACCAAGAATGTGATGGAGATGATTTCTTCACTTATCAAGTGGAGAAAGAACTGGCACAAGTGCTGAGAGACGAGGCTACTCCTATTGAATCTGTTGCTACGGCACAGAAAGAGATGATTGAGATTGAGAAGATGGAGGCATACAATGACTATTGTCTGTGCTTCTTTGACCATGTCCGTGAGGCTATCAACTTCCGATTGGCGGATGCGGATACATACCTTGCTGACCTTGACAAGCAGATAAAGCATCATACCCACGAATACAAAAGATTGGTGAATGACGAAAACTTTGACCAGTTGAGTTCGCTATTCCGATTTGAGGAGTTGGGCAAGTTGCTCATCAAGAAGATAGAGTATCTACGGACTCATGGTAGAGAGAATGAAGTGGATGGCATTATGGAGGAGTATAAGTATGTACCTGATATCTGCTCCTTCAAAATCAATGAACTTCTCGAAAAGGGATTGGAGAATGATGCCTTGAAAGAGATAGACAAAACGATTGCTGTGTATGGCGATGATGGATACAATACCACTGAACCTTGGCATCTGCAAAAGATTGAAATCTTGGAAAAGCGTAATGACAAGGCTAACGTTATTGAGGAATACCGCAGATTGTTCCGACAGTTCTTGGTGGATAAGCGACCTTACTTCGAGAAGTTGAAAGAGTTGGTAGCCAAGGAGAATTGGGATGATTTTGTTGTGAAACTCTTCGGGGATATTCCACATATCACGGATGATGATTGCATCGAAGTTTGTGACATGATTGTGGAGGAAAAGAAGTATCAGTGCCTCTTGAAGATACTGATGGACAACAGAATGTCATTCAGCCGAGTGGAACTCTTCAAAAAGTATACGCATTATATGGGCGAGAAAGACCAAGCTACTTATACTGAGTATGTTATTGATGATTTGCGTAAGCACTTGAGTTATGCAAAATCGAAGAGTTATGGCTATATCGTGGATGACATCAAGGGTATGTACACTTGTTGTGAAGTTTCCAAGAAACTCATCTTGGATTTTGTGGAGGAGGTAGAATATAATTACGGCAATCGTCCTGCTTTGATGCGATTGCTAAGAAATTGATTATTTTGATTTAGAACATATACTATGGTTATACTGAAGAATTTACCATTTAGAGATAAGCTCAACTTGGCAATGATGATTGAATATGACACGAAGAAAGTGATTCAAGAACATGCAAGGTTGATAAATGTAAGTTTGCCATCATCCTATCGTAAAGGAGAAATGGCGGAAGGACTTGCTACATTGTTTCAGCATGATCCTTTCTATACGGTCAACCAATTGCCGATGGATGAGCAGAAATTAATTGCTCAACTCATCAATCTGAAATTTGACGAGTGTGTTGAAGTGCCAAGAAATAACGAGAAGCATCTTATGATGCAAAAAGTGCATTTGGTGGTGACATACGAGGATGGCAATACTTGGAAGTTATTTATGCCTGATTGCATAAGGACAATACTAAGAGATACTACGGAAAGTCAGATTGGTGATATTCCCGGCATGATGGAATATCGCAAAGTATTGGAGAGTTTGACGGAATGTAACATCAAGTTGCAAGAAGTGATGGACAAAGAGGCTGGCAAGATTCCTATGTCACAAGCTTCCAAACAGATTCTGAACCAACTGGAGAAGCAATATATAGAGAAGCGTGAGGAACTTCGCAAAATTCAAGCGAAATATTCATGGGCTTCGGACAAGGAAAATCCAGTACAGCAGAGCATCGCCGATGCCTTGATGTATATAGGATTTATGAAATTGGTATAACATCATTATTGGTTCTTTGACATTGTTAATGAAGGAAATCAAGCTATTTGATTACCAAGAGGATATGAAGGAACGGATTGAGAAGGCGTTGCGCCTTCATC
>OGZE01000879.1_pt1 | contig 20485 bp, 24 predicted proteins | sample 1576731 | NCBI WGS metagenome assembly OGZE01 (sample SAMEA3541503, study PRJEB24748) | human gut metagenome | biome: human gut; feature: human-associated habitat; material: faeces | place: China | collected 2012 | reverse complement strand
ATCATTTTCTTTTAATGATGAAGTACATTCATCATTAAAAGAAATGACACTTGCAATCGAGGGAGCTTCTTTCTTTTCTGTTGATAAAACAATTCCACTTGTTGTTTTATTTTCTTTTTCTTCTTTTTTTATTAATACAAATTTATGTAATGGTTTAATCACCATTTAGCACCCTAGTAAATCAAGTGCTAAACACAGTTACAAAAAAGTGCCTACTTTACTAAATAAAAAAGATATTTTAAGATGTTGATGAAAGAAAGGATAAGAAATGATTAATAAAGAAAATTGAAAAGAAAATTATACACATATTTCAAATGAAGTTATTGATAATGAAAAGGTTTTAAGAGTTATTAAAAGTGGAAAAATTAATGAATATGATGAAAATACGTACGCTAAATTAGTTGATTCATCATTTCATAATGGAATTATTGAAGTGAAGATGTTAAGCCGTTTATTAAAAGAGGCACCAGATTTTGCGAGAGGATTTATTGGTATTGCTTATCGTATTCATGAAGATGATACAAAATTTGAATCATTTTATGTAAGACCAACAAATGGTAGACAATGTGATGACCCGGTAAGGAAACAACATGGTTGTCAATATTTTTCTTATCCAACATATACATTTGCCTATTTTAGAGAACGCGGCATTACAAAATATGAAAATCAAGTAGACATTGACTTAAATGAATGGATTAGTTTAAAAGCGGTGATTGAAGATGAAAAAGCAGTTTTCTATTTAAATGATGATCTTCAACCATTATTAGTGGTAGATCAAATGATTCATGATAAATCAATGAGAGGAAATATTGGTTTCTTTGTAGATATTGGAACAGAAGCTTTCTTTAAAGATTTAAAAATTACTTATTTTGATTAAAAGATAATTTCTAGAGGTCTAACAGCGTTAGACTTCTTTTTTATGGCTTTCATATTTGGCAATATTTAACCTTTTAAACGGTAGAGATGTTAAAATTATATTTAATATCTTTTTTTGATGAGATTAGGAAAATTATTGCATTTTTAAATGTAGAAGGTTTCCTTTTGACAAAATTTTAATTTGATATAATAAAGATAGAGGAAGGTGGAAATACCAATGAGAATGTATCTAATTATGAAAGATTTTATAAATTCAAATATATATCTCTCACTAGATTACTTTGTTCAAAAGTATGATGTTTCAAAAAGAACGATTCAAAATGACTTATCATACTTAATGCGTATTTCTCCTCGAAAAGGTTTTACATTTCATAACAAAAGAGGTTCTGGATATCTCTTAGAAATAACAAATGAAGAATTGTTTAAAGATTTTATGGAAAGCTTAAATGAAGGTATTTATTTTCAGGTTAAAGAAAGACCAGCACAAATTTTAGCTTATCTTGCTATTCAAACTGGATATATTTCTATGAATAACATTGCAGATACTTTTCAAGTATCTAAAACTGTTATAAAGCATGATATGAATGATGTTGAAAATCTAGCAAAGAGTTATCATTTTGAATTAGAAAGAAAAACACATTATGGTATTTTGTTACGTTATGAATTGACATCTTTTAAAAGGTACTTAGTTGAAGAATATTTAAATCAAAATGTTTTTATTCAAACGGCAATAAATGATGTTATTGAAGAATTTAATGACATTGAACAAAAGTTAATTAGACAGTTGAATAAAGAAGGATTGAAAATCAACTATAATGAACTTTTAAATGTGATTGAGTATTTAAAAATTGTTATTTATATTGCACATAGACAAGATGAACAAAAAGAGGAATTTATTTTTGATAAAAATAATGAAATTCATCGAATTGTTGAATTCTTAGTTGGAATATTAGAAAAGAAATATGCTATAGGATTAAGTAAAAAAAGCATAGAAGAGATTTTAGAAGTTTTACAAAAAAATATAAAAAGAGAAATAGGTTCAATATCTTCTTTTACAAATTATTTAAAAGAAGACATTGAAGAATTTATAAAACAAATAGATGAAAAATATGATACGAAATTTCTTGAAGATGAAGACTTTAAGAAAATGTTGTTAGCACATGTTTCATTATTAATAGATAGATTACATAATAAAATTTCATATCAAAATCCATTAGCCAATGAGCTAAATATTACATACCCAATGATGTTTAATATCGCTCTTCAATTTTGTAGCATGTTACATGAAAAATACAACGTTGAAGTGACATTTGATGAAATTGGTTTTGTAGCGATGCATTTTGCATCACATATGGAAAAGGAAAAACAAGGTAAATTGTTATCTTATAATCGTATTGGAATTGTTTGTTCATCAGGTGGTGGAAGTGCTTATATGATTAAGATACAAATTGAATCATTATTTCCTCAAGCAGAGGTACAAACATTTTCATTTTTACAACAAGATGAATTGAAAACATTTCAACCTGATTTAATTTTTACAATCATGCCTTTATCTCAAGAAATCAAGGCACCAATTATTTATATTAAAGCACTACTTGATGATAGAGATTTAGTTAAGATTAAACAAATTTTACAATGTGAAGAATATGATCCTTATACTTTGATTCAAGATAATCCTATGTATTATTCATTTTTTTCTAAAGATTTTTTTAAATTTATAGAAGCAGATAGTTATGAAAATATTATTCGGATGATGGGACAGGAATTAGAGGAAAAAGGTTATGGTAAAAAAGGTTATACTGATTTGATTTTTGAACGTGAATCGTATGTAAGTACTATTTATACAAATGGAGTTTGTATACCCCATCCACTTGAAACAGATGCACTTAAAAATATGATTTCTGTAGCTATTTTAAAGAAACCATTTGTACAAAATGGCAAAGAAATAAAAATAGTTTTTATGATTTGTTTAAAGAAAGATCAAGTTGAAATATATAAAGTAATAACTAAAAAGTTATATCGTTTAATGCAAAAGAGTAATTATGTTGAAATGTTAACGAAGGTTGATTCTTTTGAAGAAATGATGAGTTTAATGAAAGAAATAGGAGGTGGAAATAATGAATAGTGAATTGCTAAAAGAATTGAGTAATGCTGATAGTGTAGCATCAGTAGAAGATGAAGTAAGATCGATTCTCTATCGAGAATTAGCAAAATATAGTGATGAAGTTTTTAGTGATCGTTTAGGAAGCATTATTTTTCATAAAAAAGGGACTTCACCAAATCCTTTAAAAATCATGTTTTGTGCTCATATAGATGAAGTAGGTTTTATGGTAAGACATATTTCTGATATTGGTTTTGTATATTTAGTAGCTTTAGGTTCAGTTTTAAATAAAAGCAAAGAAATGCAAATGGTTAGAATTACGACGCAAGATGGTAAAAAAGTGGAAGGCTTATTAAATGTGACTAAAGATAGCAACGGTAACGTTAAAGAAATGTACGTTGATATTGGAGTTGATAGTGCAGATGAAGTAAAAGCTTTAGGAATTGATGTTGGTGACATGGTTTGTTTTGCTAGTGAAGCAAGACAGATTCAAGATAAAGTGATTGCTGGCAAGGCAATGGACGATCGAACAGGATGCTATGTCATGATAGAAGCGATGAAAAGAATTCATGGAGATGTTGAAAATGATATTTATTTTGTAGGAACAAGTAGTGAAGAAGTTGGTGTAAGAGGTGGTAAAACAGCGACTCATCTTATTGATCCTGATATTGTTTTTGCACTAGATGTTGCAAATAATCCAGAACTTGTTAAAAACTATACGAACCATCGTTTAATTGGTAAAGGACCAATGATTGTTCATTATGACAAAACTCTTTCACCAAATAAAAAACTGATTAAATACGTTAAAGAATTAGGCAATGAACATGGAATACCTTATCAAAGCGATATGTTCGGTGGAGGAGGAACAGATGCTGGAAATGCACACTTAGAAAAAGGTGGACGTTTGGCACTTGTTTTAGGAATACCACTTAGATATTGTCATGGATCTTATTCATTTGTTCATAGTGATGATTTAGAAAGTTTGACACAGTTAGTTAACTGCTTAATAGATCATTTGACATATCAAGATTATCAAAATTTTATTAATTTTATTGGAGGATAAACAAATGACAGAAACGGAACAAATTATTGTAGGATTAATTTCTTCAGCTGGACAAAGCAAATCTTTAGCTTTTGAAGCGTTGAAGAAAGTAAAAACAGGTGAATATGATGAAGCAAGAAAGATATTAGAACAAGCTAAAGAAGCTGATTTACAAGCTCACACTGTTCAAACAAAGCTTATTCAAGCCGAAATGTCAGGCTCTGGAAATAAGCCGGAAGTTGGGTTATTAATGGTTCATGCACAAGACCATTATATGACTTCTCAATTAGCAAGAGACCTAATTGAAGAACTAATAAATGTATTTGAAGCAAAGGAGGGTAAATAATGAGAATTGTATTATGCTGTGCAGGTGGACTTTCTACAACAATGCTTATGAATAGTATGAAAGATACAGTACATAACAGTGCAAAATTAAATGATGCTGATTTTGATTTTATCGCTATTCCAATTGATATTCTACAATCTGAAGCAGACAATTGTGATGTTTTAGTTTTAGGACCACAAGTTGCACATAAATTAGATGCAGTAAAACCTATCATCGAACCTCGTAAGATTCCTTATGTTATTGTTGATCAAGAAACATATGGAAAAATGGACGGGGCAACTGTCATGAAACAAGCGTTAATTGCGCGTAGAAAAGCAGATTTAAAAAAATAATTTTATGGGGAGGAAAAAACAATGTACTCAAAATTTGAGAACTTTATGAAAAAGTATTTAGCACCGCTTGCTGATAAAATGGATAAAGAAGTTCATTTGAGCGCTGTTAAAAAAGCAATGGTTGCAATGACACCATTGTTAATTATCGGTAGTTTTTGTTTGATCCCAGAAGCAATTCCAAATATGATTGGAAAAAATCATGTGATTTCTCAATGGATCTTAACAAATTTGGATATTATCTATATTCCTTATAATGTAGGTATGGCTTTAATGTCAGTTTATGTTACTGTAATCATTGCATATCAATTAGCTAACTCTTATAAGTTAGATATTCCAGGATGTGTAACAATGGGATTAGTATCATTCTTAATGTTAGTTGTAGAATTCACAGAAGATGGTGGAATTTCTAAAACTTATTTAGGACCTAAAGGTTTATTCTGTGCAATGTTTGCAGGATTTATCGCTGTTGAATTATTCCGTTGGTGTAAAAAGAAAAACTTTACAATCAAGATGCCAGATACAGTACCTGATTTCGTATCTCGTTCTTTTGAAATGATTCCTATTTCAGTAATCATTATTGGGTTCTTCTTAATTGTACGTATTGTTTGTGTCAATGTATTAAATACAATGCCACCATTAATCTTTACAGCAATCTTTGCACCATTAGTAGGCTCTATGGATAATCCAATTGCTTATACTTTCTTAAAAATGTTACAAGCTTTAATATTCTTCTTTGGTATTCATCCATCAGTATTAAGCCCAATTACAAGTCCAATTTCGACTCAATTCTTAGCAGAAAATATTGCTGCTGTTCAAGCTGGTCATGTAGCAACTCACTTCTATGCTCCTGGACCTGAATCAGCATTTGGTAACTTTACAGGTAGTGGTGTTACTATTGGTTGTGTATTCTGGTGCTTAATGAGTAAGAATAAAGCTTTAAAACAAGTTGGTAGATTATCATTAATTCCAGCATTATTTGGAATTAATGAACCAATTCTATTTGGTGCACCAATCGTATTAAATCCAATGTTCTTTATTCCATTTGTTATTTGTGGTGGTATTATTGGTTCATTAGGTGGATGGGCGATGTATTTAGGTATTATGAAATGTTCAACCTTTACACCACCATATGTAGGTGTATTCCTAGAAGGATTCTTAACGAATATGGATCCTATGTCTATAGTTGTTAATGCGGTACAATTAATACTATCTATTTTAATATGGTATCCATTTGTTAAATCATATGAAAAGACTTATGGTAATAAAGAAGAAGAAACTAATGCTATCAGTGCAGAAGATGCAGCTATCTTAGACGATTTAGACTTAGACTTCTAATTAATAGGCAAGTTTCGACTTGCCTTTATTTGTAGGAGGATTAAAAATGGCAAAAAGAATAAATAAAATACAAGAATTTTTAGATGAAAAAGATATAGATGCTTTATTAATTAAAAGTAAAACAGTAAAAAAATGGATGAATACTATGACTGGTAGTGGTTGTCAAGTATTGATTACAAAAGAACATGGCTATTTAATTGTAGATGGGCGTTATATTACAGAAGCCAAAGAAAAAGAACATGATTTAGAAATTATATTACATAATCCACATTTAACGGGACGTAATTATTTAGGGACAGTAGAAGAAATATTAAAAAAAGAAAATTGTAAAACGTTAGGGGTAGAAGCGTATCAAGTATTAGTTAAGGAATATCAAGAAATAGAAAAATTAGGGATAGAAGTTCTTTTATTGGATCAAGAAATTGCTCATCTTCGTATTATTAAAGAAGATGAAGAAATTGAAGCTATGAAAAAATCAATTGCAATTACTGATGAAATCTATCAAAAAGTAATTGAACACATTCATGTAGGGATGAGTGAATATGAAATTAGCGCTTTAGTACAATATTATTCAATTGCATCTGGTGCACAACAAATGTCTTTTGATACAATAGTAGCAACAGGTGAAAGAACAGCTTTACCACATGGTCGTCCAACTTCAAGAAAAGTAAAAGCTCATGAACCTATTATGATTGATTTTGGTATTCAATATCAAAATTATCAATCAGATATGACACGTATGTGTTTTATTGGAGAACCTGATCCAAAAATCAAAGAAATCTATGATGTTGTTTTAAAGGCACAACTCGCAGGTCTTGGTGCTATTAAAGCAGGAGCTAAGGGAAAAGATGTTGATAAAGCAGCTAGAGATGTGATTGAGGCTGCAGGTTATGGTGAATATTTTAATCATGGTTTAGGACATGGATTAGGAATTGGTGAAGATGGTGAAGGACCAACTTTAAATTCAAAGAGTGAAACAGTTTTACAAGAACATATGATGATGTCTTGTGAACCAGGTGTTTATGTTCCTGGTGTTGGTGGTGTTCGTATTGAAGATGATGTTGTTATTATTGATGGTGTAGGTGTACCATTAAATAAAACAACAAAGGATTATATTATTTTGGAGGAAAAATAAATGAAGTATGATTTTAATGAGGTTCATAATCGTTTAGGTACTTATTGTACACAATGGGATTATATACAAGATCGTTTTAATAAAAAGGATTTAATACCATTTTCAATATCTGATACAGATTTTATTATTCCTAAACCTATTACTGAAAAAATATTTGAGGTGGCACATCATCAAATTTATGGATATACAAGATGGAATCATCATGATTTTAAATCATCTATTACAGGATATTTTGAAAGAAGACATCATACACATATTGAAGAAGATTGGATCTTATATAGTCCTACTGTGATGTATTCAGTTTCCTTATTGATTCGTTTATTAAGTCAACCTCATGATAAAGTATTAACATTTGAACCTATGTATGATTCATTTTATACAGTTATCCAAGATAATGATAGACAATTAGTTGCTCATCGTTTAATATCAAAAGATGGGACATTTGAAATAGATTTCGATCTTTTTGAAAAACAAGTACAAGAATGTCAATTATTATTACTTTGTTCTCCACATAATCCAACAGGAAGAATTTGGACAAAAGAAGAAATGAATCAAATAATAAAGATATGTAAAAAATATCAAGTAAAAATTATTTCTGATGAAATTCATATGGATATTCAATTAAGAGATAGAAAACATATCCCTTTATTATCTTATATTCATGAATATGATGAACTTTATACAGCAGCTTCATCTAGTAAAACATTTAATACACCAGGATTAATTGGTTCATATTTAATGATACCAAATGAAGAAGTTAGAGAAAAATTCTTGATGCATACAAGAAGAAAAGATTTCTTAAATTCTGTAAGTATTTTTGGTATGTATGCGACAATGATAGGTTATACACAATGCGATGATTATATTGATCAACTTAATGATTATATTAAAGAAAATATGAAAATTGTAGAAGAATTTATAAAAGAAGAGTTGCCTGATTTTAAATTTAAAACACCAGATGGAACTTATTTAGCTTGGATTGATGCAAGAGATGTTCCATATACTGCTGAAGAAATACAAGATGCTTTAGTGAATGTTGGTGGAATTGGGATTATGAAAGGTGAAATTTATGGTGGCCCAAAATATTTAAGAATGAATATAGGGTGTCCACAATCTAAATTAAAAGAAGGATTGCGAAGATTTAAAATAGCAATGGATGCATTATATTCAAAATAGGAGGTATTTATTATGCATTATTTATTAATTAAAATTCAATTACTGTGGGCTAAACATACAAAATGGCTAGATAGAAATCCTGTAAAAGTTCCAGTAAGTAAACGTGTTATAGCTTATGCTATTGATTGGGCAGTTGGCGGTATTATTAGTGGTTTTCCTGCTGTTTTATTCTATGGGGGAGTTACTGGTAGATCAGATATGTTTAGTGATCTTTATGTTTTTCCTAGCTTAGGTTTTCCAACGTATTGGTCCTATCTTGCAGGTATATTATGTATTGTTGTGGCTTTTGTTTATTATATTTATATTCCTTATAAGAAATATCCAGGACAAACACTCGCAAAACATTGGTTAAAAATAAAGATTGTAAATAATGATGATTATAGTGATGTGAGTTTAAAAACTTTGATTATTAGACAAGGGGTTGGATTATTCTTATTAGAAGGTTCGGCTATTGTTGTTACTAATTATTTAAGACAAATGCTTACACTAGCAACAGGTTTCTATTTTGACTATTATTTAAAAATGATTGGTATGGTTATTACAATGATTTCAGGAATTTTTGTTCTAGGATCAGCTTCTCAAAGAAGTATCCATGATTATCTTGCTAAGACAAGAGTTGTGGGTGAAGATGAAAAACCAGCAAAAAGAAAAGAAAAAAAGAATAAAAAAATAAAAAGAAAAAATAATGCATAATAGTAAAATATAAAGAACAATGTCTTATCGTTACATTGTTCTTTTTTATTTAAAGATTTTTTCCATATCAAAAGGAAGTGAACATTCAATTTTTATTGTTTGATAAGTTAATGGATGAATAAACTCTAAACAATAAGCATGTAAAGCCATTCTTTTAATCATAGAAGAAGTTTTTCCATAAAGAGTATCTCCTATAATAGGATGATGTAAATGATTCAAATGAACTCTTATTTGATGTTTTCGACCAGTTTCAATTTGACATTTTACAAGTGTATAATTTCCTTTTGTTTTAATTTCTTTAAAATGTGTTAAAGCATCTTTACCTGTTTTAGAAATACACATTTTATTTTTACTATGACGGTCTTGACCGATAGGTAAATCAATAGTCATTTCTCTTTTAGGTAAATGTCCTTGAATGATTGCTAGATAAGTTTTCTTGATTTTTTTAGATGCAATCATATAATCAAAATAGGGTTGTAAAAGAGCACATTTACAAAACATCACTAAACCGGTCGTATCTCTATCTAAACGATGGAGATAACGAATTGGTAAATCTTGATGAGTTTGTTGGTAGTAATAACTGACATAATTACAAAGTGTATTCATCTTATTTTTATCATCAGGATGAATGATGAGGTTGCTTGGTTTATTGACGACACAAAGCAAATCATCTTCATAGATGATATCTAAGGAACTTTCTTGTTCAACAAAGTCTCTTCCTTGTTCATAGGCTTTAATTGAAAGAATATCTTTATCTTTTAAAATGGTTTGATAATCAACATAAGTATTATTTAAAGTATAGTCTTTATTTTGACGAAGTAAGTGAATTGTTTTTTTAGAAAGATGTAGATAATGAAAGAACTCAAGAAGTGTTATTCCTTGAATTCTTTCATCAATTTCTATTACTAAATGATTCTTTTCTTTATGAGAATGCATAAACTGTTACTTTGATATCGATTGTGATATCTAAACCTTGTAAAGTATCTAAAACGCCACGTTTTTCTTTTTTTATATGATAATAGTGTGGTGTCATCATTAAAAGATTTAAAGCATCTTCACGATTAGAAATATGAACTTTTTCTTTAAAATCATAACTCTTTACTTGATTAAAATCTAAACGAATATACTTATCACTCTTTACTTTGATTTCATCATAAATCAATTCTTTAATTTCAATTAAATGTTGATTATTAGCAGTAACATGAATAATATAACCATCTTCTTTTAATGCTCTTTTTAATTCATCTTGATTTACTACTGTAAATAAAGCACAGATAAAATCTAAACTATGATCTAAGATAGGAATATTTTTAGAATTTCCAACAAGCCAAGTAATATCTTTACGATAACGTGTCGCCATATCAATAGCAATCTTAGAAATATCTAATCCATAAACATCACTATTTTCAAAATGTTTCTTTAAGCCTTGCGTATAATATCCTTCCCCACATCCTAAATCTAAAATACTTAAATCATCTTGATGTTTGAATTCATCAATACACGTAATCACTTGATTTAAGATAGGATCATAATAACCTTTATTTAAGTATGCTTTTCTTGCGACAAGAGATTCTTTGCTATCTCCTGGATTATTGGTAGCTTTATCAGGGTTTAATAATAAATTGATATATCCTCTTTTAGAAATGTCATAACAATGATTGTTTTCACATTTAAGTGTTTTGTTTTCTAAATGAAGTTGTTGATGACATTTGGGACAAGCTAATAATTTCATAGTATCACCTCGAATGTATTATAACAAAAGACAATCTAAAAATTAACTGAATTTAAGATGAAATTGTGTTACTATTAAGGGCAAGGGAGGGATGCTTGATGTTTTTTAGAAAGAAACAAAAAGTAGACTTAGATGCTAAGTTTAAAGAAGTGTATCGTGAAGTAAATAAAATTACGGCTGATGCTGGAAATGAATTAGATGTGACAATCAAATATTCACAATTGAAATTAGCTTGTCGTAAGTATGATGAATTGATTAAATTGATTCATCAAGGAGCCAATTTTGAAGAAAAACATTTTCTTTCTTTAAAAGAAAGCGTAGAGGAAGAAACAAAGAGAGTAGAAGGTTTATTAGATGAAGATTAAAGCATATAAGAAGGATTTTGATTATACGTATACTTTAGGAGTTTTTGAAACGATTGAGTTATTAAAAAATCGACCTGATCTTGTTTTAAGAGTATATATAAAAAGTAATTCTTATAAGAATAAAGGTATTCCTATCATTGATGAAATTTGTAGAGAAAAACATATTGAATTAATTGAAAGTGATAATACAATTCAAAAATTATCTAAAAAAGATAATTGTTTTGCGATTGCTATCATTAAAAAATATGAAATGACTTTACAAGAAGGAAATCATGTTGTTTTAGTAAATCCTGGGGATATGGGGAATATGGGAACAATTATGAGAACAATGTTAGGATTCAATTATTATAATTTAGCGATTATTAGACCAGGTGTTGATGTTTTTGATCCTCGTGTTTTAAGAGCTTCAATGGGAGCAATGTTTCATTTAAATATTGAGTATTTTGATAGTTTTGAAGATTATTTAAAAAGATTTCCAAGTCATGATATTTATACCTTGATGTTAAAAGGGGCAACGAATATTCATAAGGTTGAATCTAAAAAAGGGTATCATTCTCTTGTTTTTGGTAATGAAAGTAGTGGTTTACCGGATGGGTATTTAGATTATGGAAAATCTATTTTTATTCCTCATAGTCATTATATAGATTCATTGAATCTTTCTATGGCTTTAGGAATGACTTTAATGCATTTTTCAAAAGATGAATTTAAAGATAAAGAAGTGTTATAGGAGAGAAAAGTATGTTTGATTTTGATGAAGTTGTAGATAGAAAAGGAACAAATTGTGCTAAATGGGATACGATTGAAGCAAATAATAAACCTAAAGATGTGTTACCTATGTGGGTTGCGGATATGGATTTTAAATCACCAAAGGAAATTGAAAATGCTTTAGTTAAAAGAATAAAACAAGGTGTTTATGGTTATTCATTTGCGCCAGATGAATATTTTGATGCGGTTATTTCTTGGATGAAAAGAAGACATGACTTTGATATCAAGAAAGAATGGATTGTACCAACACCAGGTGTGGTAACAGCAATTAAATTATGTGTGAATGCTTATACAAAGGAAAATGATGCCATCATTATTAATAAACCTGTTTATTATCCGTTTGATTTTTCAATTGAATTAAATCATCGTAGAATTATTGAAAATGAAATGGTTTATAAAGAGAATTCTTATGAAATGGATTATGTAGCTTTTGAAAAAGCGATTGTAGAAAATGATGTTAAAATGTTTATTTTATGTAATCCGTATAATCCAATTGGAAAAGTATGGAAAGAAGATGAATTAAAACAAATTGGTGAAATTTGTAAGAAACATCATGTTTTAGTCATTGTTGATGAAATTCATGAAGATTTTGTTTATGGGGATCATATACATATTCCTTTCTATAATGTAGATGAAAGTTATAAAGAATTCTCTGTTGTTTTAACGGCACCATCAAAAACATTTAACTTAGCAGGACTACAAACATCTAATATTATTATTGCAGATGAAAAATTAAGAAAAGCTTATCAAGCAACAATGAATCGTTATGGGGTTAATGAACCAAACTTTTTAGGTATTATTGCTTGTATGACAGCCTATAATGAATGTGAATTATGGGTAGATGAAATGTTGGAATATGTTTATGATAACTTTACTTATTTCGATGAATTCTTAAAAGAAAATTTACCTCATATTCATTTAGTTAAACCTGAAGGTTTATATTTAGGATGGGTTGATTTTAGAGAATGTGGTTTAAATAAAGATGAATTAGAAAAAACAATGTTAGAAAAAGCCGGTTTATGGTTAGATGAAGGATATATCTTTGGAACGGGTGGAGAAGGTTTTGAAAGGTTTAATCTTGCAATTCCTCGTAGTGTTTTAGAGGATGCATGTCAAAGATTATTAAAAGCTTTTGGAAAATAAGTTTTTTATGATAAAAACTATGGAAATTCTAAATAAAAGATAGTATTATATAACCGAAAAAAAGAAAAGGAGATTTGTTATGGGATTAGTATCAGCAACAGAAATGTTAAAGAAAGCTAAAGAAGGACATTATGCAGTAGGTCAATTCAATATCAACAACTTAGAATGGACTAAATCAGTATTATTAACTGCAGAAGAATTAAAAGCACCAGTAATCTTAGGTGTTTCAGAAGGTGCTGCTAAATATATGACTGGATATACAACAGTTGCAGCAATGGTTAAAGCAATGGTAGAAGCATTAAATATCACTGTACCAGTAGCTTTACACTTAGATCATGGTTCATACGAAGGAGCTAAAGCTGCTTTAGATGCAGGTTTCTCTTCAATCATGTTTGATGGTTCTCATTATGGAATCGAAGAAAACATTGAAAAAACAAAAGAAATCGTTGAATTATGTCATTCAAAAGGTGTTTCAGTAGAAGCAGAAGTTGGATCAATCGGTGGAGAAGAAGATGGTGTCATCGGTAAAGGTGAAGTAGCAGATCCAAAAGAATGTAGATCAATCGCAGACTTAGGAGTAGATTTCTTAGCTGCAGGTATCGGAAATATCCATGGTAAATACCCAGCAAACTGGGAAGGTTTAGACTTTGATGCATTAGATGCAATCCAAGCTGAAACTGGAAAATTACCATTAGTATTACATGGTGGTTCAGGAATTCCTGATGAAATGATCAAAAAAGCAATCACTTTAGGAGTATCTAAAGTAAATGTAAACACTGAATGTCAATTATATTTCCAAGAAGCTACACGTAAATACATTGAAGCTGGAAAAGATTTAGAAGGAAAAGGATATGATCCTCGTAAATTATTAGCACCAGGTGCAGAAGCTATTAAACAATGTGTTAAAGATAGAATGGAAGTATTCGGTTGCATCGGTAAAGCTTAATCAATTAAAAAAGCCTTCGGGCTTTTTTTGTTTATGTGAAATCTCTTTATTAAGTTGTTTTTTTAATGAATTTATAATATAGTATTAGGGAATATAGTTAGAAGAAAAGGGGTAAAGTCATGAGTGAAATTATTGCTATTGAAGGCGGACATAAATTAAATGGTACAGTAGAAATCTCGGGTGCAAAAAATGCCACTGTAGCACTTATTCCGGCAATTATTTTAGCGGATAGTCCTGTAACAATTTATGGTGTACCAGAAATTAGTGATGTCGATGCTTTAGCAGTTTTATTAGAAGAACTTAATTGTACAGTATTAAGAAGTCATGATAGTTTAATTGTTGATCCCTCTCGTATGGAAAATGTTCCATTAGTATCTGATGCTGTGGATAAATTAAGAGCATCTTATTATTTAATGGGAGCATTACTTGGAAAATGCAAAAAAGTTGTGATGAAAGCACCAGGTGGTTGCTTTTTAGGACCTCGTCCAATAGATTTACATATTAAAGGATTTGAAGCATTAGGAGCAAAGGTTGAATTTGTTGATGGTGCGCATGTGATTACAGCAGATCGTTTAGTAGGTGCAAAAATATATTTAGATTTTGCTTCGGTTGGAGCAACAATCAATATCTTATTAGCGGCAGTAAAAGCTGAAGGTAAAACAGTTATTGAAAATGCAGCAAAAGAACCAGAAATCATTGATGTTGTAAACTTACTTACAAAAATGGGAGCTAAAATTAGAGGTGCTGGTACTGATACAATTACGATTGAAGGAGTAGAACATCTTAAAGGATGTACTCATGAAATCATTCCTGATCGTATCGAAGCAGGTACATTCTTAATTATGGCTGCAGCAGCAGGAGAAAGAGTTATTATTCAAAATATCATTCCTCAACATTTGGAATCTCTTATTTCTAAGTTAAAAGAAATGGGCGTTAAAATGGAAAATGTTGGTGATAGTATTATTGTTTATGGTGATAACAAAAACTTTAATGCGGTAGATGTAAGAACACAAGTATATCCTGGTTTTGCGACAGATTTACAACAGCCATTAACGGCGCTCCTTACACAGGCAAACGGACAATCACAAGTAATAGAAACAATTTATCCAGAGAGATTTAGACATTGTGAACAACTTAATAAAATGGGCGCAAATATTGAATTAGATGAATCAATGTGTTTTATTAATGGAAAAACACCATTAAAAGGCGCAAAAGTAGAAGCTACAGATTTAAGATGTGGAGCTGCTTTATTAATTGCCGGATTAATTGCGGATGGTATTACTGAAATCAGTAATGTTTATCATATTGATCGTGGTTATGCAAATATTGATCAAAAATTAATTACTTTAGGTGCGGTTATTAGACGAATTAAAGTTGATGATTAAAATTATAAAAAAGGGCTTGAAAACGACATAATTTAATGTTAATATATCATAGCAACTTACTTTGTAGTGAGAAATCTACAAGGCGGAAGGAGAAATAACAATGAAAAAAGGAATTCATCCAAATTACAAAAAAGTAAAAGTAGTTTGTACATCATGTGGAGCAGAATTTGAAAGTGGTTCAGTATTAGATGAAGTACGTGTTGATACTTGTTCTAACTGTCATCCATTCTATACTGGAAAACAAAGATTTGCTAGTGCTGATGGACGTGTTGAAAAATTCAATAAAAAATACGGACTTAAATAAGAAAATGAGTACTTGGTACTCATTTTTGTTTTGGAGGGAAAATGGAATATCATATCTTAGCAAGTGGTTCTAAAGGAAATAGCATCTTTATTTATGATCAAGGCAATGGACTTTTAATTGATTGTGGCATCAGTAAAAGACAGCTTTACACAAAACTTAATCAACTAGGATTTCATGAAAATGATATCCATTATGTTTTATTAACGCATGATCATGTCGACCATAATAAAAATATCGGTATCTTTGATCAAAGTATTGTCTATTGTGGAAAAGGATGTATCCCAGGCATAGATGAAAGCCACGAAATAGAAAATTATCAAGACATACAATTAGATCATTATATTATTACTCCTTTACCTTTATCGCATGATGCAACTTCACCACTGGGTTTTGTGATTAAAGGAAAACATGAAACAATTCTTTATATGACAGATACAGGTTATGTTTCTCAAAAGAATATGGGGTATATGAAAAATTTAGATTATTATATTTTTGAAAGCAATCATGATATTGAATTATTAATGAGTACAAGAAGACCTTTATTCTTAAAAAATCGTATTTTGGGAGATAAAGGCCATCTTAATAATGAATATAGTGCTCATATTATGGCGCAAGTTATTGGAGAAAGAACAAAAGAAATTTGTTTAGCTCACTTATCTGAAGAAGCAAATACAAAAGAAACAGCATTAAATACATATCAAAGAGTTTTTGATGAAGAACATATTTATTTTGATGAAATCAAAGTGGCGGATCAAAAAGAAATTGTTTCTGGAGGACATTATGAAAATTAGAATCTTAACAATTGGTAAGCTCAAAGAAAAATATCTTGTTAATGGAATTAATGAATATGTCAAAAGATTAAATGCTTACTGTAAAGTGGAAATGGTAGAAGTTGGTGATGAACCAATTCCAGATAATGCAAGTGAAAATGTTGAAAATAGCATCAAAGATAAAGAAGCAGATAAAATTATCACAAAAATCAAAGATGATGAATATGTGATTGTTTTAGACTTACATGGAAAAGAAATAGATAGTGTTGCTTTTTCTAAACATATTGAAGAATGTATGATTAGAGGAAAGAGTACGATTACTTTTGTTATTGGTGGTTCTTTAGGCTTAGGAAAGTCATTATTACAAAGAGCAGATTATCGTTTATGTTTTTCTAAAATGACTTTTCCACATCAATTAATGAAGCTTATCTTAGTTGAACAAGTCTATCGTGCATTCAAAATTATGAACAATCAAACGTACCATAAGTAGTCTAGGTTTTTTACAAATACTTATTGAAGATAAGAATATAATGAATAAAGCTCAGTTAATTCATAGTGAATTGGCTGAGCTTTTTATGAGAAAAAATCAAAAAGTAAATTAAAAGTTAAGGACATTTCGCAAGTAGTAACTAGCTAATGTGCTTAACTTTTCTTTTTATCAATAATTTTAGGATAAGGTTTCTTTTCGTTAGTAATACCAAGTAAATAATCTATAGATGTTTCATAGATTGTTGATAATTTAAGAAGGATTGATGTGGGAATATCATTTTCTCCTGTTTCATATTTGGAATATCCAGTCTGTGACATATTCAATAATTTTGCTAATTCTTTTTGTGAAAGATCTTTATCTTCTCTTAATTTTCTTAATCTTGGGTACATTACTATACGAGCTCCTTATTCATAGGATAAGTATATATAACCTGAAACAGGTTATTGTTTTTTAACCTGAAACAGGTTAGAATAAGTTTGAAAGTTTATGGGAGGACGGATTAAATGAAAAATAAGAAGGTTATAGTAATAGTATTATTGGTTGTTTTAGTTGTTGGAGGATTTGCAGGTTATCAAATTTATGAAAACCATGTTAAAGAAGAAACAATTTCTTCTTGTAAAACAACAATAAAAAAAGAATATCAAACTTTCACAAAAGAAGAAGATCGTACAAAGAAATTAGAAGAATTAAAATCAATGATTAAAGAAAGTGATAAATATTCTAAATCAAAAGATTCTTATAATGAAGTAAAGAAAGAATATCAAAATAAAATTAGAGAAATGAGAAAATATTTCATTGAAGGATATGATAAAACTATCGCTGATAATACTTTAGCAGATGTTGATAATATTGGAGACAAAAACCAATTAAACACTGCAAAAGATAATTTAAATGCTGTACTAACATCTATCAAAGATGAAGTAGAAACTGTTTCAACAAAAGAAGAAGTATCAAAATATGAAGAAAGTATTAATGCTTTAACAACTTCATATGCAAATAGAGTAAATGCTATTGAAGAAGCTGAAAGAAAAGCTGAAGAAGAACGTAAAGCACAAGAAGAAGCAGCTGCCAAAGCAAAAGCTGAAGAAGAAGCTAAAAAATCTTCAAGTTCAAATAGTGGTAATAGCAGTAGAAGAAATAATAGTTCATCTTCAAGCTCTTCATCAAAAGGCTCAAGTTCATCATCTAATAATTCTTCTAATTTAAATGATTATGATAGTTGGACTGAGGTCAATGGTATTAAAAGTTATCAAAAAGGTGATAGATATTGGAATGATCAAGGTGATAAATGGCATTTTGAAGATGGCGATGTTGTTTTAGGATGGTAAAATAAACTATCCTTTTTATCTTATTATGAAGAAAGGAAATTTTGGCTTATGAAATTTTATACAGATGGGTCAAGAATAGGACTTCATAGTAGAAACCCTATTATAGGTTGGGGAGCAGTATGTGAACATGGTGTTTTAGAAAATAATTTTTAATTATACGAGGAGAAAAAAGATGACAAATAGTAATTGTGAATTATATATAGGTGAATGCAATGAGGCTATTGCGTATAAAAATGTAGATTTTGTTTATGATAAAGATACTGGAAATTATCATTTAGTACCAGAAAACATTGATTTAGCAGTTGTTATTGCTAATGATATTTCCAAAAAAATGGACGAATTGCGATTAGTGATGAATAATGACTTTAAAAAACGATTGAAAAAGCCATGTAAAATGATAAGGATAGTAACACTTAGAGATACATATTTTGAAAAAGAAGGTTACTCTTATAAGAATGCTAAAAATATTTTTTCATATATAAGAGTTTTTATAGAAAATACGAGATATGATTTAACAGGAATTAGATTTTATAAAAAGGACAAAAGAATATGTTGCTCGTTAAAAAATATGCAGTTTATTAAAATGAGAATTAATAATTTATTATCTTGTGACGCATATCCAAATACATTATCCTCAAACGTCAGTAATACTGTAATTGGAGGAGAAAAGATAGAATATTATAATCCAAACGTGAATTTTGATAATAATGATGAAATTATTGAAGAATTCATTAAATTTATTAATGATGATTTAAATGATTGTGCGTAAATTCTTATATATAACCTAGAACACAGGTGATATGGTAAAACATATCATAAATAATTGAATTTTTTATAACGTTTGTTTATAATGTATATGAAAAAAAGAACAACCGATAAACGGTTCGTCTTGGATTTTATGAGTAAAATAACTGCCTCAATGTTCGCCAAAACTTTGTGAGGTAGTTATTTTTTGCATTATTTTCTATAATATATAGAAGTAATTTAATAACGATACTTATTATTGACATGATTAATGTAAGTGTACCTAACATAATCATGATAGCTTCATAAGTTGTCATTTCCATCACCTTCGTTTTTCATATTTCCCTAAGGATATCTATGTAAACGAAGAATACGCCCTTCGATCTAAGCGACCAAGTGGCACCTAACGAAGAAATAACTAATAATATACTTTTGGACTAAGTGTCCATGTTAAATAATATATAACAAAAATGATTCTATTATGATAGAATGATACAAGGAGGTACATAGTATGGAAGTTATGCTTATTGTTGGGTTATTTGCTTCATCTGCACTTTCCTTGAATTTTATTGTTAATCAAAAATATAAATTAGCGGGATCAATGAATATTATTAATTTATGTTTAGTGGTAGCGACAGCTTATCAATTTGATCAAGTAAAGAATATTGTTTGGTTATTTGGAATTGCGGCAGGAGTTGTACTTGTTTATTTTTTAGTAAGACTTCTTTTAAAGAAAAAGAAAAAAGAGAAACAACAATCTATTGAAAATAAGGTTGTTGATGTAGAAGTAGTAGATAAGGAGAAATAAGAATGGAAAAAGTGTTAATTGAAATTGAAATGGAAAATGGAGATGTAATGAAAGGAGAACTTTATCCTGAAGTTGCACCAATTACAGTAGAAAACTTTTTAAAATTAATAGATGAAGATTTCTTTGCAGGGTTAATTTTCCATAGAGTTATCCCTGGATTCATGATTCAAGGTGGAGGATACACAAAAGATTTTAAAGAAAAACATTGTGATTCTATTAAAGGTGAATTTAAAAGTAATGGTGTTAATAATGAATTAAAACATACAGAGGGTGTTTTATCTATGGCTAGAACAATGATCAAAGATTCTGCCTCTTCACAATTCTTTATTATGCATAAACCAGCACCACATTTAGATGGTGAATATGCTGCTTTTGGAAAAATTACTGAAGGTTTAGATATTGTAGATCAAATTGCCAATGTCCCTACAAATTTCCAAGATTGTCCAACAACACCTGTTGTAATTAAAACAATTAGAAGAGCGTAATTTTATGAAAGTAATGTTTATATCAGATATTCATGGTTCTTATTATTGGGCAAATAAGGCTATTGAAAAATATCATGAAGAAAAAGCAGACAAACTCGTTATTTTAGGGGATATTTTATATCATGGGCCACGTAATGCGTAAAATGCAATATGGGTCAGGATTTCTGCCATCTCGGTTTTTGTC
>OGZE01000877.1_pt1 | contig 20557 bp, 18 predicted proteins | sample 1576731 | NCBI WGS metagenome assembly OGZE01 (sample SAMEA3541503, study PRJEB24748) | human gut metagenome | biome: human gut; feature: human-associated habitat; material: faeces | place: China | collected 2012 | reverse complement strand
GATAGAAAATGGACAAGCGAAGCCCTGTTTAACATTCTGGATAACGCAGTGAAGTACACTCCGGCAGGCGGGCAGATCTATGTGTCGGTGGAAGGCTGGGAAATGTATGTGAAGATCGACATTGCCGACACCGGCATTGGCATTTCAGAGCAGCACCAGGGAACGATTTTCAAGCGGTTTTACCGGGAAGATGCGGTGCATGATGTGGACGGTATTGGAATCGGTCTGTATCTGGCCCGTGAGATTGTGACCTTGCAGGGCGGTTATATCCGGGTGGTATCGGAAGTTGGGAAAGGCTCAACCTTTTCTGTTTTCCTGCTCCGAAAGTAGAGTAAGCACACCCCGAAAATTGAAATGTCACAGATTCGTGACATTTGGGGCTGAATTTAGCGGAAATTTTTTGTGGCTCGTGACATTTCTGTGAGGTTTGGTCGTTACAATGGGTTTATCAAAAAGAAAGGATGGTGTTCTCTATGAGCATTTTGCAAACGACTGAACTGAAAAAATATTATGGTGCAGAGCCGAACATTACCAGAGCCTTGGATGGTGTGACCCTCTCTATTGAAAAAGGAGAATTTGTATGTTCGGCAAAGCTGATATAACAATTGTTCCCAATAATAATATGGTCTAACAGTTCAATTCCAATCAGACTTCCTGCCTCTTGAATTCTTTTTGTAATCAGAAGATCTTCCCGGCTTGGTGTGGGATCCCCGCTTGGGTGATTATGAAGCAATATGATAGAAACAGCATTTTTCTGCAGAGCTTCAATGAACAATTCCCGCGGAGTCAATAAAGACGCGTTGACCGTCCCTTTTGAGATTGTCGTTTCACCGAGAAGCTTTGCCTTTGTATTTAACATCAAAAGCTTCATATGCTCCTGCGTACGATGACGCATATCCTCCATATAATACTCAGCAATGGAGGACGGAGTCCGAAAATCAAGTCCCTGGTACGCATCTGCTTTTGAGAGACGCTTTGCAAGCTCCGACAGACACAGAATCTGAATCGCTTTAATCTTTCCAATTCCTTTGATCTGCATCAGTTGTTCCATCGTCCAGTGGTGGATATTTAAAATTCCATCCTGCCAATAAACCGGATACAAAATCTTTCTGGCCAGTTCCAGCACGCTGTGTCCTTTTGTCCCTGTGCGCAGAAGAATCGCAAGCAATTCAACATCGGTCAGATTGCCTGCGCCATACTGTTCACATTTCTCGTAAGGACGTTCCTCTGATATAATTTCTCTTATGGTACAATTTTGATTCATGTGTTCTTTAGACTCTTGTGCTACAAGTAAAGATGCTATAATAAGCGGTATATAATAATAGATATCACAACTCCAAGAATACTTGCAATTGTAATTTTGATATTCAGGCCGAAAGTAATGACTAATAAGCCGAGATTCAGCACAATCGGATTGTCAAACCCAAATGTCTGGCCATATGACAGCCAGCTCAGTGCCGGCACTCCCTCTGCCAGCATACCTATAAACCCGCCAAGCACAATTCCTGCCAAAAGCAGTAAAAAAAGTGCCCACGTGTTTTTTCCTGCGTGTCCTTTCATCTTTACTCCACCTCTTCTTCTCACAAACTCTGTTTATTTTATCATACTTTAAAAAAAGTGTATATAGAAAAGACATTAATTTTTTGTGAAGATTGTTTGTCTTTCTATCTGAGTTGACCTGCCACAGCTTCTGCCATACGAATCCCATCCATTGCGGCGGAAGTGATTCCACCGGCATATCCGGCCCCTTCTCCACACGGATATAACCCTTTTACACTTCCTTCCATAGTAGAAGGCTCCCTGGAAATTCTGACTGGAGAAGATGTTCTGCTTTCCACGCCAGATAAGAGTGCATCTGGGTCAGCAAATCCTTGTAGTTTCTGATCAAAGCAACGGATGCCTTCTTCGATAGATGCTGCCACAATCTCCGGCAGGATTTCTCTGACATTAGCAGGCGCATAGTTTCCTTTCATGGAAGGGTGAACCGTTCCAAAACTGTCTGTTGTCCGGTTTTTGCAAAAATCTTCATAGCGCTGCACAGGAATTTTGCCCTGTGCCAGATGAAATGCCTTTTCTTCCAATTTCCTTTGAAACTCCATTCCAGCTAGTGGATGGTCACTGCCATAGTCTTTTGGTGTCACGGTCACGATAATGGCACTGTTTGCATTTTCTCCTGCTCTGCTATGGTAGCTCATTCCGTTTACTGCAAGTCGCCCTTCTTCCGATGAAGCATTGACCACATAACCACCCGGACACATACAGAAGGAATAAACACCTCTTCCATTTGAAAGTTGTGCCGTCACCTTGTAAGATGCCGCTGGAAGTGTTTTGGGCAGTTCCATCTGATATTGTGCATAATTGATCAATTTCTGTGGATGTTCGACGCGCACACCGACAGCAAATGATTTTGCTTCCATGCAAATCTGTTTTTCCCAAAGCATCTCAAAGGTATCTCTCGCACTGTGTCCAATTGCCAATATCACCGATTTCGCAGGAAGAAATTGCTCTTTATTTATTACAACGCCACAGATCTTTCCGTCAGTTATACAAAGCTCAGTCACTTTGCTTTCAAACCGAACCTCTCCGCCGTTGCTTTGGATCGTCTTCCGCATATTCTTTACAACATTCATCAGAAGATCTGTCCCAATATGTGGTTTATTTACATATAAGATTTCCTCCGGTGCGCCTTCTTTTACAAAGATTTCTAACACTTTCCGATTTCTTCCGGAAGGATCTTTGACAAGTGTATTTAGCTTACCATCAGAAAAAGTTCCGGCGCCTCCCTCTCCAAACTGAACATTGGATTCTGGATTCAGTTTGCCCGTCTCCCAAAAGGAATCTACATCTTTCTTCCGTTCTTCTATTGCTTTGCCGCGCTCCAGAAGTATTGGGGCAAATCCATGTTCTGCCAACATGTATGCACAGAACAGTCCTGCAGGACCACTTCCGATGATCACCGGTCGATCTGCCGGTGTGCTTTCCGCATGAAACGGGAATTGATATACTTTCTTTTCCACGATGGTGATATTTTTGCTGTGAACTTTTTTAAACACCTTTTTCTCCTGCAAAACGGAAGCATGAATCGTATAGACATAAAATATCTGTGGTTTTTTGCGCGCGTCAATTGATTGCTTTTCAATCGAATATTCTATCAGCTCCTCAGGACGGATCCGAAGTGTTCTCTCAATCTTTTCTCTCAATTCCTGCTGTGTATGTGTGCAGGACAATTTCAATTGGCTAATCTGAATCATATTCTTTTTTCCCTTTCTCCTATACTGCTTTGCGCAGCACATTTTCCTGCAACAAACCCACTGGACCATGCCCACTGAAGGTTATATCCTCCGCAAATCCCATCTACATCGAGGAGCTCTCCCGCAAAATACAACCCCGATACATAATGGGATTCCATTGTTTTTGGATCAACTTCCTCTGTCCTGACACCACCCGCACAAATTTGTGCCTGATCAAAATCATTTGTGCCCTTGATTGTAATGCGAAGTGATTTTAACAGTCGGCATAAAATCATAATTTCCCGCTCTGATAGTTCCTGGCAGCTTTTCTTTTTATCAATTTTGCTAAGCCTTAAAATAGTTTGAGAAAATTTCTGGTGGTACATGCCCGTGAAAAACTCTGTCATTTTGCGTTCCGGATGCCTCCGGATCCGAAGTCTGAGGATATCGTCCATCTCCTTTTCTGTCACATTCGGTGCCAGATCCAAGACTGCAATGACCTCTTTTTTTCTGTAAAGGCCTTCCGATGCGTAACGACTTACTTGAAATACCGGAATGCCGGAAATTCCATATTTGGTAAGTTGAAGCTCCCCGGTATCTTCTGCACATTTTCTTCCATCTACGAAAAGTGTTACTTTCCCCTGGATGCGGACACCAGCTAACGCAGCAAAAAAATTTTCTTTTGCATGCAATGCCACAAGCGCGGGGAGGACCGGAGCAATCGTATGCCCCAGATCCTTCGCGTATTGATATCCACTTCCATCAGATCCGGTTACCGGAGATGCTTTTGACCCCGTGGCAAGAATTAGTTTTTGGCAATGGTATCTCTTTGTGGCGGTGCGGATTTCAAACTGTTCTTTCTTCTTCACAATCCCACAAATCTGCACACCATATTCTACCGGTATCTGCAGTCGCTCTACCTCCATCTGAAGTACTTCCAAAACAGAGGCTGCCTGATCAGACCCCGGATAAAGGTATCCGCCCCGGTCTCTGGTACAGATGCCGAGTTCTTCAAAAAAAGCAATGGTCTTTTCTGCCGGAAACTGTTCGATCACCTGCCATGGAAAATTTCTCTGGCTACTTCTATAACAAGAAGGTTCCTGCAGACGATTTGAAAAATTACACCGTCCATTTCCAGTGGCAAGAATTTTCTTTCCTAATTTCTCATTGTGTTCTAAAATGCAGACACTGGCTCCTGATTTTGCTGCCGAGATTGCAGCCATCAGCCCGGAGGCTCCTCCTCCGACTACAATTATATTCTTCATAGTATCCTCTCCCCAGATCTGCCTAAATTCTTTATGAAATCAGATGTTTCTCCAGATTGTGAGACAGATTTTCTTTTCCTTATATGCTTCTTATAGTGTAACAAGACCTTTGTCTACCATTTTCTGAAGCGACATTAAAATTCCAAATTTTGCATGTTCCCATGTAAGCCCCCCTTGGAAATAAACTGCATATGGTGGCTTGATCGGACCGTCAGCACTCAATTCAATAGAAGATCCCTGCACAAAAGCGCCGGCAGCCATGATCACATCACTGTCATATCCAGGCATTGCCCATGGCTCAGGTGTGACATAACTGTCTACAGGGGCAGCTGCCTGAATTCCCTGACAAAATGCGATCACACCTTCCGGTGTCCCAAGAGTCACAGCTTGTATAATATCATGTCTGCTCTCACTTCCATTTGGAACAACTGAAAATCCAAGTTTTTCATAAATATTGGCAGCAAACACAGCTCCCTTTAAAGCACCTTTTACAACTGTTGGTGCAAGGAAAAATCCTTGATAAAAGTCTTTCATCACTCCAAGGGAAGCTCCTACTTCTTTCCCAAGTCCCGGAGAAGTTAAGCGGTACGCACACTGATCAATATATTCCTGCTTTCCGACAACATATCCGCCGATCGGAGCAAGTCCGCCCCCTGGATTTTTAATCAGAGATCCTACCATCAGATCCGCGCCGACATCACTTGGTTCCATCCGCTCCACAAACTCTCCATAACAGTTATCTACCATACAGATTACATCTGGTTTGATCCCCTTGACAAATGCGATCAGCTCTCCGATCTGTTTTACTGAAAAACTCGGGCGGGTCTGATACCCTTTGGAGCGCTGAATGGTGACCAGTTTTGTCTTCTCATTGATTGCAGCTTTGATTGCCGGATAATCAAAGGTTCCATCTGAGAGCAGATCTACCTGGCGGTATGTAACTCCGTATTCCGCAAGAGAACCTTTGGATGGACGGATTCCAATTACTTCTTCCAGCGTATCATATGGTTTCCCGACAGGGGAAAGCAATTCATCTCCTGGTCTCAAATTTGCACTTAAAGTCAATGCAAGCGCATGCGTTCCACAAGTAATCTGCGGACGGACAAGCGCAGCTTCTGTATGGAATGTATGTGCATAGACTTCCTCCAGCGTATCCCTTCCCTGATCATTGTATCCATATCCACTTACATAGTTAAAGCACCCTTCACTGACTCTGCATTCCTGCATCGCCTGTACCACTTTCAACTGATTATATTCTGCTGTCTGATCAATTTCTTCAAACCGCTCCTGTAATGTTTTTTCAATTTCACTGCCAAATGCATAGACTTCTCTGGAAATCCCCAGTGTCTCATAAATAGCAGCCACTGTCTGTTTTTCTTCTAACATGGAAGATTCATCCTTTCTTTGATACTTTCTAGCAAACTTTGTAATAATTTTTTGTCATCATAATTCAACTCATCTTTCTGAACCCAGATTACATCACGCTCTCTCTTAAACCAAGTCAGCTGTCTTTTTGCGAAGTGTCTTGTATCCCGCTTAATAATATAGACAGCCTCCTCAAGAGAACAGTCCCCCTCCAGATACGAAAAGATTTCTTTATATCCAAGCCCCTGCATCGAGACCATCTGTTTTGTACAGCCTCTCTCTTTTAACGTCTGTACTTCCTGAACAAGACCGTTTCGGATCATCTGATCCACCCGTTGGTCAATCCGTTCATATAGACATTCTCGTCGGTCATTTAAAACAAAGTAACAGAACTGATAAGGAGACTCTTTTTGTCTTTCCCGCTCATTGTGTTCGGAAATCTTCTGTCCTGTCTGGTGATAAAATTCCAGTGCACGGATCACGCGCTTTATATTATTCGCATGGATTTCTTCTGCTGATTTCGGGTCGACCATGGCAAGTTGTCCATGGAGATATGCGGCTCCTTTTTCCTTTGCAAGTGCCTCCAGCTTCTCTCGATATACACTGTCTCCTTCATTTTCAGTGAAATCAATGTCATATAAAAGTGCCTGGATGTAAAATCCGGTTCCACCGACAATAATTGGTATTTTGCCTCTGGAATAAATATCTGCCATTGCCGCCTTTGCCATCTGTTGAAACCGTACCACATGAAATTCCTCTTCCGGTTCCAGAACGTCAATCAGATAATGTGGAACATCTGCCATCTCTTCTTTTGTAATTTTTGCAGAACCGATATCCATATGTCGGTAAACCTGCATAGAATCAGCGGAGATAATTTCTCCGCCGATTGCTTTTGCCAGTCCGATCGATGCCTTCGTTTTTCCGACAGCAGTCGGACCGGTCAATATGATCAATGGTTTTTTCTCTGTATCTATCATAGCCACCTCATAATCTATTCCTGTTGATTACAACATAAGCATGTAAATTGTTGCCACAGAAATTACGATTTGAATGATTCCAAACCGGAAAACAGTCTGTGTGTTCGACCAGTCCCACACTTTTCGCACATGATCATGCAGGGGAGTCCGAACATTTGTTAAGATTTTGATCTTCAAGAAACGAAGCAATGCTACTTTGACAATCCCGATTCCTCCATCTGCAATCAGCACGAATGCAGCGAAAATATATAAAAATGGACTTTCTGTCTTTAACGCTGCGATTGCAATAAAAATTCCCATCGCTCGGGATCCTGCATCCCCCATCATCAGATGGCTCGGAGCAGCATTGTACCACAGATACCCAAGCAAACAGATTACAAACAGCAAGATCAAATAAGAGAAGTTGTCTGTTGTCCCTTTCATCCCTTTTACAATATAAAGTGTGATTAACGTGATGATCGTCAACGTAGCAGAAAGGCCGTCTACTCCATCAGAGCAGTTTGTCACGTTGATAGACACCCAGATCAAAACGATCGAGAGCAGACAAAATACAACCGGAGGAATTGTCACAGAGATTCCTGGAATTGCAAATTCAATCGTGCTGGAATTGTAGTGCATAAAGGTAAGCGAAAGCACTACAGCAACCAAAAGATCGAGTAACCCTTTCTTATACTCATTCCACGGCTTTTCTGAGGCGTCATCCAGATAGCCAGTCAGCATCTCCGCAATGACAAGCACAATGTAAATGACGATCTCGACAGAAAGTTCCGAGAACAGTAGTGCCGCTGCCGCAAATACAAGAATAAAAATGATCCCGGCTCCTCTTGGCTTTCCCGCAGAAAGCTTTCCATCATGGGCAAAATCTCTGCCGGCATCTTTTGGAAGTAAATAGTTAAATTTGGTAATGCAGACACAAGTCATCAAAAATGCTGCCATAAGACCGATTCCTGCAAATAAAGAATAAAAATTTTCACTGATTATAAAGTTTATCATTTGTCCTTCCCCTGTTTCCTATACTATAATATTTTTACAAAATAAGATGCTATACGATTCTTTTAAATTTTTTCTCCAGCTCGCGTTTTGTCATCGCAATGATCGTTGGTCTTCCATGTGGACAATGATATGGGTTGTCCAGTTCTAAAAGTTCTCCGATCAGCGCATCCACTTCTCTGCCAGAAAGCCTGGAGTTCCCTTTTACCGCAGCCTTACATGACATCGAAGCAATTTTCTCCAGAACAATATCCGGTGCAAGATTTGTAGAAATACTGTCTGACAGGCTGTCTAACATTTCGATCAGCAGGTCTTTTTTTGCAATACTGAACAGATTGTCTGGAACTGCACGGACTGCATAGGAATCCCCTCCAAAAGGCTCGATCTCAAATCCAATCTTTGTAAAATTTTCCATATGTTCTGATAAAAGCTGTTCCTCCTGCATCGACAGATTCAGAACAATTGGCGGACTGATCCGCTGCGAAGTGAACTGCTTTTCCTTCATCCGTTTCAAAGTCCGTTCATACAGCACACGTTCATGAGCGGCATGTTGATCGATAATATACATCTGATCTCGGTATTCTACAATCCAATATGTTTCAAACACTTGTCCTACTAAAGTATATTCCTGTTTTGCTTCTTTTGACAATAGCTTTTGATCAAAAAAATTTAGTTGTGTATCCTCTTCCGCCTCTTTCGGTGTTTGCAACCGTGCGATTTCTTGTGGCGTTTCTTGTAGATTTTCCCTTTTATCTTCTTTTCTATATATTTTTTCCTGCACTTTTTCAGACTGTCCGAATTGCTTTTTTTGTTCTGCCCGATATGCCGCAGCCTCTTTGATCCTATCAGTGGATAATTGATTTCTATAAAGCCCTCCTCGGTCTTTCACTTCTGCCTGAGAACTCTGATTGTGATAGGCAGTGACACGTTCCCGCATCTTCTTCATAAAATAATCTAGATTTTTCTCTTCAGAAGGAGCTTCTGCATACCGCGCTTCCTGCGGAAGTTTCTCCACAAAAACTTTTTCATTTTTTTTATCTGGTAAAACGTCTGGAACAGATGGCGAGACCGCTTTTTCTAAGAACGTACTCTTTTGGGAAACCGGTTCCGCCACCGATAATTCCACCCGTGGAATCAATTCTTTTTCGCTCAAAGCATCCTTCAGTGTATTGTAAATAAAATTATACACTTCCTGTTGTTTGCTAAAACGGACTTCCATTTTTGTTGGATGGACATTTACATCCAGATTTGTTCCGTCTATCGTGAAGTGTAACACAGTAAACGGATACTTATGCTGCATCGTAAACCCCTTATAGGCATCTTCGATTGCTTTTGCAATTATGCTGCTCTTTACATATCTTCCGTTGATATAGTAATTTTCATAATTTCTGTTTCCTCTGGAAATCAGAGGTTTTCCAATATATCCCCGGATTGCAACTCCGTTTGCCTTTGCATTGATTTCGAGCAGGTTTCCGGTAATATCCCTTCCATAAATATGGTAAATAACATCCTTCAGCCTGCCGTTTCCGGATGTGTGAAGTTTTGGCTGCCCGTTTGTGAGAAATTGAAACGAGATTTCCGGATGAGACAGCGCCAATCGCGTGATCAATTCACTGACATGGCTTGCTTCTGTCATCGGAGTTTTCAGAAACTTCCGCCGTGCCGGCGTGTTGAAAAAAATCTGACGGACAAAAAAAGTCGTTCCATCTGGCATTCCGATTTCTTCCAATGATTTTTCTGATCCGCCTTCAATTCGGTACTGTATGCCCGCATCTGCCTCCTTCACCTTTGTACGAAGCTCCACTTGCGCGATCGCCGCAATGCTCGAAAGCGCTTCTCCGCGAAAACCAAGGGAAGCAATTCCAGTCAAGTCCTCCACAGAGCGTATTTTACTTGTCGAATGCCTTAAAAAGGCAAGCGGAACTTCTTCCTTTGGAATTCCACATCCATTGTCTGCAATGCGAATCAGCGAGATTCCGCCGTCTTTGATCTCCACGGTAATGGCAGTGGCTTTCGCATCAATTGCATTTTCCACCAGTTCTTTTACAATCGATGCCGGGCGTTCGATCACCTCTCCCGCCGCAATCTTATCGATCGTAACCTGATCTAAGACTTGAATATTTGGCATATCTGCTCCTTTCTCCGACTATTTCCACCGGTTCTTCAATTTATTCTGCAACCGGTAAATGGTATTTAAAGCATCCATCGGCGTCAGATTCGACACATCAATTTCTTTTAGTTCTTCTAATACATCGTCATCCTTGACCGTATCAAACAATGAGATCTGTGCCAGATCTACTTCATCATATTTTTTCTGGCGTGCTTTTGTCTCGCTTCCTTGCGCAGAAATCTCACGCACCTTTGTCGTAATATCTGCCTCACTTAATTCTCCGACAATTTCTTTTGCACGTGCAATGACGGATTCCGGTACCCCCGCAAGTTTTGCAACCTGGATCCCATAACTCTTATCCGCACCACCTTTTACAATCTTTCTCAAGAAGACAATATCATCTCCCTGCTCTTTGACTGCAATACAATAATTGTTCACGCTGTCAAGCTTTCCTTCCAGTTCCGTCAGTTCATGGTAATGTGTCGCAAACAAGGTTTTAGCTCCAAGTAGTTTTTTATTACTGATATGTTCTACAACTGCCCATGCGATGCTCAATCCGTCAAACGTACTCGTTCCCCGTCCGATTTCATCTAAGATCAACAGGCTGCTGCTTGTGGCATTTCGAAGAATATTTGCAACTTCGGTCATTTCAACCATAAAAGTACTCTGTCCGGACGCAAGGTCATCTGATGCACCGACTCTCGTAAAAATACGGTCACAGATTCCGATATTGGCACTATCTGCCGGAACAAATGACCCGATCTGTGCCATCAAAACAATCAGCGCAGACTGGCGCATATATGTAGATTTTCCTGCCATATTCGGACCAGTGATGATGGAAACACGATTTTTCTTATCATCCAGCAGTGTATCATTTGCGATAAACATATTGTCCGGTGTCATTTTCTCCACAACCGGGTGTCTGCCGCCCTTGATGTCAATCAGTCCTTTCTCGTTGATCTTCGGTCGGACATAATTGTTCCGCTCTGCCACAAGAGCAAGAGACGTAAATACATCAATTTTTGCGACGGCCTTCGCTGTTTTCTGGACACGAAGCACTTCAGATGCAATCCGGTCGCGCACTTTACAATACAGAGTATATTCAAGCGCATACAGCTTATCTTCTGCACCGAGGATTGTATCTTCCAGCTCTTTTAATCTTGGAGTAATGAAACGCTCCGCATTGGCAAGTGTCTGCTTTCTCGTATAATAATCTGGTACCAGTTCTTTGTAAGCGTTTGTGACTTCCAAATAGTATCCAAATACTTTGTTATATTTCACTTTCAAATTCCGAATGCCAGTTTTCTCTCGCTCTTCCTCTTCCAGCTGTGCAAGCCAGTTCTTTCCTTCTGTTTTTGCCTGTCGTAGCATATCCACATCCGCATCATATCCATCTTTGATAATACCGCCTTCTTTCATCGCAAGCGGGGGTTCTTCCATGATGGATTCATTCAAAAGTTGATAAAGATCTTCCAGCGTATCCAATTCTTCACAAATCTGCTGTAAAAGTTCTCCGTGCATTTCTGTTAAAATGTATTTGATATGCGGCAACATTTCCAGAGAATTGCGGAAAGAAATCAAATCTCTTGGATTCGCAGACTGATATGTCACACGGCTGATCAGACGTTCCAGATCATAGACCGGAGATAAATATTCCCGGATCTCCTCACGAGAAATCGCTTTGTCTTTTAATTCTTCTACCGCCTCCAGCCTCTGTTCAATCTCATGCCTGTCAATCAGCGGCTGTTCAATATAACTTCTAAGCATTCTGGCGCCCATAGCCGTTTTCGTCTTATCCAGCACCCATAAAAGAGAGCCTCTTTTTTGTTTTTCACGCAACGTCTCACACAATTCCAGGTTTCTTCGGGAAGAGCTGTCCAATAACATATATCTTCCTGTCGCATATCCTGTAATATGTGTGATATGAGAAAGCGATGTCTTCTGAGTCTCATAGAGATATTTCAAAAGAGCTCCTGCTGCGATCACACCACAGTTATAATCTCCAAGTCCCATGCCTTCCAGCGAAGCTGCATGAAAATGTTCTTTTAAAATACGTGCACACATTTCATCATCAAAGAAATGCGTATCGATCGAATAGATCATCATTCCAAGACGATGTCTTAAATCGTCCAGATCAAGTCCGCTCATATAGAAGGATTCATTGCAAATAATCTCAGAAGGTGAAAATTTATGAATCTCATCCAAAAGCTTCCGTCCACTGTCAAGTTCTGTCACAAAATAATCCCCGGTAGACACATCTGCCACCGCCAGTCCATAGCGATCGGCGATATATACAATACACATGATATAATTATTCTTTGTCTCATCGAGTGCCTGCGCATTCATATTAGTGCCTGCAGTTACAACACGCACAACTTCTCGCTTAACAATGCCCTTCGCCTGTTGCGGATCTTCCACTTGTTCACAGATTGCAACCTTATAGCCCTTTTCCACAAGCCGGTTCAGATAACTATCCACAGAGTGATACGGAACACCGCACATCGGCGCACGCTCCTCTAATCCACAATTTTTTCCGGTCAGTGTAATTTCCAGTTCCTTGGATGCCGTAATGGCATCGTCAAAAAACATTTCATAAAAGTCACCAAGTCTGTAAAATAAAATACAGTCAGAATATTGTTTCTTCGTCTCCATATACTGCTGCATCATTGGTGTTAATGTAATAGTTTTGTTCATTTTTCCCTCTATTTCAAGCTTTTTTACATGTTAGTCAACGCTTACTACACCCTTTTTACACCCTTTTTACGATTTTATACTATATTTTTCCTATTTACGAGTCTGTGCTATGTATAAATATGCTTGTGTTTTGCATGTTTATTAGCACATAAAAAGGTATTTTTAAATAGTTGTTATGCTAAAGCTTATATTTATTAGTCAATGTTACTACACCCTTTTCACACCATTTTTACGTCTAATACCATGTCTTTTGCCACTTGCAAACTTGTATTTCGTATGTATATACACGATTTTTGTATGTTTATTAGCGTATAAAGATGTTTTTTTTAATATTTTTGAATATTTATTACATAGGGAAAATTTAAAGCAAATCTTCGTATTTTTTAAATTCTCTATGCATAAATTCGGTTTCAGGGTGTGTATAATGATTTGTCATTTGTGGATTTGAATGTCCCACAATATCTATTAAAACTCTAGTATCCATTTTCTGCTGATAGCAGTTTGTAATGAATGTATGTCGAAACATATGTGGATGAATTTTGAGTGGCTCGTAAACTATATGCTCTTCTTTTGCAGAGCGTTCTCTTTTAGAGTTTATTTTATCTATAAGCCTTTTACACTCCTGTTCGACATAATTTGGCAGAAAACAATTCCCTTTTTTTGTAGTTAAAACTAACCCAGGGTACTTTGCAATGAACTCGTTTTTTGAGCCCCATTCTTTATTTTTAATTTTATCATTTTCCTGAAGTTCCTTTAATTTTAAAAAGGCTTCTATAACGCCATCTGTCAACGGAACAATTCGATTACTTGCATTTCTCTTAGGTGTTGTGATTTGTACACTTGACATTGATTCCGTAAGTCTTTCTCCCTGCTCGTCAAAATAACATTTTGTTTTATTTATCGTTTTGTAAACATGAAGTTCTTTCTTATCAAAATCAATATCTCTCCACTGTAATGCACATAATTCACCAACACGTAAACCGGTATGCAATAAAATGTAAAAATAAAAACGTGAACGCGATTTTTTTGCTGCTTCAAAAAAGAGATCTAACATATCTTTGCTAATGTATTTCATTTCTTCCTCCTGTTTTTTTGGTGTAAAATTCCTGTCTTTGTAAGAACGTATAACAACACGCTTACATGGATTGTTTGAGATAATTAAATTCATTTCTGCGTATTCCAAGCAAGCACTTAATGCGTTTAAGGAACTTTTGACAGTGGAGGGTTTGTATTTTTTTGAAATCTCATTAGTTGCCATTTGAATATGACTCTGAGTTAAGTCAATCAATTTGAGTTTTTCTATACTGCCTTTGATTCGATTATAATTATTATGGTAATTTCGAATCGTTGTATTTTTTAATTTTACAGCACAAACAGTTTCCATCCAGTAATTAAACCATTCATCTAATGTGAATAACGATTGAGCTGATAATGAATCCTTCAACTTGACTTGTTCAAGATGTTTCTTCTTAGCTCTTAATGAATTGAGATTAGAATCATAAATGTAGATTGGCTTTGGAGTCATTTTCAAATAGATTTTTGCCTGATAAAGTCCATCTTTTCTTTGACAAATCCCACGACCTATACTTTTCCCTTTTAAGTTTTTACCCATATAAACATCCTCCTTATTTCTGATCAACCTCACTAGAAACAAGGATACAAATTTATATTTAGTTATATATTATCAAATCTTTTCTTTTTATTCAAGGATAAATCATAATCTGTACCCCTGCTATTTCACTTGATCGTCAATCCATTTTTCCAACTTTTTTCTATGAATTAATATTCGTCTACCTATACGAACTTGCATGTTTTTTTCATATGTAAAAAATCGCGCCTTTTCATACGAAATACCAAGCAGTTCGCTTACTTCTCTAAGTGAGAGTAAAATCTTTTCGTCTCTTAGTTCTTTCAACATAACTATTGCCCTTTCTTTTTATGAAATGTTCAATAAGAATATGGAAGAATTTTGCATTTGCGTACAAAAAAAGTGACCTCTTACGAGATCTCTCCTATCTTCTATCTGATGAGCAGTTAGAGTGTTCGTCCCATGGGGCAAATCTGAGGTAACTGACAAAACTAAAAAAAGTAAAACGCTTGCATCTATCATTTTGATGCAAACGTAATTTATGAATAATGTAAGTAATATTTTGTGCTTACTTTTGAATGACATTTGGCTCACAAAAAAGGAACCCGGTTCCTTTTCAGCAAAAAAGAGACTCCAAAACGGAATCTCTTTCCTGCATGAATACTATTTGTGTTCCTGATACCACGCTACGAAATCATCTTTGTCTTCTACGTTTTCCACGCAGGATTCGTATGATAACTGATTGCTTTTGATCATTTTTAGAATGAAGTGATATTGTTTCTCACGACCTTCTTTTAAACCTTCTTGCATACCTTCTTCACGTAGCATCTCTTCCCGTGCCAATAACATATTGTACTTCTCCTTCCATGTTGCATTGGATGAGTTAATTTTAACTTCCTGATCCAACTTTTTAATGAATGATGAAATTCGGAATACGTAGTATTTTTCCCCTTTTTTTATAGCTATTCTTGGAGAATTTTCTTTAAAACTTTTTTCTATTTTTTCTTGTATTGTTTCCATAACTACCCCAATTTTTTTTCTAACCATTCAAGATTCCTTCTCAATATATAAATCTGATCTTCGACAGAATTATGGGTACATCTCTTCGACGAATCAAAATCATATTCTAAAGTCAGGCACCCCTGATAATTATTTTCTTTCAAAATTTCTATAAAACGCTCAATTGGAAGATCTCCCTCTAAAATAGGCTGATGGTCGCGTTGATTCTTAAAGTCGTAGTCACTCAAATGGATATTCTTGATATACTTCTTAAACTTCAAGAACCCATCGATAATATCTCCTGTAGGAGCATAGTGTGTCGTATCAAAAGTTAAATATGTATCCGTTTCCTCTAAAAATTCAAGTAGTTTTTCCGGATTTTGAGCAAAACTAGGACACCTTAAATACGAATGATTTTCTGTTGTAAAATATATGTTACTATCCATCCTATTAAAATTAATAATATTTTTTTTATGTTCCTCATCCAAGGAATACATTTGCCCTTTCTTTTTCTGGCTTAAAATATGTGTAACTACAACTTCTGCTCCTGCTTTTTCTGCAAGTATTTGCGCTTTTTTCATCCAGATATGTTCGGACATACCTGTTTTATCAGCTATAGCTGGCAATGGAGTGTGTACACTGGTAATTTTAATATCCCTTTCAAAAGTAGCATTTAATATCGTTTCCATATCGATATTATAAAACGCATCATTAAAAAATAACTCTATATACTTTGTCCCTGCTTCCTTTAATACATCCAATATTTCTTTATACGATTTTTGATAATATACTCCTGTAGAAACACTTACCAACATATAGCCTCCTTAATTGATTCCATCCTCTTGTAAACTTAAATGCTCATCTAAAACACATTTACCATCGACTAATATAATTCTCCTATTGCATCCATTGATAGCCGACATTTTGTGTGCTATCACAATATAGGTTGCATTAAGATAATTTTCAGATATCATTCTTAGCATCTCGCTTTCAGCTTGCTTATCCAGAGCCGAGGTTGCCTCATCTAATACCAAATATTGAGGATTTCTAATTAACAACCTTGCTAATGCCAATTTTTGCCTCTGGCCACCCGATAACTTATTTCCGTTTTCTCCTATTACAATATCCAACATTGCTTCCCCTAGATTTAAATTTACTTTTTTTCATACTTCTAGCATTTCCTGATCTTTTATGTTGTATTTCACCAATTTTAAATTATTCCTAACGGTGTCATTTATAAAATAATTATCCTGCATAACAATCCCTAAATTATCAAATACTATTTCACCCGAATAATCGGATAATCGCAAATTATCCATCATTATTTCACCAGTACTCGCTTTAAGTATTCCAAACATCACTTTTACTAATGTTGACTTTCCAGAACCGCTTTCTCCCATAATGGCAACTTTTTCTCCTCTATTAATATCTAGATTAATGTCATTTAATATAAATTTACTGCCACTTTGATAACAAACATTTTTCATATGAATATTACCTTCCAAAAATAAATTCTGGACTTTCATTGATGGCATATCTAATATTTCACATACCCTGCTTAATGATGCTCCTGTTTTAGCTAAATTAACACTATTATCAACTAATGATAAGATAATACCTATCATTCGTTCATAATATTCCATAAATAGTAATAAGGCAGCAATATCGAAACTTTTGTAAATGACCAGTACTCCTCCAATAAAATAAATCCCAATTTTTGTTACAAAATTATCTTTAAATGCTATAATTGTCCTATTTATAAACCAATACATATGTCCTTCTACAAATATGTCTGATAGTGTGTTCCATTCTCTATCAAATTCCTTTAACACAACATCTTCTAATTGATTTGATTTGATTTCATCTATAGCCTGCAAATTGTCAAAAAAATCCCCTTCAAAATCACCCAATTTCTTATCATATTTATTCTGAACGACTTCCATATGCTTCTTTACTATTTGAGTAATCTTAAACGAAATAGGCAAAAACATAAAACAAATTTGAATCATAAAGATAAATTGGCTTTGGAGTCATTTTTAAATAGATTTTAGCCTGATAAATTCCATCCTTTCTTTGACAAATTCCACGTCCTATATTTTTCCCTTTTAAGTTTTTACCCATATAAACATCCTCCTTATTTCTGATTCCCTCACTAAATAGAAACAAGGATACAAACTTATATTCAGTAATATATTATCAAATCTTTTCTTTTTATTCAAGGATAAATCATAATCTGTACCCCTGCTATTTCACTTGATCGTCAATCCATTTTTCCAACTTTTTTCTATGAATTAATATTCGTCTACCTATACGAACTTGCATGTTTTTTTCATATGTAAAAAATCGCGCCTTTTCATACGAAATACCAAGCAGTTCGCTTACTTCTCTAAGTGAGAGTAAAATCTTTTCGTCTCTTAGTTCTTTCAACATAACTATTGCCCTTTCTTTTTATGAAATGTTCAATAAGAATATGGAAGAATTTTGCATTTGCGTACAAAAAAAGTGACCTCTTACGAGATCTCTCCTATCTTCTATCTGATGAGCAGTTAGAGTGTTCGTCCCATGGGGCAAATCTGAGGTAACTGACAAAACTAAAAAAAGTAAAACGCTTGCATCTATCATTTTGATGCAAACGTAATTTATGAATAATGTAAGTAATATTTTGTGCTTACTTTTGAATGACATTTGGCTCACAAAAAAGGAACCCGGTTCCTTTTCAGCAAAAAAGAGACTCCAAAACGGAATCTCTTTCCTGCATGAATACTATTTGTGTTCCTGATACCACGCTACGAAATCATCTTTGTCTTCTACGTTTTCCACGCAGGATTCGTATGATAACTGATTGCTTTTGATCATTTTTAGAATGAAGTGATATTGTTTCTCACGACCTTCTTTTAAACCTTCTTGCATACCTTCTTCACGTAGCATCTCTTCCCGTGCCAATAACATATTGTACTTCTCCTTCCAGGTTGCGTTGGATGAGTTGATTTTAACTTCCTGATCCAACTTTTTAATGAATGATGAATTACTTACAGTTCCACTTTTGATGTATTCCAGAAATTCCTGAAGCTCTTGATTATCTGTAACACCTGTCACATTTACAAAAATTGTGTGACGGCCGTCCTGAAGTTCGATATTTGTATCTTCTTTACACATCGTTTCGAAGGTATATTTTCCATACCCTTTTTCGAACAAATCGAACGTGCAAATGAAAATAACATACGTATCTCTCAGCTGATTGTATCTTTCTCCGGACTCTAGATGCCCACGATCAATAGATGAATGGTAATATCGAGTACGTTTTGGCAACTCTTTCGTATTCGTTGTCTGCATTTCCAAGTCATAAATGGTATGCTTTTCATCTCTGACATATACATCCAGACGTATGCCTTTTCCATCTAGAGTTTCTTGAAATACCTTCTGGTCTTCGTGATACACAATCTTCTCGATTTCAACATCAAGAATGATTTCTAAGAGTTCTTTGCAAATTTCTTCATTCTGCATGACTTTGCAAAACATGAAATCATCAGCGATGGTCAACTCCTCAAAAGGAACTCTTCTACTTGTAGTATAACACCCTTCTTGTGTAATATCCATATCTTTATGTACCTCCTATATTGAATTTTTTCATAAAGAATATGAATAAAAAATCGACACTTCTTTTTCAGACAAAAAAGAGACCTCGTATGAGATCTCTCCTTCCTGCTATCGTGTAATGTGCAAAATTTCAGCAAATGTATCAGCGAGGTAGTAATAATCTTCTCCGTAAATAAGAGCTAATCCTTCTGGATCTTCGCCATTAGTAATTGCAATATCGCGATCTTTTGAAGGGATATATATTCCTTTTTCTTCCAAAAAATCTTCTATGCAATCAATTAATTGCCCCAGGAATTCCGCTTTTGATTCTTCAATTTCTTGACGAAGCCAAGATGTAATGACTTTCTCCACATTCATCTGTGATAAATCCAAATGGATTCCCTTACCTGATAACCATACATCAGTGGTATCAGTGATATACTGACTCAGTGTTGCTGATCCGATAAAATTAAAATACGTGCATAGCGACATATAGCACGTAATGATTGGATCTCCAATACCTGCATCAGGGTTCACTTCTATGATGTATCCAAGATCATATTGTTTGATTTGTTCATCTAAAAGCTTCAGTTCATCTTCAGTAAACGGGAACTTTTCCTCATTGTCATAGAACCACATTCCATAGGTAGACTGCTCTTGCTCTTTTACGATTGTGCGTAAAGGCTCCGGGAGCGTTTCTAATAACGGTAAATTCAAGAAGTGCTCCATGTTGTCAAACAAAGTTCTCATGAAATCAAATTCGTCATCTGCTTCATCTAGAACAACGCCAATCATTTTCAGTTTGCCATTTTCTTTGATGATAATCTGGCGATACATGTACGTTTCGTCATCAAAGTAATTGTCTTCGCTGATTGAAATTTCATAACCATACATACTTGTTACCATTTTTCATTCCTCCTGTTGTTGAAAATTAATATTTACAGAAGGAATATGAATCATATGAAAAATGGAAATTATCACGAAAATGAACCTGGTTCCTTTTTTGTGTAAAAAGAGACTCCATTGTGAAATCTCCTTTCGTTTGGACATTATTTTTGTAAAGACAACCATTTTTTGAAATCATCTTTGTTTTCAACATCATCTAATGCTTGATCCCGCGTAATCGCTTTTGCTTGCATTAAATGATGTAAAGATTGATAACCAGCAAGTATGCCTTGCTGAATACCTTGTTGGATGCCCTTTTCAATACCTTTTTGTTCAATACCTTCGCTTAAATTACACATTTGCTGGACCTCCTCTCCGGAACTATCATTCATAGGTATATTATACTCATTTTAATGTTTTAAATCTCAGGGAATGATTTTTTTGTGGAAAACACGGTATTTAGAAGACGAATGAACTCGTCTTCATGTTCACACTCTTCCTTTTGCAGAAAGTATCTGGAAATTGCATTTCCGACTTTCTTTAGCGAGTTGAAACATAACCAAATGGAGTATACCTTTTTGAGGTCATTATATTTTGGAATTTGAAATTCTGTCTGGTGTAAATTTTTGCAGCAAAAAAGACCAATCTTGAGACTGATCTTTAAAATTTTCATCTTATTTTTATATTTTTTATTTACATCAACTAAATATTTTTATCACGGAATAATCTGCATTCAATTTCACAAATATAACCTATCGGAATAATTACACCATCTTCAAATAGAATACTGCCAGTGAACTCATCTATCTTCTTAATAATACCGTGTAATTTCATCATCGTCATCGCTACAAGCAACGAAATTTACACTCATAATAATG
>OGZE01000871.1_pt1 | contig 20704 bp, 23 predicted proteins | sample 1576731 | NCBI WGS metagenome assembly OGZE01 (sample SAMEA3541503, study PRJEB24748) | human gut metagenome | biome: human gut; feature: human-associated habitat; material: faeces | place: China | collected 2012 | reverse complement strand
GAAATCTGACGATATGGAACATGCACGGAATTTATCGTTGCAGCATAAGGGCTGCCGCTGGCCACTAAAGTGCCTGAACCGCTACCGCCGCTGGAAGGTTACACCTTCGAAGGCTACCGCAATGCTGACGGCAGCGTGGGTACCAAGAATCTGCTGGGTATTACCACCAGCGTGCACTGCGTCGCTGGCGTGGTCGATTACGTGGTGAAAATCATTGAACGCGACCTGCTGCCAAACTATCCCAACGTCGATGGCGTGGTGGGCCTGAATCATCTCTACGGCTGCGGCGTGGCGATTAATGCGCCGGCGGCGGTAGTGCCGATTCGCACCATTCATAATATCGCCCTCAACCCAAACTTCGGCGGCGAGGTGATGGTCATTGGCCTCGGCTGTGAGAAGCTGCAGCCGGAACGCCTGCTGCAGGGCACGGAAGACGTCAAAAGTATCCCGGTGGACAGCGCCAGCATCGTCAGCCTGCAGGATGAAAAGCATGTTGGTTTTAAATCGATGGTCGATGACATTCTGCAGGTCGCCGAGCGCCACCTGGCGAAACTGAACCAGCGCCAGCGGGAAACCTGCCCGGCCTCTGAGCTGGTGGTCGGGATGCAGTGCGGCGGCAGCGACGCCTTTTCAGGCGTGACCGCCAACCCGGCGGTAGGTTACGCGTCCGACCTGCTGGTGCGCTGCGGGGCGACGGTGATGTTCTCGGAAGTGACCGAAGTACGCGACGCCATTCATCTGTTGACCCCGCGGGCGATTAACGAAGAGGTCGGCAAACGCCTGCTGGAAGAGATGGCCTGGTACGATAACTATCTCGACATGGGCAAAACCGACCGCAGCGCCAACCCCTCCCCCGGCAACAAAAAAGGCGGCCTGGCTAACGTGGTGGAAAAAGCGCTGGGTTCTATTGCTAAATCAGGGAAAAGCGCCATCGTCGAGGTGCTCTCTCCAGGCCAGCGCCCGACCAAACGCGGCCTGATTTATGCCGCTACCCCCGCCAGCGATTTTGTCTGCGGCACCCAGCAGGTAGCCTCTGGCATCACGGTGCAGGTATTCACCACCGGTCGCGGTACGCCGTACGGGCTGATGGCGGTACCGGTGATAAAAATGGCGACCCGTACCGAGCTGGCCAACCGCTGGTATGACTTAATGGACATTAACGCCGGGACCATCGCCACTGGCGAAGAGACGATTGAGGATGTCGGGCGGAAGCTGTTCGAATTTATTCTCGACGTCGCCAGCGGACGCAAAAAAACCTTCTCCGATCAATGGGGCCTGCACAACCAGCTGGCGGTATTTAACCCGGCGCCGGTAACCTGATCGAGAGCGTAAGGATTTAACCACTTTTAGCCCGGATCTATCCGGGCTTGTTGGTTAGGGATGCTGGGCGGCAAGAAAAGCGGTTCTGCCCTTTTCTTCCGACATTTTTTCCGACATGTGGGAGGACGCTCAAGCAGCTCTTCACTATCTGAAGGGCTGCTTGCCAGGCTTCAATTGGGTTTACAGGATCACTCCCCCTGCTGCTCCAGGGCGTACTTATACAACGCATTTTTCTTCACGCCGTGGATTTCCGCGGCCAGCGCGGCGGCTTTCTTCAGCGGCAGCTCCGCCTGCAGCAGCGCCAGAGTACGCAGCGCGGCCGCCGGCAGCGCCTCTTCCTGAGCCTTGAAACCTTCGACGATCAGCACCATCTCGCCTTTGCGACGGTTTTCATCTTCCTTCACCCACGCCACCAGCTCACCAATCGGCGCGCCATGGATCGACTCCCAGGTTTTGGTCAGCTCACGAGCCAGCACCACATAGCGGGATTCTCCCAGTACCGCGCAGATATCCTCCAGACTCTCCACCAGACGGTGGGTCGACTCATAGAAAATAAGGGTGCGCGGCTCTTCTTCCAGCGCTTTCAGGGTATCGCGGCGGCCTTTCGATTTCGCCGGCAGGAAGCCTTCATAACAGAAACGGTCGGAAGGCAGGCCGGCGGCGCTCAGGGCGGCGATAGCCGCACAGGGGCCCGGCAGCGGCACCACGCGAATATTCGCTTCGCGGCAGGTGCGCACCAGATGGTAACCAGGATCGTTAATCAGCGGCGTGCCGGCATCGGAAACCAGCGCGATGTTTTGCCCTTCTTTCAGTTTGGCAAGCAGGGTTTCCGCCTTTTGCTGCTCATTATGGTCGTGAAGCGCAAACAAACGGGCGTTTATCGCAAAATGTTGCAGCAGCAAACCGGTATGACGGGTATCTTCCGCTGCAATTAAATCAACGGCTTGCAGCACTTCCAGTGCACGCTGCGTGATATCAGACAGATTTCCTATCGGAGTGGGCACAATATAGAGCTGCCCCTGAGAATTATCCGCTGATTCGTGTTGTTTCATTGTCTCGTCCGTATTGCCGATTTAATATTGAGCATTGAGCCAAAAAAATATCACTGGACACTTATGGTACCGTCAACATTTCTTCGTTCTAAGCCCGCGCGCTGCCTGCCCGTATTGCTGGCGACTCTTATTTTTGCTGGCTGCGGCACCCACACGCAGGATCAAAGCGCGGCGTTTATGCAGGGTACGTCGCAGGCCAACTCCAGTTTCTACTTACAGCAGATGCAGCAAAGCACGAATGATAGCAAGACCAACTGGCAATTACTCGCCATTCGTGCACTACTGCAGGAAGGGAAGAAGCAGCAGGCTATCGACCTGTTTAACCAGCTGCCGGCGAACCTGAACAGCACTCAGGCCCGTGAACAGTCGCTGCTGGCGGTGGAAGTGAAGCTGGCGCAGAACGATTATCAGGCCGCCCGTAAGCTGCTGGCTAAGATCGATCCGACAAACCTTGAGCAGCCTCAGCAGGCGCGCTACTGGCAGGCGCAAATCGATGCCAGCCAGGGCAAACCATCGCTGGCCCTGCTGCGCGCCTTAATCGCCCAGCAGCCGCTGCTGAGTGACGCCAAACAGCGTCAGAAAAATATTGATGCGACCTGGCAAGCGCTCACCTCGATGCCCCAGGACCAGGCCAATGCGCTGGTGATCAACGCCGATGAAAATATCCTCCAGGGCTGGCTGGATCTGCAGCGGATGTGGTTTGACAACCGCAACGATCCGACGCTACTGAAAGCGGGCGTTAAAGACTGGCAGACGCGCTATCCGCAAAACCCGGGCGCTAAAATGCTGCCGACGGCGCTTGTGAATATGCAAAACTATAAGCCCGCGTCCATCAACAAGATTGCGCTTTTTCTGCCGCTAAACGGTCAGGCGTCGATCTTCGGCCGCACTATCCAGCAGGGCTTTGAAGCCGCCAAAAACGGCGCGCCGTCGGTGACGGGCAGCGCGGTTCCCGCCCAGGTCGCCCAGGCGGCGAATGTCTCCGGTAATGATGATGTGGTGAGTCCGTCGCAGGCAGAAATCAGCGATCTTACCGCCGCCGGAAGCCGCGCGGATCCGGTTCAGGCCCCGACGCAGGACCAGGCAGCGCCTGCTGCGGAACCGGCAGCCCAGGCGCCGGCAACATCCACCACGCCGCAGACTACCGCTTCCCCGGCCACCCAGCCGGTTACCGCGCCGGCCGCACAGCCGCAGCCCGTGGTCGCAACCGCCGCCAACCCTTCTGCGGAACTGAAAATTTACGACACCACCAGCCAGCCGATAAGCCAGCTGCTCGCCCAGGCGCAGCAGGATGGCGCCACCCTGGTGGTTGGGCCGTTGCTGAAAGAAAACGTTGAAGAGGTTATCAAGAGCAACACGCCGCTCAATGTGCTGGCCCTCAACCAGCCGGAAAAAGTCGAAAGCCGCGCTAACCTCTGCTATTTCGCGCTTTCTCCGGAAGACGAAGCGCGTGACGCCGCCCGACATATCCACCAACAGGGGAAACAGACCCCGCTGCTGCTGGTTCCGCGCGGCGCGCTGGGCGATCGTGTGGTTAGCGCTTTTGCCGACGAGTGGCTGAAGCTGGGCGACGCCAGCGTCCTGCAGCAGCGTTTTGGATCCACGGCCGAGCTGCGCGCCGGCGTGAACGGCGGCGGGGGCATTGCGCTGAGCGGCACCCCGGTCTCCACCCTGCCATCAGCGCAGAACAGCATCCTCGGCAGTGCGGATGAGATGCCGGTAAGCAGCGGCGGCAGCGTCGATGCGGCCTATATCCTCGCCACCCCGGAACAGATTGCCTATATCAAACCGATGATCGCCATGCGCAACGGCAGCCAGAGCAATGTCACCCTGTACGCCAGCTCGCGCAGCGCCCAGGGCACCGCGGGGCCGGATTTCCGTCTGGAGATGGAAGGCTTGCAGTATAGTGAGATCCCAATGCTGGCCGGCAGCAATCCGTCGCTAATGCAGCAGGCGCTGTCCGCGGTGCGTAATGACTACTCGCTGGCGCGCCTGTATGCCATGGGCGCTGACGCCTGGTCACTGGCAAATCACTTCACGCAAATGCGCCAGACGCCTGGCTTCGAGCTGAACGGCAATACCGGCGATCTGACGGCCAACCAGGATTGCGTGATTAACAGGAAACTGTCATGGCTCAAGTACCAGCAGGGAAAAATCGTTCCGGCCAGCTAAGCAAACAGACCGGCGATGCCTGGGAAAACCAGGCTCGCCGCTGGCTGGAAGGCCAGGGCCTGCGTTTTATCGCCGCCAATGCCCGCGAGCGTGGCGGCGAAATTGACCTTATCATGCGCGACGGCACGGTCACCGTTTTTATCGAAGTGCGCTACCGCCGTAGCGCCCGGTACGGTGATGCGGCAGCCAGCGTCACTCCGCAAAAACAACAACGACTGCTTAAAGCCGCCCGTTTGTGGCTCTGCCGACAGAATGGGAGCTTTGAGACTGTGGATTGCCGTTTCGATGTGGTAGCCTTCACCGGAAACGACATCCAATGGCTAAAAAACGCCTTTGGCGAATAGCGTAATACCAGAAGTAAGGGATCCCGTGCTCGACAGAATCAAAGCCTGCTTTACCGAAAGCATTCAAACCCAAATTGCCGCAGCGGAAGCACTCCCGGACGCCATCTCCCGGGCGGCGATGACGCTCGTCCAGTCCCTGCTTAACGGCAACAAAATCCTCTGTTGTGGTAATGGCACCTCCGCCGCCAACGCACAGCATTTTGCTGCCAGCATGATTAATCGCTTTGAAACGGAACGCCCTGGTTTACCTGCCATTGCACTAAATACCGATAATGTGGTCTTAACCGCCATCGCTAACGATCGCTTGCATGACGAGATCTACGCCAAGCAGGTGCGCGCCCTGGGACACGCCGGCGATGTGCTGCTGGCGATCTCTACGCGCGGAAACAGTCGGGACATCGTCAAGGCGGTGGAAGCCGCCGTGACCCGCGACATGACCATCGTCGCGTTAACCGGCTATGACGGCGGTGAGCTGGCGGGCCTTTTAGGTCAACAGGATGTCGAAATCCGCATCCCCTCCCATCGCAGCGCGCGTATCCAGGAGATGCACATGCTGACCGTCAACTGTCTGTGCGATTTGATAGATAACACTCTTTTTCCACACCAGGACGATTAAGGAGAACACATGAAGGCTCTCTCGCCCCTCGCCATCCTGCTTTCTGCACTACTGCTGCAGGGCTGCGTTGCCGCCGCGGTAGTCGGAACGGCAGCAGTCGGCACCAAAGCCGCAACGGACCCGCGTACGGTGGGAACCCAGGTCGATGACAGTACCCTGGAACTGCGCGTCAATAGCGCCTTGTCGAAAGATGAACAGATTAAGAAACAGGCCCGTATCAACGTCACCGCTTATCAGGGCAAAGTCCTGCTGACCGGCCAGTCGCCGACGCCGGACCTCTCCGCGCGCGCCAAGCAAATCGCCATGGGCGTGGAAGGGACCACGGAAGTGTTTAATGAAGTGCGCCAGGGCCAGCCGATTGGTTTAGGCACCGCCTCGTCTGATACCTGGATTACCACCAAGGTGCGTTCGCAGCTCCTGAGCACCGATCAGGTCAAATCCTCGAACGTGAAAGTAACCACGGAAAACAGCGAAGTCTTCCTGATGGGGCTGGTGACCGACCGCGAAGGCCGGGCGGCGGCGGATATTGCCAGCCGGGTAAGCGGCGTATCCCGGGTGACCACCGCCTTTACCTACATTAAATAAAGCTGCAGTTTCCCGGCTGGCGCTGCGCTTAGCCGGGCTACCGCCCCCTGTACGTTGTGTGCCGGGTAAGGCGTAGCCGCCACCCGGCATCCAATCCGGCTATGCGTACGTTTACGGCAAACTACACCAGCGCCAGCGCACCGACAATCGCCCCGCACAGGGCCACCAGTCCGCCCGTCAGCCACAGCGCTTTGGCCGGGAAGGCTTTACGCAGCATAATCAGCGACGGCACGCTCACTGCCGGCAGTGTGATGAGCAGCGCCAGCGCGGGCGCCGTCCCCATACCCGCCAGCATCATTGTCTGCACAATCGGAATTTCCGCCGCGGTAGGGATCACAAACAGGCAGCCGGCGATCGCCATCGCGATAACCCAGAACAACGTATTATCCACCACGCCATCGGCGTGCGGGAACAGCCAGACGCGCGCCGCTCCCAGCACCAGCACCGCGAGGATATAAACCGGGATCGTGTTCCAGAACAGCGTCCACAGCGCCCGCAGCCAGCGACTAAAGAAGCCGCCCTGGCTCGCCTCCGCCTGTACATCTGGCACCGCTACCGGCTGCGTCGCCGCCTCTTTCACCCATTTCTGCACCAGCGTCGCCACAGTTAATACTGTCGCCAGGCCCGCCACCAGGCGAACCAGCGCAAACTGCCAGCCCAGAACAAAGCCCATAAACACCAGCGTCGCCGGGTTGAGCAGCGGGTTCCCCATCCAGAACGCCAGCGCCCCGCCCATCGACACCTGCTGTTTGCGCATCCCGGCCGCGACCGGCGCGGCGCAGCAGGTGCACATCATGCCCGGCAGCGAGAAAATCGCTCCCAGCAGCGTGCCCTGAAACCGCGATTGTCCCAGGGTGCGTAGCAGCCAGTCGCGCGGAATGAGTACCTGAATCAACGACCCGAGCAGCACGCCGAGCACCGCCGCTTTCCAGACGGCAAGGAAGTAAACCATCGCATAGTCCCACGCCGCCATCAGCGGGTTAGCGTCGGCCTGGGCGAGAATAGATTTACCGAGACTGTGGGTTTCCGCAGCGGTGAAGGCTTTCCCGTAGTACGGCTGCCATTTGACGTACCACAGACCAACAATCACGACGAGAAAGAAAAGCGCGGGTTTCCACCATTGAAATGGTGACGCCGCCTGAGATGAAGACTGACCAGCCATAGCATTCCCCAGCAAGAAATGTGGATATGAATTGAAGCCGTGAATACTACGCCGGAAGCCTGCGTTTGCAAACCGCTATTCAGCCTGCCGCGCGGCGCGCTCCCGTAGTTCCGATGATGACAGAATTCGCACCCCTTCGTGGGTGGGCGACAGCGCCTCCGCCAGCAGGGCGATCGCCACATCGCGGGCCGCAATGGATTTCCAGTTCCCCGGCAAGAGCCGGAACAATGGTGCGAGGAAGGTCTCATTGGCCCGCTTTTTTTCCCGCTCGCCTGACAGCATCGACGGCCTGGCGATGGTCAGCCGCGGCCAGTCTTGCTCAATCAGCGCCGCCTCCATTTCCCCCTTCACCCGATTGTAGAAAAACGGCGAGTGGGCGTTGGCGCCCATCGCGCTAACCACCAGCATATGTTGCGCACCCAGTCGTTTGCCGGTCAGCGCGGTATCAACCACCAGCGTGTAGTCAGCATGGACGAAGGCCTCTTTGCTCCCGGCCTCCCGGCGCGTCGTTCCCAGGCAACAGAAGACGATATCCACCGGGTCAACCACCTGCGCCAGGGCATCGGTCAGCTGGGGATCGTGAGGATTAAAGACACCTTCCGCTGGCGCCAGCGGGCGACGCGTCGGCGCGGCGATGGTGCTTATACGGGGCTCATTCTGCAGCAGCCGGAGTAAGTGACCGCCAACTAACCCGGTCGCGCCGGTTAATAATACCTGACTCATTGGTTCTCCTTTACAGAATTCTCCGCCTTGCACTTTCAGGCTCATGTTCCAGGCTTAATACCTTACAAGGTAAGTATCCACCATCATCATGGAATTACCTCATTGACCATCCAGACAGTGGAGGAAGCATGAGTAAAAAGATAGCCGTCCTCATTACCGACGACTTTGAAGATTCTGAATTTACCTCTCCCGCCGAAGCCTTTAAGCTCGCCGGGCATCAGGTCATCACGATCGAAAAGCAGGCTGGCAAAACGGTGAAGGGTAAGCAGGGAGAAGCCGAGGTCGCCATCGACAGAGCCATCGATGACGTCACACCGGGTGAATTTGATGCCTTATTGCTGCCCGGGGGCTACTCTCCCGACCAGCTGCGTGGTGATGAACGCTTCGTCACCTTTACCCGCGATTTTGTCAACGGCGGAAAGCCGGTGTTTGCCATCTGCCACGGCCCGCAGCTGCTGATCAGCGCCGATGTGATCCGCGGACGTAAGCTCACGGCGGTGAAACCGATTGTGGTGGATGTGAAAAACGCCGGGGGAGAGTTTTACGACCAGGAGGTGGTGGTCGATAACGAACAGCTGGTCACCAGCAGAACGCCGGACGATCTACCGGCCTTCAATCGCGAAGCGCTACGCCTGCTCGGCGCCGGCATCACGCCGCCAGTGTAATTTTTTCCCGAAACCCAGCGTGTTGTCGGTAAATTTGATTTCGTCCGGACGAATCTCCCATACCGGCGCCGACAGCATGCGGGCCACCGGGAAGCGCTTGACGTAGCGCTGGCGCATTCGCGCCTCTTCGTCACCGCTCAGACGACGGATCTCGCCTTTGAACTGCACGCCGCGGATTAGGGCCACCGTTTTTGGCTGGCCGTTAACCGTGCCGGCCACCTTCGCCCTCTGTCCGGTCATCTGGCCATGGCGGGTGTGCTCCTCGCTGAGCAGATAAAAGGCCACGGTATCCGGGTCATAGACGTAAAAGGCATTCGCGCACCACAGCTCGTCTTCACGGGAGACGCACCAGGTGACGACGTGCTGTTTACTCAGCCAGCGACCAATGGCGGCAAGCGTATCCATCTTTCTTCTCCATTATGCTATGGTGCACACACCTTACCATAGTGACTTTGTGACCGTGTGCTGGTTTCTGTATCTCATTCGAACCGCGGATAATCGCCTTTATACCGGCATCACCACCGACGTGCCACGCCGCTTTCGCCAGCATCAGGCGGGAAAAGGCGCAAAGGCGTTGCGCGGCAAAGGCGACCTGCAGCTGGCCTTTAGCCACGAAGTTGGTGAACACTCACTTGCATTGCGACTGGAATATCGCGTCAAGCAGCTAACGAAGCGCGAAAAAGAGCGCCTCGTTGCCGGAGAGGATGCCTTCGAAACCCTGCTGGCAAGGCTTAAAGACGATTAAAGTGCTCGCTGTATTCTACCTGGCCATGGACGCCGTCGAGGGCGTCATCCGCCAGACGGTGAACCTGGAACGCCTCGGCGCTGTCCGGCCAGCGGCAGCGGAGATCGAAGCGCGCGGCCGGTTCAAAGCCGAAGCGACGGTATAAATCCGGGTCGCCCAGCGTCACCACCGCGGCGTAGCCAAACTCATTCAGCGAGTCCAGCCCTTCATAAACCAGCTGCCGGCCAATGCCCTGTCCGCGGTAGCGTTCATCTACCGCCAGCGGCGCCAGGCCGACCCACTGCAGCTCTTCACCTTCCACCGCCACCGGGCTGAAGGCAACGTAGCCGATCACCTGGCCTTCATCATCCGTCGCCACTACCCCCAGCGTGATCAGTCCATCTTCACGCAGATCGTGCACCAGCTGCGCTTCGGCATCGCGGCCGAAGGTACGACGCAGCAGCGCGTCGATTCCCGGTGCATCAATCCCAATCTCCACTCGAATCAGCATGCCTCACCTACCGATGTCTGTTCAGGTTTCTGCGGGCTCTTCAGTCCAGCTTCGACAAAATCCGCCAGTTGCAGCAACATCACGCGCAGCGCTTTTGGCATCTGCTCGAGCTCAATGGCGTCCATCAAATTTTTTACATACAGCCCCAGCTCCGTATCGCCTTCAATGACCAGACGACGCTGGAAGAATAGCGTATCCGGATCCTGCTTGCGCGCGGCGATCATTAACAGATCGCTGGCGTCGGCGCTGAAGCTGACGTCGGCGTCGGCCTGCTGGCTGACCACCAGTCGACCATCGACTACCGAGGTATACCACAGCAGACCGATGTCACGCACATGAATACTTAACCAACGCCCCTCAAGAAACTCCAGCTCCCCCTCCGCCAGCGCCTGGCGAAACTGCCAGCTCAGCACTTGCTCCAGCACCTGGCGCTTGAGGGCAAAAGGCGCCAGCTTAACCGGCACGCTCATTAAAGACGGGCCAAAGTGGACCAGCCGGGAACGCAGTTTATCCAACACAAGCTTTACTCCATGAATGCAATAGTTCCGCTATTGTGCCATATCACATAAACAACATAGCGGCGTAAATCAACAAAAACGCGATGACGGCCGCCAGTTATTGGCGCCGCCAATACACTTTTAACTGCCTCAAATCAAAAATTGTCACCAGAAGGTTAACTAAAATCCCTGCTCGTTAACCATTCAGCGTCCCTGACGGGCCGCATTTTTCAGGAAAAATTATGGAGCTGCTCTGCCCAGCCGGTAACCTTCCGGCGCTTAAGGCGGCCATCGAAAACGGCGCCGATGCCGTCTATATCGGGCTGAAAGATGACACCAACGCCCGCCACTTTGCCGGCCTTAATTTCACCGAAAAGAAACTGCAGGAAGCCGTCAGCTTTGTGCATCAGCACCGTCGTAAGCTGCATATCGCCATCAATACCTTCGCTCATCCCGACGGCTACGCCCGCTGGCAGCGAGCAGTGGATATGGCCGCTCAACTGGGCGCCGATGCGCTCATTCTGGCCGATATCGCCATGCTGGAGTACGCTGCGGAGCGTTACCCACACATTGAACGTCACGTTTCGGTGCAGGCTTCCGCCACCAATGAAGAGGCCATTCGCTTCTATCATCGCAACTTCGACGTCGCGCGCGTCGTACTGCCGCGCGTGTTGTCTATTCATCAGGTGAAACAGTTGGCCCGCGCCACGCCGGTGCCGCTGGAAGTCTTCGCCTTCGGCAGCCTGTGCATCATGGCGGAAGGCCGCTGCTATCTCTCTTCCTACCTGACCGGCGAATCGCCCAACACCGTCGGCGCCTGTTCGCCTGCCCGCTTCGTACGCTGGCAGCAAACGCCGCAGGGGCTGGAATCGCGTCTCAATGAAGTGCTGATTGACCGTTATCAGGATGGCGAAAATGCCGGTTATCCGACGCTGTGCAAAGGCCGCTACCTGGTTGATGGCGAGCGCTATCACGCGCTGGAGGAGCCCACCAGCCTCAACACCCTGGAACTGTTGCCGGAATTGATGGCCGCCAATATCGCCTCGGTGAAAATCGAAGGCCGTCAGCGCAGCCCGGCTTACGTGACCCAGGTGGCGAAAGTCTGGCGCCAGGCGATCGATCGCTGCAAAGCCGATCCGCAGAATTTCGTACCGCAGTCCGCCTGGATGGAGACCCTGGGCGCCATGTCCGAGGGGACACAAACTACCCTTGGCGCTTATCACCGTAAATGGCAGTGAGAAACATGAAATATTCATTAGGGCCGGTGCTGTACTACTGGCCAAAAGAGACGCTGGAAGATTTTTACCAGCAGGCGGCAAACTGCAGCGCCGACACCATTTATCTCGGCGAAGCGGTATGCAGCAAACGCCGCGCCACCAAAGTTGGCGACTGGATCGAAATGGCGAAAACGCTGGCCGCTAGCGGCAAGCAGGTGGTGCTCTCCACCCTCGCGCTGGTGCAGGCCTCTTCTGAACTGGGCGAGCTGAAGCGCTATGTCGATAACGGCGAATTTCTGATTGAGGCTAGTGATTTGGGCGTGGTAAATCTCTGCGCCGAACGCAAGCTACCGTTCGTCGCCGGGCATGCGCTGAACTGCTACAACGCCGTTACCCTGCGCCTGCTGCGGAAACAGGGCATGGTGCGCTGGTGCATGCCGGTGGAACTCTCCCGCGACTGGCTGGCTAATTTACTGACCCAGTGCGAAGAGCTGGGTATCCGCAACCAGTTTGAAGTCGAAGTGCTGAGCTACGGCCATCTGCCGCTGGCTTATTCCGCGCGCTGCTTTACCGCCCGCTCGGAAGACCGGCCAAAGGACGAGTGCGAAACCTGCTGCATCAAGTACCCAACCGGGCGCAGCATGCTGTCGCAGGAGAACCAGCAGGTGTTCGTGCTCAATGGTATTCAGACCATGAGCGGCTACGTCTATAACCTGGGCAATGAGCTGACCTCCATGCACGGCCTGGTGGATATGGTGCGCCTGTCGCCGATGGGCAACGAGACCTTCGCCATGCTCGAGGCCTTCCGCGCCAACGAAAACGGCGCTGCGCCGCTGGATCTCACCAGCAATAGCGATTGCAACGGCTACTGGAAACGATTGCCAGGACTGGTGCTTCAGGCCTGATAAACCGCTCACTTTGTTAACAACAGTGCTCAGATTTTAATGCATTATTAAAGATGCAGCTTTTCTGGCTGGCGCGTCCAGGATGCGCCAGGCTGGAAGAAGACCTTCAATCTGATGACGATGCTGTAGCAAAGTGAGCCTTTATGACTGACAAATCTGTTCCATTCTCGGTGCTCGATCTGGCGCCGATCCCGCAAGGATCTTCTGCCAAAGAAGCCTTTACCCACTCTCTGGATCTCGCCCGGCTGGCCGAATCGCGCGGCTATCATCGCTACTGGCTGGCGGAGCACCATAATATGGTCGGCATTGCCAGCGCAGCGACCTCGGTGCTGATTGGCTATCTCGCCGCCAACACCACCACCCTGCATCTCGGGTCCGGCGGCGTGATGCTGCCTAACCACTCTCCACTGGTGATAGCTGAGCAGTTCGGCACCCTGAACACCCTTTACCCCGGGCGGATCGACCTCGGCCTTGGCCGCGCGCCGGGCAGCGATCAGCCGACCATGCGCGCCCTGCGTCGCCATATGAGCGGCGATGTCGATAATTTCCCGCGCGATGTAGCGGAACTGGTGGACTGGTTTGACGCCCGCGATCCGAACCCGCACGTGCGCCCGGTTCCCGGCTACGGGGAGCGCATTCCAGTATGGCTGCTGGGCTCAAGCCTCTATAGCGCGCAACTGGCGGCGCAGCTCGGCCTGCCGTTTGCCTTCGCCTCGCACTTCGCGCCGGATATGTTGTTCCAGGCCCTACATCTGTATCGCAGCAATTTCAAACCTTCGGCGCGGCTGGAAAAACCGTACGCGATGGTGTGTATCAATATCATCGCCGCCGACAGCAACCGCGATGCGGAGTTTCTCTTCACCTCCATGCAACAGGCGTTTGTGAAGCTGCGTCGCGGCGAGACCGGTCAGTTGCCGCCGCCGGTGGAAAATATGCATCAGCTGTGGTCAGCATCCGAGCAGTATGGTGTGCAGCAGGCACTGAGCATGTCGCTGGTCGGCGATAAAACTAAAGTCCGCCATGGGCTAGAGTCGATTCTGCGTGAAACCGAGGCGGACGAAATCATGGTCAATGGCCAGATCTTCGACCACCAGGCGCGTCTGCATTCTTTCGATTTAGCGATGCAGGTGAAAGAGGAGCTGTTGGGGTAGTGAGCTATGCGGCATTTTTGCCGCATTTCTTTTCCTCCGCTAAACCATTTTGTGATCGTCTTCATTCATATTTTCACATAATCCCCGCCTTATTACGTTGAGCGTAATTACATTACCTCTGGCGTAATTGCCCCCCTCTTTCAACGGTGTTAGTTTTCCTCTGTTTTATTTTTCAACCCTGAGTCTGGTAAAAGAGAATACTCATGAGCCAACCAACTGCCCGTGCTATGTGGATCGGCGAGTGCTTATTAAAAGCGCTGTTAATGGAGGTATCCGCCTGGCCTAAACCTGGCCTTGTTACACCTCATTCACAAGGGGCGCATAAAGATATGGATATCTGGTTATTTATTACCAGTTCATCGGCTATTGCCCCCTGTTTTAGCGCCTGCGCCCATGCAGGGGAAAATCATCAAGGATCGCCGTGGGAACTCTTTACAAAAATACGTGCCATTGGCATTCATTATGAAAATACGCTGCTGCGGGCAACACAGCAGGTTAATACCCAGCGCGGCATTCTTTTTTCCGGCACGGTTCTGGCGACAGCGGCAGGATGGCTTTCCGGGTGCGGAGAAACCCTCTCATATAACGCCTTAAGCCAGTGCGTCGCTGAACTCTGCCGCGATCTCTGCCGTAGGGATTTTGCCGCCCTGGCCGAACGCCCGGCGCAAACCCACGGTGAGAAATTGTATGTCGGATTCGGCATTACCGGCGTGCGCGGAGAGGCAGAGCAAGGTTTCCCACTAGTTTGCCAGATTGGCTTACCCGCGCTGCATCAGGCGCTGGACAACGGGCTGGCCTGGCGGGAAGCGCTTATTCATACGTTGCTCACCTTAATGGCCCATTGCGATGACACTACCGTGCTGTTTCGCGGCGGCCAGCAGGCGCTGGCGGAAATGAAGCAGTATGCCCGGCGTCTTGTGACGCAGGGCGGAATGTTTAACCCTGCGATCGAGCAGCAACTGGCTGATTTTAATTCATGGTGCATGGATAAGTGGGTCAGCCCTGGCGGTTCGGCCGATTTATTAGCGCTGTGTCTGGCGATGTATTTTCTTTGCCGCCAGCCGCAAGGAGATATGACATAAGGAAGAATATGAACATCTATTTTTATACTTTATTAACGTATGGCTTAACGATTGTAATTTCATTTGCGGTTGTCGGCATCATCGTTGGCGTCAACAAGATGATGAATAAGTTAAATATCACCGACGATTAATTTGCGAACTTTACTTTTGCCATCAGGAATATAGTTATGGATATCTTTGTTAAGCTCTTTTCGGGCATTGGCACTTTTTTTATTGAAGACCCGAAAATAGCCATTGCACGTTTTCTGTTAATTGTTCTCGGCTTTATATTGGCCTGGATGGGATTCCGCCGGAAGCTTGAACCGTTAATTATGGTGCCGATGGGCCTTGGTATGATTGCAGTTAACGCCGGGGTACTGTTTCTGGCAGGCGGACAAACCGGGACCTTAATTCTCGACCCGATGGTCAGCGAACCTAACGAGCTGGTAAACCTAATGCAGGTAAACTTCCTGCAGCCGGTCTATAATTTCACCTTTAGCAATGGCCTCATCGCCTGTATCGTTTTCTTCGGCATTGGCGCAATGAGCGACATCAGCTTTATTTTGCTCCGCCCCTGGGCCAGCATTGTTGTCGCTCTGTTCGCCGAGGCGGGAACCTTCGCCGCGCTGCTGCTGGGTATTGAAGTATTCGGCCTGCCCGCCAACGAAGCCGCGTCGATTGCCACTATCGGCGGCGCAGATGGGCCGATGGTGCTCTTTGCCTCCCTTATCCTGGCACCGAACCTGTTCGTCCCCATCGCCATTATCGCTTATCTCTACCTGAGCCTGACATATGCCGGTTATCCGTACCTGGTGCGTCTGCTGGTGCCGAAAAAATACCGTGGCATGGAAGTTGAAATTGACTACCCCACCGTATCGAAGAAAGCGAAATTCATCTTTACCGTCTGCGCCTGCCTGCTGTTGTGCCTGCTGCTGCCGGTCGCCGCGCCGCTGATCCTCTCGTTCTTCCTCGGCATCGCTATTAAAGAGGCGGAGATCGAACCGTTTCAGAAATTACTGGAATCCACGCTGACCTATACCGCAACGCTGTTTCTGGGCCTGCTACTGGGCACGCTGTGTGAAGCGCAAACTATTCTCGACCCGAAAGTTGCCATCATCCTGATCCTTGGTATCGGCGCGCTGGCCATTTCCGCCGTCGGCGCTCTGCTGGGCGGCTGGTTTATCTGGTTTATCTGGTTTATCTCGAAGGGGCGTTATAACCCGGCTATCGGTATTGCGGGCGTCTCCTGCCTGCCGACGACGGCAAAAATCGCGCAGAAAGAGGTTAACCATGAGAACCCCTACGCCATCATCCTGCCGCTAGCGATGGGTGCGGGCGTGAGCGGTCTGATCGTCTCGGCTATCGCCACCGGGATCTTTATCTCCACGCTATTCCTGCTGAATTAATGGAGTCAACCCATGCTAAAAGAGCACAACTGGCATCAACTCAAGGACGATACGGCGCAGCGCCTGAATCAGCTGGCCCCGTATTTTCGTGACGGCAAAATTATCGACGCCAAAGATACTGTCGCCGCGCTGGAAGCCGTTATTCGAAGCTTCGATCGCGTCAATATCGAGGGTAATAACCAGAAACAGGCGGATTTTCTCTCCGAATGCCTGTGCCAGCTTGATCCGCAAAAGATCTCCGGCCTGCATATGGTGCAGTCATCCGTACCGTTGTCCAGCCATCTGGATTTGTTTGAAAAGGGCATCGCTGAAAAGCTCGATTTCGCCTATGCCGGGCCGCAGGATGGACGTCTGGCGAAGCTGATCCAGGACGGTAAGATCAAGCTCGGGGCCATCCACACCTATCTGGAGCTGTTCAGCCGCTACTTTGTCGACCTCACGCCGCGCGTGTCGCTAATCACCGCCTTTGAAGCGGATAAAGACGGCAATCTCTACACCGGCTTTAACACCGAAGATACTCCTGTTATTACCGAAGCCACCCACTTCCGCCAGGGAATTGTGATCGCGCAGGTCAACAAGATTGTCGATAAAGTGCCGCGCGTGGATATCCCCGGCGACTGGGTAAATGCGGTGATTGAAGCGCCGCGTCCGTTCTATGTCGAGCCGCTGTTTACCCGCGATCCGGGACTTATTACTGACACCCATGTGCTGATGGCAATGATGGCGCTGAAAGGTATCTATGCCGAATACGGCGTTGAGCGCATTAACCACGGTATTGGCTTCTTCACTGCCGCCATTGAGCTACTGCTACCCACCTACGGCGACGAGCTTGGGCTGAAAGGCAAAGTCTGTACCCATATGGTACTCAACCCGCATCCAACGCTGATCCCGGCGATCGAAAGCGGCTGGATCCAGTCGGTGCACTGCTTCGGCGGCGAACTGGGCATGGAAAAATATGTCGCCGAACGCCCGGATATCTTTTATATCGGCCAGGACGGCACGCTACGCTCCAACCGCGCCTTCGCCCAGGCTGCGGGTCACTACGCGCTGGACATGTTTATCGGCGGCACTTTGCAGATCGATAAGTACGGAAACAGTAGCACCGCCACCGCCAGCCGCGTTTCGGGCTTTGGCGGCGCGCCGAATATGGGCTGCGACGCCAAAGGCCGCCGTCATGCAACGCAATCCTGGCTGAAATGCGGCGAAGAGTTTAACGCCACCCAAAAGCAGCTAATTGGCGATATGCCGCGCGGCAAACGTCTGGTGGTGCAGATGCAGGAAACCTTCCGCGAGAAGCGCCAGCCCGCTTTCGTCGACAAGCTGGACGCCTGGGAACTGGCGGAAAAAGCCAACCTCGCCCTGCCGCCGGTGATGGTCTACGCCGATGACGTCACCCACGTACTGACCGAAGAGGGCATCGCCTATCTGCACCGCTGCGAAGGGCTGGAACAGCGCATGGCGGCCATTCGCGCCGTGGCGGGCTACACCGGAATTGGCCTTGCCGCCGATCCGGAACAGACCGCACAGCTGCGGGAGGCAGGCATTGTCAAAACGCCGGAAGATTTAGGCATTGACCGTCGCCGTGCCAACCGTCAGATGCTGGCGGCGAAAAGCATTCGCGATCTGGTTGACTGGTCTGGCGGACTCTATAACCCGCCCACTCGATTCCGTAACTGGTAGGGGAAAAGGACATGGCTCTACATCAAATATCACATCATTTCAGCGGCACCCACGAAACAGCATCTCTGCAGCAAACCGTGCACTGCGGCGTTGTTGGCTCCGGCGATCTGGAGATCCTGCTGGAGCCGAAAGCGCTGGCGGGCGGGATTGAAGTCAGCATCTGCACGCCGGTGACCGGTTTCGATCATATCTGGGAAATCGTACTGAAACGATTTCTGGACAGCGGCCCCCTGGGCAACATGCAGGTCAGCATCAATGACAACAACGCCACGCCTGCGGTCGTCGCGTTAAGAATTCAGCAAGCGTTACAGCAGGCTATGCCGGGAGAAACCCATCATGAATGATCTGCGTTTTCTGGAAGCCAGCGCCCGCGTTCGCGCCAGCTCGCTGGTGGATAAAGGCACCTTTACTGAACTGATCGGCCCGGCGGACAAACGAACCAGCCCGCACCTGCCCGTGCTGAATGAAGCGGTGGAGTTTGACGACGGCATCGTTACCGGCATCGGCCTGCTCGGCCAGCACCCGGCCATTGTCATCTCCCAGGAAGGACGCTTTATCGGCGGTGCGGTGGGCGAGGTGGGCGGCGCAAAAATGGTCGGCGCGCTGATGCTGGCGGACGAACTGGCGGCGCAGACCACCGACCCGGCCCGCCGCCCGATCGTTCTCATCTCCTTTGAAACCGGCGGCGTGCGCCTGCATGAGGCTAACGCCGGGCTACTGGCCCACGCCGAGTGTATGGACATGCTGCAAACCCTGCGCGGTCGCGTCCCGGTCGTGGCGATGATCGGCAGCAAGATCGGCTGCTTTGGCGGGATGGGTTTTGTCGCCGCCGCCACCGACATCATCGTGATGAGTGAATCGGGCCGCCTGGGGCTGACCGGGCCGGAGGTCATCGAACAGGAGATGGGCCGCAGCGAGTTTGACGCCTCGGACCGCGCGCTGGTGTTCCGCACCACCGGCGGTAAGCATAAGTACATCGTCGGAGACTGTAACTACCTGATTGCCGACTCGCTAACGGCTTTCCACCAGCAGGCCGCGCTGATTGCCGACCTGCCCTGGCCGCAGATTGAAGCCATGCGCCGCATCGGCAGCGAAGCGAAAGTACGCGCCCAGATGGCGCTCACGAAAAAAATCAGCGAGTCAGAGCCATCAGATGCACGGGATGTCTGGGCTATGGCAGGCAATACCGCGCCCCAGTCGCTGGTGGATATGGATCTCGAGACGTTCCTGAGCAACGTTAAACGCCTGCCGGTGGAGGAAGCATAATGGAAAATTTACTCGGCCAGGGCCGCGCCGCTATCGATCTGCTTGTTGACAAAAATAGCTTCGAAGAGAACGCGTTGGCGGATCTCAAGCTGCCTTATGAAGATTATGGACCGGGAGCCGTCGTCGGCAGCGCCCGCATTAACGGTGAAATCTGCACCGTTATTGCTAACGACGCCATGACCTTTAACCCGCGTTTTCCGGTGGTGTACGCCGGAGTTATCGGGCTGGAAGAGGGATATAAAATGGCGCTGGCGGTGTATCGCACGCTGGCGATGGATAAAGACAAGCCCGTCGGCGAGAAACGTCCGCTGGTGCTGATTGTTGACACTCCCGGCAACGGACCGGGCAAACTGGAAGAGATAATTGGTATGAATAAAGCGACCGGTGCCTATCAGCTGGCGCTGGCTGAGGCGCGCCATGCCGGGCATCCGATTATCGCGATGGTCATCGGCCGCGCCATTAGCGGCGCGTTCCTCTGCCACGGTTTGCAAGCCGACCATATCCTGAGCCTGACATCGGAATTTGGCACCATGATCCACGTAATGCCGCTGAGCAGCATCGCGCGCATTACCCGCCAGGACGTGGAGCGTCTGAGCGAGCTTTCCCGCACTAATCCGGTCTTCGCGGCCGGACCGGAGTTCTTCTGGCAACTGGGCGGGGTGGAAGAACTGATCAAGGCGATCCCGGAGATGAAAGAGGCGATCGTTCGCCATATCGCAGAGGTGCGCCAACAGAAACAAGCGGCTGGCGTGACGTCGACAGGCCCGCAGGGGCGTGGGAGCGCAGGCGAAGATCGTGGCGGCAGAAAAATGCGCAATGTGATTCTGGCGCAGATGCGCGAGGAGTATCGGGCGGTCGCGGCGCGTTACTTGCCGGCCTGATTCAGGAGTGCGCGCGATGAACGATCCCATTGCAATGCTCGAATGGCTGGTTGACGCCCAGCAGGGTATCCCCACGTTAGCGGAAATGCCGCGCCGTACGCTTAGCGATAAAGGCATCGCTGGCCCCACGGCGGCTCACGTTATCGAGGAGATTCACACGCCGTTAAATCTTGCGCTGGTTACCTTTACCACCGGCAGTAGCGCATTTCAGAACATCGTCGGCGTAACGCAGAACGAACTGCTGTTGCGTTCCGCGGCGGGTAAGCGTGTGCTGGCGGAATGCGGCGTAACCGCTGGGCAGCATATGGTGGTGACCTACGCGCCGCTGGTGAATGTGTTCACGCGTCAGGCGCTGGATGAGAGTGGTCTGCACTGGTCGTTTTTATCCCGCTCATGCCGGGACGCGCTGCTCATTGCCCTGTGTCGCCAGCAGCCGGATGTGGTGGTGGGAGAGTCCTCATTTTTACGCGCCACGCTGGAACAGGCGCTAAAGATGAACCTGCAGGCGTATTTACCAAAAACGCTGATGCTGATTACCGCAGGCACCCCCCTTGATGAAGCGCTGGTTCCGCTGTGCGCTTCACTGGGATATGGGCTGCATGATGTCTACGGTTGCCAGGAGTTCGGTTGGCTGATCCTGGACGGCCTTCCGCTGCGGGAAGATATCTCGCTGGTCGCCGCGCCGCAGGGCGGTGACTGGCGGGAAGTTATCGTCGGCGGCCTGCCAACCGGCGACAGCTTTCCCGTGGCAACGAACGGCCACCTG
>OGZE01000849.1_pt1 | contig 21132 bp, 9 predicted proteins | sample 1576731 | NCBI WGS metagenome assembly OGZE01 (sample SAMEA3541503, study PRJEB24748) | human gut metagenome | biome: human gut; feature: human-associated habitat; material: faeces | place: China | collected 2012 | reverse complement strand
ATGATTCCACAGTCTGCCACTACCGAAATCCAGGACAAGCAGTTCGTATTCGTACTGCAACCGGACAACACGCTGAAAAATACCGAAGTTAAAGTGTTCAGCTTAGACGACGGCAAGTATTATTACGTGACGGAAGGTTTGAAAGCAGGCGAAAAAATCGTTATCGAAGGGGTACAGAACCTGAAGGACGGACAGTCCATCACGCCCATCACGCCTGCTGAAAAGGAAGCCGAATACCAGAAGGCCCTAAAAGACCAGAAAGAAGGCAATATTCAGACTGCGTTTCAATGAAAGAATGAAAAATAAAAAAATTCTTCAATTTTTAATTCCTTAATTGTTCATGAAATGAAATTAGATAGATTTATTAACCGTCCGGTACTATCAACGGTAATTTCCATCCTGATAGTAATCTTAGGAGTTATTGGTCTGGCTACCTTGCCTATCACCCAATACCCGGACATTGCACCTCCCACCGTATCGGTAAGTGCGACTTACCAAGGTGCCAATGCCCAAACGGTGCTTAACTCCGTTATCGCTCCGCTGGAGGACCAGATTAACGGTGTGGAAAATATGATGTATATGAGTTCGAGCGCCACCAACAGCGGTTCGGGCGACATTTCCATCTACTTCAAGCAAGGTACCGACCCCGATATGGCAGCGGTGAACGTACAGAACCGCGTTTCCATGGCGCAAGGCTTGCTGCCTGCCGAAGTTACCAAAATCGGTGTAACCACCCGTAAACGCCAGACTTCCATGTTGATGGTATTCTCCATCTATGATGAAAAAGACCAGTACAACATCGAGTTCCTGGAAAACTACGCCAACATCAACCTTATCCCTGAGGTGAAACGTGTCAACGGTGTGGGCGATGCCATGGTATTGGGACAAGACTACTCCATGCGTATCTGGCTGAAACCTGATGTAATGGCCCAATACAAACTTATCCCCAACGATGTGGTTGCCGCCTTGAGCGAACAGAACATCGAAGCGGCTCCCGGCCAGTTGGGTGAGCGCGGTAACCAAACCTACCAGTATACCCTGCGCTACAAAGGACGTCTGCAACAGACTACGGAGTTCGAGAACATTGTCATCAAGGCCTTGGAGAACGGTGAAATACTCCGTCTGAAGGATGTAGCAAATGTGGAACTGGGCCGTCTGTCATACGGATTCAACAATATGGTAAACGGACATAAAGCCGTGAGTTGTATCATTTTCCAGATGGCAGGCAGTAATGCCACGCAGACCATCTCGGATATCGAGGCCCTACTGGACGACTATTCCAGCAAACTGCCCGCCGGCTTGAAGATAAACATTGCACAGAGTGCCAACGACTTCCTCTTCGCTTCCATACATGAGGTAATCAAGACATTGATCGAGGCCTTTATCCTGGTGTTCATCGTAGTGTATATCTTCCTGCAGGATATGCGCTCCACGTTGATTCCCGCCATCGCCATTCCCGTGGCGTTGATTGCCACCTTCTTCGTATTGAAACTGATTGGCTTCAGTATCAACTTGCTGACCCTTTCGGCCATGGTGCTTGCCATTGCGATTGTGGTCGATGATGCCATCGTCGTCGTCGAGGGCGTCCATGCCAAGCTGGACCAGGGCTACAAATCGGCCCGTACAGCTTCCATCGACGCCATGAGTGAACTGGGTGGTGCCATCGTCTCCATTACGTTGGTGATGATGTCCGTATTCGTTCCCGTGAGCTTCATGGGAGGTACGGCAGGTACTTTCTACCGTCAGTTCGGTTTGACCATGGCGATTGCCATCGGTTTCTCGGCTCTGAACGCCCTGACCCTGAGTCCTGCGCTGTGTGCCATCTTCCTGAAACCTCACAACGGCGGACACGAAAGTCTGAAAGAGCGTGTAGGCGTTGCCGCCAAGGAAGCCCGCAAGATTATGATTGCACGTTATGCCGACTCTATAGGCCGGTTGATGCGTCCCGGCATTACACTGCTCTTCGTGACGGTAGCTATCCTGGGCATGATTTTCGGTCTGTTCAGCTTCAGCGAACACCCCATTCTGTGTAGCTTGATGATTATCATCAGTGTGCTGGCGTTGGCAGGTATGACTACCGACAAGTTCAAACAATCCTTCAATGACTCATACAACGGTATCTTGGGCAAGTATAAGAAACAAGTGCTGTTCTTCATCCAGAAACGCTGGATATCGGCAGGACTGGTTATCGGCTCTATTGTACTGTTGGGCGTATTCATGCAGATAACCCCGACCGGTATGGTGCCCAACGAAGACACCGGTACCATCATGGGCGCTGTGACACTGCCTCCGGGCACTTCACAAGAACGCGCACAAGAGATTTTGAACCGTGTGGACAGCTTGGTTGCTGCAGACCCTGCCGTACAGTCACGTACCGTTATCTCAGGTTATAGCTTCTTGGGCGGTCAAGGCCCCTCCTACGGTTCACTCATCATCAAGCTGAAGAACTGGGAAGAACGTTCCACGATGCAGAACTCCACGATTGTGTACGCCACTTTGTACATGCGTGCCCAAAAGATTATCAAGGAAGCGCAGGTATTGTTCTTCGCGCCGCCTATGATTCCGGGTTACTCGGCTTCAAGCGACATCGAGTTGAACATGCAGGACAAGACGGGTGGTGATTTGAACCACTTCTTCGACGTGGTGAACAACTATACTGCTGCCCTGGAAGCGCGTCCGGAAATCAACTCCGCCAAGACATCCTTCAACCCTCACTTCCCGCAATACCAGCTGGACATTGACGCTGCCGCTTGTAAGAAAGCAGGCATCAGCCCCAATGACATCTTGACTACCTTGCAGGGATATTACGGTGGTTTGTATGCTTCCAACTTCAACAGCTTCGGTAAGATGTACCGCGTAATGGTACAAGCCGAACCTGATGCTACCAAGAATATGGAAACACTGCAAAGCATCAAGGTGCGCAACGGCAACGAGATGGCACCTATCACGCAGTTCATCTCCATCAAGAAAGTATATGGTCCTGACGTCATCAGCCGTTTCAACCTCTACACCTCCATGAAGGTGATGGTGGCTCCCGCATCAGGCTACACTTCCGGTCAGGCTCTGCAAGCCATTGCCGAAGTGGCGCAGGAAAACCTGCCTGCCGGTTTCGGTTATGAGTTGGGAGGTATGGCGCGTGAAGAGGCCGAAACGAGTGGCAGCACTACGGGACTCATCTTCATATTGTGCTTCGTATTCGTTTATCTGTTGCTGAGTGCCCAGTACGAAAGCTACATCCTGCCTTTATCCGTATTGCTGTCCGTGCCGTTCGGTCTGCTGGGTAGCTTCCTCTTTGTAGGCGGTATAGGCGCATTGGGCAGCATCCCGGCACTGAAAATGATTCTGGGTACGATGTCCAATGACATCTATATGCAGATTGCCCTCATCATGTTGATGGGTCTGTTGGCCAAGAACGCCATCTTGATTGTAGAGTTTGCCCTCGAACGCCGCAGAATGGGTATGAGTATCACCTGGGCAGCCGTATTGGGTGCCGCAGCCCGTCTGCGTCCTATCTTGATGACGTCGTTGGCAATGATTGTCGGTCTGCTCCCGCTGATGTTTGCTTCCGGTGCGGGTGCCAACGGTAACCGTACGCTGGGTACGTCTGCCATCGGCGGTATGTTAATCGGTATGATTCTGCAAATCTTCATAGTGCCCGCACTGTTCGTGGCATTCCAGTACCTGCAGGAGAAATTCAAGCCGATGGAATGGGAAGATGTGGACAACTCGGATGCAGAACCGGAGATTGAACAATATACAAAATAGTGATTAACGATTAGCGATTATGAAGAAAATAATATGCCTGATGTGCGCAACTGCTTTATTGAGCAGTTGCCACATCTACAAATCATACGACAGACCCGAAGACATAACAACTGCCGGACTGTATCGCGACACGGCGTCCGTGAACGATACATTAGCCGCAGATACGGCCAACTTCGGTAATCTGCCTTGGAGAGAAGTGTTCACAGACCCGCAGCTGCAGACACTTATCGAGCAAGCACTCACCAACAACGGTGACCTGCGTAGTGCCGCCTTGAACGTGAAACAAGCACAAGCCGCACTGATGTCTGCCCGTCTTGCCTATGCTCCGACGCTTGCCTTGTCTCCGCAAGGAACCGTCAGCAGCTGGGACAAGGGAAAGGCTACACAAATCTACTCCCTGCCCGTCACCGCAAGCTGGCAAGTCGACCTCTTCGGTCAACTGCTGAACCCGAAGCGACAAGCAAAGGTTAGCTTGAAGCAGACGCAATTCTACGAACAAGCCGTTCAGACGCAAGTCATCGCCGGCGTAGCCAACATGTACTACACCCTGCTGATGCTGGACCGCCAACTGCAAATCACCGAAGGCACCGTCGAGATTCTGAAAAAGAACCTGGAGACCGTGCAAGCCATGAAAGATGCAGGCATCTACGGAACCACTTCTGCTGCCGTAGAGCAGAGCCGCACTGCCTACGCTCAAGTCATGGCATCACTGCCCGACATACGCCAGAGCATACGCGAAACCGAAAACGCCCTCTGCCTGATGTTGCACCAACCGGCACAGAGCATCGCACGCGGTGTGCTGGAAGAGCAACAGCTGCCTACGGAATTTTCAGTAGGTATCCCCTTGCAGTTGCTATCCAACCGTCCGGACGTGAAAGCTGCCGAGATGTCACTGGCTGCCAGCTACTATAATACCAACAGCGCCCGTGCCGCTTTCTACCCGCAGATTACATTGAGCGGTTCGGGAGGCTGGACCAATAACTCCGGTGCAGGTATCGTCAACCCGGGTAAACTGCTGGCTTCCGCCATCGGTTCGCTGACGCAACCCTTGTTCTATCGCGGTGCCAACATTGCCCGTCTGAAACAAGCCAAGGCACAAGAGGAGCAGGCTAAGATTCAGTTCCAAACCGCCCTGCTAAATGCCGGAAATGAAGTGAGCAACGCCCTGCACCTGTATCAAATGGAGAAGGACAAAGCCGTTTCACGCACTATTCAAGTAAATTCTGCCCGCCAAGCTGCCTCAGATACAAAAGAATTGTTTAACTTAGGCACGTCGACCTATCTGGAAGTCTTGTCTGCCGAGCAGTCTTACCTCAGCGCACAGCTTGCAGAAGTATCCGACACCTTCAGCAGCATGCAGGCAGTCATCAGTCTGTATCAAGCGCTTGGAGGAGGAAGAGAATAAAATGAGCGATAAGTGATTAGTGATTAGCGATTAATGAAATAGTAAATCCTAATCACTAACCATTTATCACTAATCATTAATCATTAATCGCTAATTACTATGATAAGTCCGTTAGCTTATGTAGATTCTGCCGCAAAAATCGGCAAGAATGTAACCATCCAGCCCTTTGCTTTTATCGAAGGGAACGTGGAAATCGGTGATGACTGTATTATTATGTCGGGTGCAAAAATTCTGCACGGTACCCGCATGGGAAAAGGGAACAAGGTGCATCACAATGCCGTTCTGGGTGCCGAACCGCAAGACTTCCATTATACGGGAGAGAACAGCATGCTGATTATCGGTGATAATAACGACATCCGCGAGAACGTGGTTGTCAGCCGTGCTACCCATGCAGGAAGCGCCACCCGCATCGGCAATGAAAACTACCTGATGGATGGTGTACACCTCTGCCACGACGTGCAGATAGGCAACCATTGTGTACTGGGTATCAAGACTACCGTAGCCGGAGAATGTCAGATAGACGACTGCACCATTCTGAGCAGCAACGTCATTCTGCACCAATACTGCCACATTGGAAGTTGGGTACTGATTCAAGCTGGCTGCCGCATATCAAAGGATGTGCCGCCCTATATCATCATGAACGGTAATCCGGCAGAATACCACGGTATCAACGCTGCTGTGCTTCAACACAAACACCAGGTGAGCGAACGTGTATTGCGCCATATCGTAAATGCCTACCGTCTGGTATACCAGGGAAACTTCAGCGTGCAGGATGCCTTGCAGAAGATTGAAGACCAAGTACCGATGAGTGACGAGATACACAATATCATCAACTTCATCAAGAATTCCAAAGGAATCGTGAAGTAAACACCCTTCTTCGGGCACGAATCACGCAGACAATACGGATGAATAAATTCTTTTCTGTAAGTCTGCGTAGTTCGTGCCCTTTTCTATATTCCTCTACAATAGTTCCTGCATTGTCTTTTACTATTTTTTGATGCACATTCATTCCAGGCTGTATGCTAAGTAAAACAAACTGTTTCCTTTAACTAAACATTTTGTTTCCTTATAGAGAACACTTTGTTTCCCTTAACAAAACAGTTCGTTCCATTATATGAAAACAAAGTGTTTTTCTATACTGAAACAAAGTGTTCTCTAATGCTGGAACAAACTGTTCAGTGTTGTGAACTAACGGATTAAGTATATAAAGGGTATTTATTATACTGTTTCTGTAGACAATGGTCTGTCTTGTCCTATAAAAGACGGGGAAAGAAGCAGGAAGCAACCGGGTACGCTCGGAAGGGTGAGGGTAAAATTTGCCCTCACCCTTTTTATTTGCTCTCACTCACCCTTGAAAGGGCGATGAATAGGGAGTTTCAGAAAAGCGGTGATAGTGGTGAGGGCAGGTTGAGTAATTTTTTGTTCTACTACTACTCGAAATGCAGGGTACCGAAGAACTCCGGGCAATGGAAGTTCGGCTTCTCCAGACCTATCGGATTCCAGGAAAGGAAATGGGGAGTCTGGAGCTTGTCACCGCATTTATAAAAATTGGCACGGAGCGTCTTTCCATCCAACGAAGTGATGTCATGCAGGAAGAAAGCGGAATAAGGGATGACCAGGGCCACTTCCCAGGCACACTCACCTACTCTTTCGTCGAAAGCCTCACGTCCCAAAGAAGCCCAACGCTGTACTTTATCGAGCACCTCTTGCGGGGCATGCTGGCGGTTTCCACGTCCGGCACCTGCCCCAATAAGCAGAGTCCCGGCACAATTACACTCCATATTGTAGTACACTCCGTCATCGGCAGGCACAGAGAAGAACTCTACACACGCATCTTCCCAAACCGGACCGTTATCGTGGCCTGCAACTGCGCGTACACTCGCTTCCCTTACCTTGAAATGCAGCAGAATGGCATCTTCCGTATGCGCTATGCGGAATTCCACATCGGGAGTATAAGGAAAAGCAGCCCAATTCACTGTGTTTACGGGCTGAAACGCCACCTTCTCTTCATCCAGAAGAGCCGGAACCGACTCTACCGGTATATTGGCCGCACTTACTTTCTTTACATTCAATTCTTTCATTTTACTATTTTGGGGATTAATTGCAGATAGCGGCAGGACGCAAAGGAGTGCCGCCATCATCATCAGATACTTTTTCAGATACATGAGTCAATGAACTTTTTCATCTCCGGTGTATGCTCCTCCACGCTCTGCAACAGTTTGAACTGAGCCTTGGTACGCACAAGATTGTGCTCCGGATACAGGATTTTATAATAAGTATCACCGTTGATATAATCTGCCAGGAAGCGTACGCACTGCATGTATGGGAACAAGGCAGCCGCATAAGGCAGATTCTCAATCTCTATCGGCAACAAGAAGGATTTGCCCGATTCCAGATAACCCTTGGTAAATGCCTGGAATATTTCCATATTGAAGTTCACATTATCCGGATTCTTGTCGTCTTCCAACCCCGTGTTGGCACCTGAGCGAAGGAAATCGCCATAATCGGAGAAGATGAAGCTGGGCATCACCGTATCCAGGTCGATGACACAAAGCACCGTACCGTCTTCGTCGAACATCATATTGTTCACTTTCGTATCACAGTGGCATACCCGTTTGGGCAGTTTGCCTTCACGGAACAAGCGTTCTGCCTTGCACATTTCATCAGCGCGTTTTTCTATCTCATCCAGAAAATACCGCACCTCCTGCACACGTCCCGCCGCATCGGCAGCCACAGCATCACGGAGTTGCTTCAGGCGGAACTCCATGTTGTGGAAATCGGGAATTGTCTCGCCCAATGTATCTGGAATGTCGGCAAGCATAGCCTGGAAATTACCGAAGGCAGTTCCCGCATAATAGGAATATTCGGGGTTCACCGTCTCGTAAGTCTTGGCACGGGGAATAAAAGTCATGATACGCCAGTAGTTCTCACCGTCATACCAATAGGTTTTCCCTTCGGCCGTGGGGATGAAATGAAGCACTTTACGCTCGACATCGGCCTCTCCTTTCTCTTCCAGCTTCTTACGGATATGCCCGGTCACAGCCTCGATATTAGACTGTAACATCTCTACATTCTGGAAAATGGCATGATTGATACGTTGCAGAACATAGTCCGGCGCATCGGCCTCAACGGTGGTCACTTTGTACGTATCGTTAATCAGGCCTGAGCCTAAAGGCTTGATTTCACGAACCGTACCCTGCATTTGAAAATGAGATACAATAGATAAAAGGTCTTTCATGATAATAAATGAATTAATTTGTTTACAAAGATACGCCGATTGCCATCTATCAAAAGACAAGTATCGTTCGGCGCGCTTCCAAAATTATACATTTATCCAAACATAACCGCAAAAACTGCCTAATAAATAAGAAGTCTTGTACAAAATATACCTATATTTGTAACTGAAACCTTAAAAACTACCCGAAAAGTGCGAACGTTTATCATCCGGCTACTTCTTGTCTCAGTAAGCATGATTGCTGCAACCCTGCAGGCGCAGAACATCACCTTCAACCATCTGACAACCGACGACGGTCTGTCACAATTCTCCGTGAACAGCCTTTACATCGATGAAAACGGTGTTTTATGGATTGGAACCCGAGAAGGCTTGAACCGTTATGACGGAGAAGACATACAAACTTACAAGCTGCAGAAGAACGACCCTTACAGCCTTTTCTGCAACACCGTGCTGCGCATGGCCGGCAACCGTAACGGAAAAATCTACCTGCTCTGTACGGAAGGAGTAGCCGAGTTCAATCTCGCCACCCAAAGATTCACCACCCTGCTGCAAGGAAATGTACACAGCATATATTACAAAGAGGCCCTTTTCATCGGAAAACAGAATGAAATCTACCGCTATAACGAGCAGACCGGGAACTTTGACCTCTATTACCAGCTTCCCGGAAAAAGTCTGGAAATCTGCTGTATGCATCTGGACAATGGACAAATGTGGATTGGAACGACCACCAACGGAGCATACCGCCTGCAACTGGACAAGAACGAGCTGACCCACCCCATCCTGAAAGGCAACATCACCAGCATATACCAAGACAGCGAAGGCGAGTTATGGATTGGCAGCTGGGAAGAAGGGCTGCACCATGTAAAGACCGACGGAACCATCGAAATCTTTGAATACGACGCAAAGAACCCTTACAGCATCTCTTCCAACTTCGTGCGAGCCTGCTGTGAAGACAATCTGGGAAACATCTGGATTGGGACATTCAACGGATTGAACCGGTATGACAAAAGTACGGGACTCTTCCAGAACCACACTGCCAGTGATGCCCAGAGCGACGGACTGACACACTCTTCCATCTGGTGCATCGTAAAGGACAACCAAGGAACGCTGTGGCTGGGGACCTACTTTGGCGGCGTCAACTACTTCAACCCCGAGTACGAGATATACAGCCGCTATATGTATTCGCCCATCGAAAAGAAGGGGCTGAGCAATCCGGTTGTAGGCCGCACCATCGAAGACAAGGACGGCAATCTGTGGATTGGCACCGAAGGGGGCGGACTGAACTATTACAACCGCCGTACCCGTGAGTTCAAATGGTTCCGCCCGGAAATCGGTCCCAACAGTATTTCCCATAACAACATCAAGGCTCTCTATTATGATGCCTCCAAAGACATCATCTGGATAGGAACCCATCTGGGCGGACTGAACAGACTGGACATACGCTCGGGGCGATTCACACACTACCGCATGGAAGCAGGTAATCCGGAGACCTTGCCTTCCGACATCATCCGCGATATCGCGCCTTACCAAGACCACCTGGTGATAGCCACCCAAAACGGAATCTGCCTCTTCGACCCTGCCAACGGGAAATGCCAACAACTGTTCCAGGACAGCAAAGAAGGCAAAAAAATCAAGATGGTGGCAGATGTCACTTTCGACAGCAACGGTACGCTCTGGATTGCAGCCACGGGCGAAGGTGTGTTCAGCTACCGTTTCGATACCGGCAAACTGACCAACTACCGCCATGATACTGCCGACCCACACAGCATCAGCAACAACAATGTAAACAACATTACCCAAGATAGCAAAGGCAATCTGTGGTTCGCCACTTCGGGCAGCGGACTGGACTTATACCGCCCTGCCAGCAACGACTTCGAGAACTTTGACCAAGCGAAGAACGGCCTTTCCAGCGACTGCATCTACGAGACGCAGGAATCCCCCACCAGCGGCAAACTGCTGCTCATCACCAACGAAGGCTTCTCCATCTTCGACTACCGGCAAAAGGCATTCCTGAACTACAGTGCCGAAAACGGTTTCCCAATGACTGCCGTCAATGAGAATGCCCTTTGCGTGACCCGTGACGGAGAAATATTCCTGGGAGGCACGCAGGGAATGATTTCTTTCCACGAAATGGAGTTGAACTTCACACCAAAACCCTACAAAATCATCCTCTCCCGCCTCATTGTGAACGGAACGGAAATACAAGTGGGAGATGAGACCGGTATCCTGCAGCAAGCCTTGTACTGCACCCCCGAGATTACGCTCAACGCTGACCAGTCCATGTTCAGCATAGAGTTCGCCACTTCAAACTATGTAGCCGCCAACAAAGACGACATCATCTATAAGCTGGAAGGCTTCTCCAACGACTGGAACAGTGCCCGTGGACTGCACAACATCACCTATACCAACCTGAACGCCGGAACCTATAACTTGATTATAAAGCCCAACGGAAAAGACGAGAGCCTTTGTCCGCAAGTCCACCTTACCATACACGTGTTGCCTCCCTACTACAAGACTCCCCTTGCCTATCTTATCTACCTGATAGTGACGGGAATCCTGCTCTGGTATCTGGTGCGTACCTACAAGTCCAGAATCAAGTTGCGTGAATCACTGAAGTACGAACAGAAGCACATTCGTGACGTAGAGGCCCTGAACCAGTCAAAGCTACGTTTCTTCACCAACATTTCCCATGAATTCCGCACCCCGCTGACACTCATCGTGGCCCAAGTGGAAACGCTGATGCAACTCCAGAACTTCACGCCTGCCATATATAACAAGGTACTGGGCATCTACAAGAACAGCATACAGCTACGGGAACTCATCACCGAGCTGCTCGACTTCCGCAAGCAGGAACAAGGGCACATGAAGATAAAGGTAAGTCCACACAACATCGTGAACTTCCTATACGAAAACTATCTGCTTTTCCTGGAATATGCCAGCGCCAAACAAATCAGCCTCTACTTCGAGAAGGAAACAGACAGCCTCGAAGTATGGTATGACCAAAAACAGATGCAGAAAGTGATAAACAACCTGCTGTCCAACGCCGTCAAGCATACCAAGGCGGAAGACAGCATCACCCTCAGCATCAAGACCGAAGGCAGCAATGCCGTCATCCGCGTGACCGATACCGGCAGCGGCATAGATGCCCGGGAAGTGGACAAGATATTCGACCGCTTCTACCAGATAGACCAAATGGACTCTACAGATGCAAGCAAGACGGGTACGGGTATCGGCCTGGCATTGACGAAGGGTATCGTGGAGCTCCATCACGGCACCATCCGTGTGGAAAGCGAACTGGGCAAAGGTAGCAGCTTCATCGTAAACCTGCAATTGGGGAACGCACAGTTTGACGAAGAGCAAATAAATAAGAATGCAGACAGTGTGCAACAAATAGAAATTCCCAAACCGGAAAACGATGCCCTGCTCAAGGCGGAGCTGGAAGAGAGTGCTCCCATCAAACGACTCCCGGATGCAAAAATCCTGATAGTGGAAGACAACGACTCCATCCGCGACATGCTGGCAGGTATCTTCAAGCCCTTCTACGAAGTGCTGACTGCGGCCGACGGAGCGGAAGGACTTGCACTGGTGCGCAGCGAAATGCCCAATATCGTAGTCAGCGACGTGGTGATGCCCAACATGTCGGGAACGGAACTGTGCAAACAGATAAAGAGCGACTTCAACACCTGCCATATTCCCGTGGTACTGCTCACGGCACGTACTGCCATCGAACAGAATATCGAGGGACTGCGCATCGGTGCGGATGACTATATCACCAAGCCGTTCAACACCAATCTATTGATTTCGCGCTGCAACAACCTCGTGAACTCGCGCATCCTTCTGCAGGAAAAGTTCAGCAAGCAGCCGCAAGCCTTTGTACAGATGCTTGCCACCAACCCCATAGACAAGGAGATTCTGGACCGTGCCATGGCAGTCATCGAGCAACATCTGGACGATACGGAATTCAACGTCAACGTCTTTGCCCGTGAAATGGCAATGGCACGCACCAATCTGTTCACCAAGCTGAAGGCTATCACCGGGCAAACTCCGAACGACTTTATCCTGACTATCCGCCTGAAGAAGGGTGCCCTGATGCTGCGCAACAATCCGGAGCTGAATATCACTGAAATTGCGGACCGGATCGGTTTCAGTTCTTCACGCTATTTCTCCAAATGCTTCAAGGACATTTACCATGTCAGCCCACTGGCCTACCGCAAAGGAGAGAATGGAGGAGAGGAAAGTACGGAAGACAGTGAAGAGACATCTTAATATTGTACATCAAGCCATCGCATGATACGGTTTGTACTTTTTCTCCCTTCCCTTGTACTTCCTTATACACCCGATTCCATAAAACCTCTTACCTTTGACCTCAGAATTACAATCTAAAGTCAAAGAACTATGAAGCATTTTTCCCCCTTGTGGTCTCTGATTCCCGGTGCAGCCCTGATAGCGGGATGCGGAAGCCAACCTAAAGACAAGACTTCGGAGCACTCGCCGCAGAAGCCCAATGTAGTATATCTGATTGCTGATGACCTGGGTATCGGCGACCTGAGCTGTTACGGTGCCACCAAAGTAAGCACTCCCAACATTGACCGCCTTGCCGGACAAGGCATGCAGTTTACCAACGCTTATGCCACTTCTTCCACCAGCACTCCTTCCCGTTTCGGCCTGCTGACGGGCATGTATCCCTGGCGACAGAAGAATACCGGCATCGCTCCGGGCAATTCCGAACTCATCATCGATACCGCCTGCGTCACTATGGCCGATATGTTCAAGGAAGAAGGCTACGCCACTGCAGCAGTGGGCAAGTGGCACCTCGGCCTGGGCCCTAAAGGCGGTACAGACTTCAACCACTCCATCAAACCGAACACCCAAGACATCGGCTTTGACTATGAATACATCATCCCCGCTACCGTCGACCGCGTTCCCTGCGTCTTTGTAGAGAACGGACATGTAGTAGGCCTCGACCCCAACGACCCTATCACTGTGAGCTACGACCACAAGGTCGGTGACTGGCCCACCGGTCTCGAAAACCCCGAACTCGTCAAGATGAAACCCAGCCAGGGGCACAATAACACCATCATCAACGGCATCCCCCGCATCGGCTGGATGACCGGCGGCAAATCCGCCCTTTGGACAGACGAAGACATTGCCGACGTGATTACAGACAAAGCCAAGAACTTCATCACAGCCCATAAAGACGAACCTTTCTTCCTTTATATGGGTACGCAAGATGTACATGTTCCCCGCGTGCCACATCCGCGTTTCGCCGGCAAGAGTGGTTTGGGCGTACGTGGCGACGTCATCCTCCAGCTGGACTGGACCGTGGGTGAAATCATGCACACTTTGGACAGCCTCGGCATTGCCGACAACACCATTTTTGTATTCTGCAGTGACAACGGTCCCGTCATAGACGACGGCTATCAGGACCAGGCACGCGAACTGCTGAACGGCCATACTCCCATGAAGCACTACCGCGGTGGGAAGTACAGCGCTTTCGATGCCGGTACCCGCATTCCCTTCATTGTACGCTGGCCCAATGGCATCAAGCCCGGCAAACAACAAGCCCCCTTCTCCATGATTGATGTATACGCTTCATTCGCCGCCCTGCTGAACCATCCGCTGGAAGCAGGCATCGCTCCCGACAGCCGCGACCAGCTCAACAACTTCCTGGGAACCGATACTGCCGGATGTGACTATATTGTACAACAGAATCTGGACAATACACTCTCCATTATCCAAGGAGACTGGAAATACATAGAGCCCAGCGACAAGCCGGCACTGGAGTATTGGACAAAAATAGAAATGGGCAACGCCCCGCAGCCCCAACTGTACAATCTTTCCATTGATCCGTCCGAAAAAGACAATGTGGCAGAAGCCCATCCGGACAAGGTAAAAACGCTCTCTGCCCTACTGGAAGAGGTGAAGGAAGCAAAGAACCAAAGTGAAAGGGAATAAAAGTACAAGAGTGGTATAGTTCGCAAGTTTTGTACGAATTCGTACTTTTTGCGAACTATTAACTAATACATTTGTATATTCCATCCCCTACATTTGCGATGTGATTCAACTCTGAAGTGAGTACAAAACAAAGAAACAACCTTTATTAATAACTAATTAAATTAATATTTATGAAACAGAAATCCAGCTTCTTTAAAGCATTAGGTATTATGTTGCTTTCTGTCCTATTTGCCACGCAGGCCAATGCACAGAATCTCACAGTAACAGGTACAGTGACTGACAACTTAGGTCCGGTGATTGGTGCTTCTATCCAGGTGGAAGGAACAAGTAACGGATGTATCACAGACATTGACGGAAACTACACCCTTCCCAATGTTCCGGCAAACGCAACTCTCGTATTCTCCTATATCGGATATCAGACACAAAAGATTGCCGTAGGCGGAAAGACCAAAATCGACGTAAAACTGGCAGAAGACAGCCAATTGCTGCAGGAAGTTGTCGTAGTGGGTTACGGCGTTCAACGTAAGAGTGACCTGACCGGTGCAGTTGCTTCTGTAAAAGCAGCAGATGCATTGAAGAATACCCCGACCGGTAATGTATCCGATGCATTGCAGGGACGTATGGCCGGTGTATCAGTTCTCTCTGGTTCCGGTAATCCTACTGAAGACAATACCATCCGTGTACGTGGTATCAACTCTATCACAGCAGAAACCGGTCCTTTGGTTGTTATCGACGGTTTCATCGGTGGTTCCCTTCAGTCGTTGAATCCTTCCGATATTCAATCTATCGAAGTATTGAAAGACGCATCTGCAACAGCTGTTTACGGTTCTCGCGGTGCAAACGGTGTAATCTTGGTTACTACCAAAAACCCATCCCAAGACAAATTGACCGTATCTTTTAATGCATTTGCCAACATCAAGACTGTAGCCAAGTATGCTGATAATCTTTCTACCTATGAATATGCCAACCTGGTTAATGACTATGGTAAGGAATATTTTGGATACGGCGACAATCACTATTATAGTGCAGAGCAATTAGCAGCCTTCAAGTCTGGCAAAGCAGGTTATGATTACTCAAGAGAAATCTTCCGCAGCCCTGCCGTTACACAGAACTATGAAATGTCTATTGCAGGTGGTGGCGAAAAGACTACTTTCCTGGCATCTCTCCGCTATCAAAACGATGAAGGTATCATCAAGGAGTCAAGTAGCCAAATCTACAGCTGGCGTTTGAAAGTAGATACCAAAATCAAGAAGTGGCTGAAAGCTGGTATGAACATCTATGGTCACTACAGAGAAACAAGTACTCCACGTGTCAATGAATATGATGGTTTAATCCAACAAGCAATGTACTTTCCCAGTACTATTGAACCGCAAGATGAAGATGGAAACTACAATAATTCATTTTTTGAGGGTAGTTCAACTTACAATCCAATGGGGCATATTTGGGAAGCAGACAATGCCAACAAGACAATAAATAATCGTATACAAGGTTATGTCCAGTTTGACATCATGGACGGTTTGAGCTTCCGCTCACAACTGGGAGTTCTGCTTGACAATAGACTAAACACTTCCGTACAAAATGACAAAAGTTACTATGCTTTCAAGAATAGCAATTTATCGCAAGGTCAAGCACGTAGTTACTGGAACACTTCCTGGTTAAACACCAACACATTAAGTTATGTAAAAGAATTTAATGCTAATCATCGTGTCAACGCAACTGCTGTTTTCGAACAGTCTTATGATAATAATTTCAATCATACCGGTACTGCTTATGGTTTGGATTATATTGATAGGATCGGTATAAACAACTTGGCATGGTCAAATGCAGAGCTTGCTACCAATAGCTCCGACCGTGTTATCAATACATTAATGTCAGGTATGTTACGTGTAAACTACGTATTTATGAACCGTTACATGGTTACTGCATCTATTCGCGCAGATGGTTCTTCACGTCTTGTTGATAAATGGAGCTATTTCCCATCTGCAGCTTTGGCTTGGGACTTGAAACAAGAAAGTTTTTTGAAAGACAACAGCTTTATCGACCAATTGAAACTTCGCCTCGGTTATGGTTCTGTAGGTAACCAAGCTGTAGAAGCTTACCGCCCCTATTCCAAACGTACTCCAATAAGAAATAGTGATGGCTCCACCTCTTATAAAGTAGACCGCCCTGCTGCTCCTTACCTAAAATGGGAACGTAACGACCAGTTCAATGCAGGTGTTGATTTTGGTATACTCAACGGTCGCATACGCTTGACTGCCGATTGGTATAGCAAATTATCCAAAGATATTTTGTTGGATCTGGCACAACCAACACACATGGGATTTCCCTCATTGTTGATGAACTCTGGCGAAATCAAGAATACTGGTATAGAGTTCACAATCAGTGCAGACCCATTTACCGGTAAAGGCTTCAGCTGGCATACCGACGTTACTTTATCGCATAATAAAGGAACTTTCAACAGCATACCTACAGCTAACCATCGCCAACAGCAAGCCGGAAGTTTCCAAAATCAATTATTCCAGATGATTGAAGGTGAAAAATTAGGTACATTCTGGGGATATACTTTCGGAGGTATCTGGCAGGAAGATGAAGTGAACGCTCCATTCGTAGACGCCAACGGTCAAACAAATGGCAAAACAAACGGTGAAGTCTATAAAGTCGTAGCTGGTAACTCTAAATATGTAGATACCAATAAAGACGGAGTACTGAATGATGCAGACCAAGGTATCATCGGCTGTGGTCAACCGACATTTAACTGGGGTTGGAACAATAGCTTCAATTACAAGAATTTTGATTTCTCATTCTTTATGGTAGGTTTCCATGGCTTTGATATATACAATGCAACTCATCAAATGGGATTCAATACAGTTTCCGGTCAGAACATGGCTGCAGTAACTCCAATGCGTGACTTCTTGAACCGTTGGACGCCAACCAATACAAATACAGATGTACCGGGTTTCGTACAAGGAGGCACAGAAAACAAAGTATTCAGCAGTCGTTTTGTAGAAAATGGAAGCTTTATCAAGATGAAAAGTATCACCTTGGGTTACACTTTGCCCGAATTAGCCTGCAAATCACTTGGTATCAGCAATCTCCGACTTTATGTTTCCATCCAGAATCCGTTCCATATCACCAACTATTCCGGTCTGGATCCTGAAGCAACAATGGGAAGCCCACTGATACAAGGTGTTGATTGGGGCTCATATCCTAACAGCCGTAATTATCTGATTGGTTTAAATTTTGCATTCTAATGATTTACCTTTTAAACAAGAATAATATGAAAAAATTAGCATATATAGCAACAATAGCCTGCAGTATGTTCCTGACAACTTCTTGTGTAGACCTGACCCAAGAGCCACAGTCTTTCATTACTGATGAAGATTACATTGCCAGCATGGACCTAACAGGTCTTCAACAAGCTGCAACAGGACTTTATAACGATTTATGGAATGGGAACTATGGTTTTAACTGCCGTTTACAACGCATAAATGTATGTGCAGATGATATTACTTATCGTGCGGCAAAAGCAAATAATGAATTGGCCAATTACTATAGACTATCTCCCAATATCACAGCCAACACTGCAGATTTCGATACTACTTGGTCACTATTTTTTGCCGTTATCAACCACTCCAATACACTTATTAATAAGACGGTATTACCGGAAAATGCAGACCAAGCCAAGAAGTTTGAAGAAGTATTAGGAGAAGCTTACTTCCTCCGTGGACTTTCTTATTTTTATTTGGTACGCATGTATGGTGATGTACCCCTAATTCTAGCAGAAACAGACGCTTCAACGTACATGCCGAGAACTGCTGTTGCAGAAATCTATGATCAAGCGATTATTCCTAGCTTGAAAAAAGCAGTAGAAATATTACCGGCAAAAAGTCGCAGCGGCTTCAGCTCTACTCCTTCCAAATGGGCAGCCGAAGCTTGTCTGGCAGACGCTTACATGACAATGGCCGGTTGGCCTTTGAAAAGAGGACAAGAGTATTACTCACTGGCAGCGGCTGCAGCTAAAGACATCATAGACAACTCTGGTTTGTACCTGACCGAAGAATATGCAGAATTGTGGAAAGAAGCCAATAAAGCACAACCCAATGAAGTAATGTTTGCCATCCACCATAATGCGAAGATGAAGACGGCAAGTAACTATGGAAAGTCTTACTACCCCAGCGATTTTGCCCCCAATGCCGGTTGGTCTGACTACTATGCAAACGAAAGCTTCTTTCTAAATTATCCGGATGATGCACGTAAAGAGTGGAATTATATGACAGAATGGGAAACTAAAAACGGTCATGTCACTTATAAAGAAAGTGCCGATAAGCTTCCCGCCATTTCCAAGTATTATGACTATGACAACGGCGCACCCGGTAAGAGTGCCCAAGCTAATGGTATCACTTGTATCTACCGTTACGCCGATGTCCTGCTGATGTACGCAGAAGCTTCCACCCGTGCCACAAACAGTGTAAACGCACAAGCTTTGGATGCCATTCAGAAAGTACAGAAACGTGCCGGTTATGCACAAGACCAGCTGACCACAACTACTGATCCTACAGCTTTCACAACAGCTGTATTCAACGAACGCGGTTGGGAATTCTTTGCAGAAATGAAACGTTGGTTCGAACTTGTTCGTCTGGAAAAGGTAAGTGAAGTTAGAGCCGAGACTTGGAATGGTTCGCTTTTCCAAAGCAACAACCATTATTACTTCCCCATACCTTATCAGCAAATCCGTCTGACACAGTGGACTAATAATGCAGGCTACTAATACTGATAAAAACGTAATAACACAAAACTTCTAACCTTATTTATCAAGAAATCAAATAGACCTTAATCAATTTGATATGTACGAAAGGGAGGGGCCGTGAGGTTCCTCCCTTTTATTTATCAATACAATGTAATACTACCCAAACAACATCCAACTAAATCAGGGAAAAGACATCCAGCTGGAAACTAAAAGCTTCATGCTGAAAACTAACAATATAAGACTATCCCTAATAGATAAAACAACGATATCACTCTATTTCCAATACTCTCATTAGAGCGTGATAGATAGGTATGAAAAAACACCTATCACACCCTAATAAATTTATAATCACATATATACTCCTTTGCGTGATAGCGTGACAGATGTTTTTATTTTTTTGTGTAGAAACAAAAATACCAGTAAATGCTATTTCTTTTCCGTACTTTCAAAGTGGCGTTGCTGCTGTTCCACCTGCTTCATTTCATTGATACGTTCCTGCTCTTCCCTGGCAAGGCGCTCTATTTCATTGAAGTCAATCTCTCCGACTTCAGTTTTTCCAAAGATTTCCGTCTTTTGCGGAACCGGAAGCTCTCTATACAAGGCTACACGTTCCGCAGGCAAAGTAGCTATTTCAATCACTGCCTGGGGATGGAACTGTATACCTGGATGCAAAAGACGTGCTTTTATTTTGATAGTACCTGCTTTCGTTGTTGTACGGATCAGTGCAGGTGCAGTCCCCCAACGACTGACACGGGGATTGGCTTCTACCTCTCTTCCACCGACCAACTCTCCTTCTCCTTCCACCTCAAAAATAACGGTTTCTTGAGAAAGGCGCTTTACATAGCCATCCTTATCGGTAATGGAAGCAATCACCGTGACCATATCCGAACCATTGGCACGCAGGGGCAGTCCAGAATCAACAGTCAGTACAAGCTGTTCATTACGTTTGGAAGGCATATTCTTGGTCCTAGCAACAATCTTGCCATCCAGGAATCCCTCAGCCACAATACTACATTGTTCCGGTTTCCCGGCCCGATGAAGTGCCCGGACATCCACAAAGCTATAAGCACCCTTAAAAACAACGGGAGGATGACGAATCCCCTTCTCCTCCAGCAACGGCACTTGCACAAGGGTGTCTTTTTCGTTCACAATGACACGTACACTATCACAGTTGGTATAAACCACTATATCCTCGGGGGAAAAAGGAGTCATGGCATTAGCTATATACACCATCGGCCCACTATCAGCCTGCTCCAAGTGCAGGTGCGGATCACGCTGGCTCATCATCATGTAATAGGAATACTTTGGCTGACGGAACATATCCATCAGTCCTCCCCAGAAAGGGTCAGGATGATAACCACGCTGGTGGTCAAACGAATGCCACAAGGCACCTCCTATATGCCCCCGAGGAGATTTGTAGAACTGATCAACCGTAAGAGAGCCGCCATAATCCTTGCGGGCATAGTGCTGGGCCTGGCGAATCTGTGGCTCTTCACCCCATTCACGTGCCACACGGCTGTAAGAATTGTGGGAATTCCAGTCATCCACACAGTCACCATACTCCCGGGTAAAGCAGGATTTGCCTGCATTCCGGTAAAACGCCTCGTTCTTGGGGGCTGTATAAACTACATCATATCCCATTGCTCCTTTGCTCTTGTCATCAATGGCAGCATAGCAACCCGGAGCCGGATACTCTTCATGAGTAGCCCGATAGGCATTCTGTGCAAAAGACTCCGGAAAAGCCGTCTCATTAAGTACCGGTTCCCACAGAAGGACAGACGGATGATTACGGTCTCGACGGACCATATTACGGATGTCGGAAAGGATACGTTCTTCAAACACCGGTTCCGGATTCCAGTACTGCCAGCCGGGAGTGGCTACAATAATGAACATACCCAGTTCATCGCAGGCATCCATAAATGCAGGGTCTTGGGGATAGTGTGCCGAGCGTATAATCCGGAAACCAGCATCACGCATTTTCTTCACGTCCAGCCAATGCAGGTTGTTGGGTACGGCATTCCCGAT
>OGZE01000835.1_pt1 | contig 21329 bp, 12 predicted proteins | sample 1576731 | NCBI WGS metagenome assembly OGZE01 (sample SAMEA3541503, study PRJEB24748) | human gut metagenome | biome: human gut; feature: human-associated habitat; material: faeces | place: China | collected 2012 | reverse complement strand
CTCCCAGCAGCGTTTCAAGTTCTTCATGTAGTCGTTTTCGATCCAGCGTTACCCTTCCGTTCTGAGGAATCACCCGGAATGTATGGTTTCCTGTATTGATCCATTCTCCTCTCACCGTATGGGAAAGCTGGTAGGCCACCTTCAGGCGACTCTCCAGTTCGTCGATGTCCGCTTCAAAAGACTTCTTCTGTGTTTTCAGTTTTATAAGTTGTACAAGGGCATCTTCCCATTCGGGATGCGACGAACCCCAAAAGTGCGGACAAGCCTTCCTCCAGAAACACGACGGACACAGGGGAGCAAGTCCCTGCACCGTTTGAACCGCATTCAGATTCAATCTCTTTTCTCTAAGATCATGCATGGTTTCCCAAAATTCGGAAGCCATATCCAGACACCGGGCAATATCCGTATCTTCAGAAAGAAACGGGCCAAAGGCTTTCGCATCGCACATGGACAGGCAGATAATCCATCCCTGTATGTCGCAAGCTGAAGCATCGGGAAGGGATACCCCAAGGCGTTCGTTACAGATTACAGGGAATGTCCTGTGATGGAGGACTTCCCCGGTGTCCAGTACCAAGTTGAAAACCGGATGGTTCCAGTAGGCTTTGAGCAATGCCGTCTGCCCGCCGATCTGCATGGCGTAGCTCTCGGAAAGCGTTGTCGGCAGCCTTGCGGTGGATTTGGCCTCCAGAATCCGTACAGTTGGATGTGGCTGACCAGTCACCAGCGTGAAATCCAGATGTGCCTTGATGGGGACGTCTCCGTACATGATTTCGATTTCAAGCTGAAACAGAGGAGACAAGCCATATCCGACGAGAGCTTGATGGACACCCGTCTCAAACCAATGACCTCTGTGAAAGGGTATCCGGCGCTTGAGAGCTTCGTCAGTGCTCCTGTATTCAGGTGTGAAGAGCTTGGCAGCCAGTGCCGCCCGTGGGCAGTCCAGCATTTTGGCGATATCCGATAGCCCGACATATTGGGAGCGGTCGCCAAGCTGAATGGCTGTGCGCTGTTCGGCACTGCGTTCCAATCCGCAGCAGAGGATTCCAAGCAGCCCTTCCGCTCCCGTATTTCTATTCGTTCCGTCCATTCGTTTCCCCCTGTGATAAAAGGCAAAATAGAAAGAGCCGCCCCATCAAGGACGGCCCTTTCCGCTATGCTGCATACTTCCACCAGATTTTTCGTTGCGGGTTCCAGTGAAACCCCGCTGCCGAGAGTTGTTCCTTCTTCGCCGCCGTGTTTCCTGTGGCGAGAACGCACTCCCGACCATCCTGTGCCGATACGATTTGATATGAAATTCCATCCAGATGAGGCAATTTTGAAAGTCCGCCTGACGTTCGATTTGAGGTGGGTGAAATCTTTTTTGCTTGTCCTGAATCATCCTGAGTCATTTTGCCTCTCTGTAGGGCGTTTACGACGTTTTTCTGTTTCTGAGGTCTAGTCAGCTTGTCTGGATTGAACTCTCCGTCCGTATCCTCCTCCGTAACAATGCCGAGCATGGCGGAAAGCGCATACCTACGCATATAGGTCATGCTGATGCCCACGCCCTGCGGATCGGCCTTGGGCAGGGGAACCACAGCAAGACTCGACTGCCATTGTCCCGATTCCGCATGAGTGAGTTTCGTGACCAACCCGAGATATCCCGGTTCGGCAGGAACCGGATACTGACAAAGCCAGATGCCGTTGGAAAGCAAGGCGTCACGACATGAGTCCATGACGCTATTGAGGGTGGCGTACTTGCTCTTGGTGAAAGGATTGTTGGCATCCTTGGTTGCAGGTTGAAGCTGTCCCTGAACCTTGATGAGTGCCTGTGCCAGCTCACATATTTGTTCCGAACAAAATGATTTCATCTGTCCCTCCTGAACATGAAAAGACCTGTTCGAAAAATATCGAACAGGTCTTTATAAAAATAATTCTACTAGTTCAGTATGGTAATATATATTTAAAACAATTTCATGAACAAAGAAGCGGTTTTAAATAATAATAAAATCAATAGTTATTTAATTAAATAACTATTGATTTTAAGCTGCAAATATTTCCTCTGACAACTCTTCAATACCCTGTATAAGTTCAATTTCCTTAATTTTATTATATTCACTAAAAAGTGCGCTTACAGCACCATTCATAAGGGCACGGGCATAGTTGCGCGGTTCGCCACTAGCATACATATTAGTAAGAATATCCTTCATTTTATTATTGCAAAGAGTCCGTTCAACGAGTGTATCGAATTCTGATTTAGATAATCTTGATTGCATAGCACAATCAATAAATTCTTCTTTAAAAATTTGGAACATAAAAACATTGTCATCCTCAACAAAATTATCGAGAGTTTTTTTAGCAACCCAGCCAGAAATTCCGGCTCCAATAAACCCACCAAGGCCAGGAATTGGAATGAGAGCCTGCCCAATGGCTGCTCCTGCTAATGCTGTGGCTCCCACAGTAGTATTTTTAAATAACTGTTGCTTAGATATACGCCCCCGTAAGGCGCGCACGACATCTGGTCCAAATGTAACGATACCAATGACAGTTCCAGAAATAATGGCTCTACCCGTTATTGTACGTAACCCTATTGCTTCGCCTACAGACGTTTTTGCTAAAGTCGAACAACTGATCTTTTCTGCTAACGTATTGCTAATCTTGGCAATGGGATTATTAATTCCTTCAAAACCGGCACGGATACCATCTTTTGTAAATTGTGGCCTAAAGAGATTAGCAAATTGTCCACGAGAAAGTTGCATCGTCAATGTATATAGTAAAACACTTTTTCCCATAGATACCAATGAAGCTTGAAGGCTTATCTTGGCAGCTTCCTTGGGGGTTTTTCCATTCCAAATGCAAGTGGCAAAAATAATGGCTCCAGAAATACCGCAAGCATATGTAGAGGAGATTACACCATTAACAATATCTACAGACAGACTTTCAAGTGTCCCCGCTTTAGCAATGTTGAATGATTGATTATAGGTAAAGGCACCTTTACGCACGAACCGTTCCGCAGGATCCCCCGGTTTGGCTCCAGGTACCTGCCCAGAATCAATACGTTTCTGCATCTCCACCAGAGCTTGTTGGTATTGATCTCGTGGAACTTCAATCTGCATCATAGAACCATCTGGGTTCACATATTTAGCTTGTTTATGTTCGAAGGCTGCGCCAATACTTTCGCTTGGACTCTTGTAATATTTAGTCTGAATATTTTGACCATTGACGATTCTATCTGCTCCACATTTAACCTGACGTCCATGTTCATCAAGCTGTTGAGCGGCATTCACTACTTCTTTACCCATGAGACGGTCAAAAGTATTATTGCCATGCTCTGCCCCATAACCATGTCCACGCTGACCATCCATAAGGTTTTTTGTTTCTGCATAGTTCTTGTTAAATTCAATATCTGCTGTTTTAATTGCAGCTATAGAACTGACGTGTTCCACAAGATTGATATTTTGCGAATTATTAAATTCTCTATCAAGTATTTCGGAATTATCTTCAGGATTAATATGTAAATCTTTATTTTCACAGGAAATAAAATTATTGTGATAGAGAGTACGTGAAATATCACTATCAAGTATAAATTGGCATAACGAGGCAATCGACTTTAATGAAAGAGTCGTTTCCTCTTTCGATATTTTTACTTCTTGAAGCTCATCGTTCTCAGCAGTAATAAATTTGACTTTCAGTTCTTTTTCTCCGCAGTCGATACTGTCAAGCCCTGAGAAAGGAATAAAAATATCTTTTGTCTTATAAATATCATCTTTACGTTCATCCTTCTGAAAACTTACATAAATGCCATCACTAGCAATGAGTGTCCCGTATTCACGTAACTCATTCCTATCCTTACTTGGAGTCACAGTAAAATAAAAAACTTCTCTGAAATCATCATTGTCGAGACTTTTTCCGAAAATATTTAAAAATGCATTTGCCCGCCCATATGGGATACTGTGTCCAATATCTCTAATAGCAAAAATATAATCATTATTTTTATTTCTGTCCTCAGAAATGGACTTGCAAATAATACTCCAAATTTTATTATTAACTTCTCCTGGCCTGAGAGGTTGTGATGGCTCATTTTTCCATGCACGAATGCGATCTTTTTCTTTCTTCGCCATCCACATTCCTAATGCAAAAAAGGTAATCCATAATGGTACTGCAATTTTCCAGTAGGCATAGGTCAACCAGATAAGTCCTCCGATAATTGCAGCACCTATGGCATAGGGAAGGCAAGTCACAAGAAGGCCAATAAAAAACAGGGTGACAATACCACCGATGATGAAATGAATCATAGCACTATCTCTCTTGCTGTTAATGACATTCAAAATAACCTATTGCTTTCCGTTCTATCTATCCTAGATATTGTCAAATATTTCTGTGAGCCAGCTTACACGCCGTGCCGTCATTTCGAGCCGCCAGCCTGTCGTGATAAGGCCAGCGGAAGTTCCCCCAAGGACAGACATCATCGTGTCGCATGAACCTTCCCGATACTTGAGCCAAGCCCGTTGGGAATCACGCAACAAGGTCTTTTGCTTCTCATCCATTGCCTGCATTACTTTTTTGTACGTAGTGTTGAGAAGGGCTTCTATGCGTTCATCTTCCGCAGTCAGGCAATCCTGCATGGCAACGGTGACATCGTCGCTTTTCTCCATGCACTGGGCGTATTCCGCACTGAGCAGGGAATCCTCCGTGGAAGCGTTTCCTTTGATATACTGCTGCTGTATGACATGCCCGCTCTTGTATACTTCCATACGTGAACATTCTTCACCGTATACATTCCAAAATTGTTGGACATCATAATTTACTGAAACCCGGTTGCCCTCCTTTCCCAACTCCCGATCAAGCCGATCCGGATCGGCAATCATAAAGACGGATTCCCCAGAATCAAGCTGGAATGCGCCGTAACACATATCTCCGCACTGTGAGCCCTTGTAGACTCCAGTGAGGGTGCCGCTATCCAACACCTTGGATGGGCATAATGCCTCTGAGTCTGCATAAGCATTGGGTGTGAGGCATAGCAGCACAAGAAAAGGCCCTATCCATTTGAGAGTCCCCATACATCCTCCTGCGATTGTTTCAGCTAGTTGGGGTTATTGGATTCTATCCAGCATAATACCAAGTAATTTTTGTAAAATTTTTTTAATGGATATATAAGGCGTAGCCTTTTTAATCGTCTAGCTTTTTTTAATGCTTCCGTCAAATATGAAAAGATGGAAGAATTAAAACACATAATTGCGAGAATATTCCGTGAATACCGCAGACAATCGGGATATTCCCAATGGAAACTATCTATTCTTGCCGAGATCCATCCTCGGAGTATCCAAAAGATCGAAGGGGGAGAGCTCCAGCCGGGGGTGATGCTTGCAGTACGGCTTGTCTCCGCAATGGGGAGCAATGTCGGCTTCTTTTTTGCCGATTTAGCTAAAGAAGCTGGTCTGATACGCCAAGAGATCATGCCTCGAGTATGGCAAGAAGTAGAAGAGGAAGAGACATGGAGGGAGTGCAAGTGCCTATTCGGACCATTTTTCAGGCAAATCCGTATCACCCATGGGATCACACAACAGACAATCAGTGAAGCGACAGGCTATACGCTCCGAAATATCCTTAACACTGAGAAGGGCCGTCAAGAGCCAGCCGTTATAACCGCTCTGAGTATGGTGGCTACGACAGGAGTTGATATAGGCATATTTTTTAATAGACTAGCTTGCATCCAAAATAAATTTGAAAAAGGCAAATAGAAACAGAATAATGGGTAATTATTAAAGAAATTTTTAAAATTCTCTGATTACGCCAAAAACTAAATAAATGAAATAAGAGATTGCTCTTCTTATCTTTAAAGAGCATTTATACTTTGCGTGCTCTTACAGTTTTTTCTCTTTACCTCATATATTGAAAAGTTTTTAAACAAAAAACGCCGTCACCCTTTTGGGGGTACGGCGTTTTTTTATATTATACGGCAAGCAATTTTTACTTAATACATTGAAATAACTTGCTTTGACCATAGCTATGCTTTCTGATAAAAAACCAAAGAAATACTTGTGATTGGCTTGAAACAGGCCACTCCCTTTTCCTATTACTTTTTATCAAAGCGAAATCTGATGATCACGGGCGAATTAAAAAATAAAGTCGATGCGTTATGGACAGAATTCTGGACTGGCGGCCTCGCCAATCCTTTGGATGTCATTGAACAGATAACCTATCTGATGTTCATCCATGACCTCGATGAGGTGGATACGCGCAAGGAAAAGGAATGTGTCATCCTCGGCATCCCTCATGAGAGTCTTTTTCCCGAAACTGTGAAGCTCGGAGAGCGCGAGGTAAGAGGAAACGATCTCCGGTGGTCCGTTTTCCGGGACAAGCCCGCAAGTGCCGCTTATGAAACGGTTCAGATGGATGTCTTTCCTTTTATCAAGACGCTGCACTCCGACAAAAACAGCGCCTACTCAAAGTACATGGGAGATGCGATCTTCAAGATTCCGACTCCCCAAAAGTTGAGCCAGATCATCGACAAGCTCGAAGGCGTGTATGAGCTGCTGAAAAAAGAACCTGACAAGGATGCACGAGGGGATCTCTACGAATATCTCCTCTCAAAAATTGCAACGTCAGGAAGAAACGGGCAGTTCCGTACTCCCCGGCACATCATCCGCATGATGGTGGAACTTCTGGCCCCTGTTCCTGAAGATCATATTTGCGATCCCGCTTGCGGCACAAGCGGTTTCCTTGTGGAGGCGGCTCATTACCTGAAAACGGAACACAAGGACGCCATCTTTTACAATAAAGAACGGAAGGCGCATTTCAACAATACGATGTTCACGGGCTACGACATGGACAGGACTATGCTCCGCATCGGTGCCATGAACATGATGACCCACGGGATTGAAAATCCCAATATTGCCTACCGCGACAGCCTTTCGGATCAAAACGGGGACAGCGACAAGTACGATAAGATTCTAGCGAATCCGCCATTCAAGGGAAGCCTAGACTACGATATCGTCTCGACAAACATCCTTAAGGTTTGCAAGACGAAGAAGACGGAACTTCTTTTCCTCGCGTTGTTCCTTCGGATGCTGAAGATCGGTGGGCGTTGCGCTTCCATCGTGCCGGACGGAGTGCTGTTCGGTTCGTCCACGGCGCACAAGGCTCTCCGCAAAGAACTTATTGAAAAGAACCGCCTTGAAGCTATTATTTCCATGCCTTCAGGTGTCTTCAAGCCATATGCCGGGGTTTCCACTGCCGTTGTCATATTCACCAAAACAGGACACGGCGGAACCGATAAGGTATGGTTCTACGATATGCAGTCTGATGGCTACAGCCTTGACGACAAACGGACTCCACTCCAGACGAATGATATTCCCGACATCATCAAGCGGTTCCACAGCCTTAAAGCTGAAGACACCAGAGCAAGGACTGAGCAGAGCTTTTTCGTCCCCAAGCAGGAAATCGTAGATAATGGTTATGATCTGTCCATCAGCAAGTACAAGCAGAGAGTCTATACAGAGGAAAAATATCCCTCTACTTCAGAGATCATGAGTGATATTTTGGAGCTTGAGAGTAAGATCGTTGCGGGACTGACGGACTTGGAGAAGATGGTGTGATGTCTATTTTTAAAGATATTTTAACAATAAAGAATGGGAAAAATCAAAAAGCAGTAGAAAATCCACAAGGCCGATATCCCATATATGGAAGTGGTGGCATAATGGGATATGCCGATAGTTATATATGCGAACCGGAAACAGTGATTATTGGTAGAAAAGGAAACATAAATAATCCTATTTTTTGTGAAGATTATTTTTGGAATATTGATACTGCTTTTGGTCTAGTAGCAGACAAAAGGAGACTACTTCCTAAATACTTATTTTATTTCTGCAAAAAATTTGATTTTCAATCACTAAACACTACAGTTACGATTCCAAGTTTAACAAAAACTAATTTGTTAAATATACATATCAATCTTCCTTCCCTTAGTGAACAAAAAAGAATTGCCGCTATTCTGGACAAAGCCACTGAGATCATTGCACTGCGAAAGCAGCAGATCGAAAAGCTCGATTTGTTGGTGAAATCCCGATTTATCGAGATGTTTGGGGATCCGGTTGAAAATCCTAAAAACTGGAAAACAAAAACCATTAGAGAAGCATCTCAACGTGTAAGTGATGGTCCCTTTGGCTCTAACTTAAAGTCTGAACATTATACCTCTTCTGGTATACGAGTAATTAGACTTCAAAATATTGGAGTTTCACAGTTTATAGATATAGATTCCGTATATGTATCACTTGGGCATTACGCAAAAATAAAAAAATATACCTGCCATGCTGGAGAGATAGTTATAGGAACTCTCGGAGTGCCCAATCTTAGGGCTTGTATTATCCCAAGACATATAGAAAAAGCGATTAACAAGGCTGATTGTGTTCACTTTATTCCCGACAAAAATATTCTGAACTCATTCTTCGCATGCTGTTACCTCAACCAACCTGCTACATTATCACTTGCAGAAGGGAGTATTCACGGGCAAACACGTTCAAGAATTAGCATGAGCCAGGTTGCAAATTTGCCGATCTTTCTTCCTCCGCTCCCTCTTCAAGAGGAGTTTGCCGCCTTCGTTCAACAAGTCGACAAATCAAAATCAACCCTTCAACAAAGTCTCGAAAAACTCGAACTTAACTACAAGGCCCTGATGCAAACCTATTTCGGATGAGGTTCCAGCATGACCAATTTCGATTTCCTGAAAGAGCAGAAACAGTTTTCCAGCTTTGCCAACACCGCTATCGCCGCAGAGAGGATCTTTTCCATTGATGCCGCCTCGTGCGCGATCAACTGCCGCAAAGCGATGGAGCTGGCGATCAAATGGATGTATTCGGTCGATACGTCGCTGTCGATGCCTTATCAGGAAAAGCTGGTCACGCTCCTCAATACGGAAGGATTTCAGAAAATCGTCGGCAGGGAAATCCTCAAGCGTCTGAATTTTATCCGTGCCCTGGGCAACAATGCCGCCCACAGTACCCGCGCCATCAGCAAGGAGCAGGCACGGTATGCACTGGAAAATCTATTCGTTTTCCTCGATTTCGTTGACTACTGCTATGGCAAGGGCGATGAGGAACGTGAGTTTGATTCTTCCCTTTTGGAGCAGGAACAGGCTGTGCCGTCTTCGGTTCCGGCTGATGCTACGGATGCAACCATTGAGCAGCTTAAAGCGGAAAACATGGCATTGCGGGAGCAGCTCACCGCAAGGCGCGATCACCAAAAGCAGACGTATGTTCAGAAGCCGCTGGATCTCTCTGAATACGAAACCCGCAAGGTTTATATTGATACGCTGCTGGCAGATGCCGGATGGGTGCAGGGGCAGGATTGGGAAAGTGAGTATCCCTTGGAAGGAATGCCCAACAAGGCGGGCGTAGGGTATGCGGATTATGTCCTGTTCGGGGACGATGCCAAGCCCTTGGCGGTCATTGAGGCCAAAAGGGTCTGCAAGGAGGTTGCCACAGGACGGCAGCAAGCCAAATTATACGCGGATCTTCTTGAAAAGAAATTCGGTCGGCGTCCAATCATTTTTCTCACCAATGGTTTCGATACGCATATGTGGAACGACCGATACTACCCGGAACGGGTGGTATCCGGCGTGTACTCCAAGCGCGATCTGCTCAAGGAGTTCAATAAGCTGGATTCCCGTTCCAGTTTGAAGAACATCCTCATACGCGAAGCCATTACCAACAGATACTACCAGAAGGAAGCTATTCAGGCCGTCTGTCGGGCGTTTGATAGCGGCAATCGGCGCAAGGCGTTGCTCGTCATGGCTACGGGCAGCGGCAAAACCCGTGTGGTCATTTCCTTGGTGGATGTCTTGCTCCGCTACGGCTGGATCAAAAATGTCCTGTTCCTGGCTGACCGGACGAGCCTCGTTGTACAGGCAAAACGGGCTTTCTCCAATCTTCTTCCCGATCTGTCCATTACGAATCTCTGTGAGGACAAGTCCAACTGTACGGCACGGGGCGTCTTCTCCACCTACCAGACCATGATGAACTGCATTGACGACGCTAAGGACGAAGATGGTAGAAAACTGTTCACATGTGGGCACTTCGATCTCATTATCGTTGATGAGGCTCACCGAAGCATCTATAAAAAATACAAAGACATCTTTACCTATTTTGATGCCCATATCGTAGGCCTTACTGCGACACCCAAAGACGAAATAGACAAGAACACCTATGAAATCTTTGAACTGGAATCCGGTGTTCCCACATACGGCTATGAACTGGCTCAGGCCGTCCGGGATGGGTTCCTCGTTGACTTTCATTCCGTGGAGACACGCCTGAAATTCATGGAATCAGGCATCACGTATGATGAACTCTCCGAGGAGGAGAAGGCCGAATTTGAGGACTGCTTTACTTCCGAAAATGGGGAAATCCCCGAACGTATCGACAGTGCGGCCCTCAATGAATGGGTTTTCAACATCGATACCATTCGCCAAGTGCTGAATACGCTTATGACGCACGGCATCCGTGCTGATTTCGGCAAGAACGTGGGGAAAACCATCATCTTTGCCAAGAACCACAAGCACGCCGAAAAAATTGTGGAAATTTGGAATAGGGATTACCCACACTACCCTTCTGGATATTGTCGGGTCATCGACAACCAGACCAATTATGCCCAAAGTGCCATTGACGATTTTTCAGACAGGCAAAAGCTGCCGCAAATCGCTGTTTCCGTGGATATGCTGGATACCGGCATCGACGTGCCGGAAGTTGTCAATCTTGTCTTCTTCAAGCGGGTACTCAGCAAGGCCAAGTTCTGGCAGATGATCGGCAGAGGCACGCGCCTGTGCCCTGGCCTCTTGGATGGGGAAGACAAGAAGGAATTCCTTATCTTCGACTTTTGCAACAACTTCTCCTTCTTCAGGGTAGGAGGGAAAAGTGTTGAAGCTCCGGTTCAACGCTCCATACAAGAACAGGTTTTTAATCTGAAAGCCCAGATCGTTTTCAAATTGCAGGAGCTGGAATTCCAAACGGATGAACTGAGAGCTTTTCGTTCTGCACTGGTAAATGAGCTTGTTGCCAAGGTGCGTGAACTCAAAAGGGAACATTTTGCGGTGCGCCTGCATGTAAAATATGTGGATATTTATGCGAATCCAGAATCTTACGAAACGCTTTCCTACGAAAACATTTTGCGAATCACTGAAGAAGTCGCCCCATTGATTCAACCTAATTCCGATGAAGCCAGCGCCCAATATTTTGATGCATTGATGTATGGTATCGAACTGGCGTATCTAACAGGGAAAAGCTACACGAAAGGCCGTTCTGATCTTGTAAAAAAAGTGCGTGCTCTTTCCAAATTGGCTACGATTCCCGATGTGCTTGCTCAAAAAGAAATGATAGAAAATATACTCCATACGGATATGCTAGAGCGGGCTGAAATCAATATATTTGAACATATCCGCAATACACTTCGTGAACTGATGAAATACATTCCCAAAAGGGAACAGGTTCTGTACGAGACGCATTTTTCGGATAAGTTACTTTCTGTTGAGTGGAAAGAGTCTGAACTTGAAAATGACGACCTTCAGAATTATAAGATGAAAGTCAGTTTTTATATTCGACAACACCAAGATAATCCCGCAATTGCCAAACTCAGAGGAAATATTCCGCTGACGGTTTCTGATATTGCTATTCTTGAAGACATCCTCTGGAACGAACTCGGATCAAAGGAAGAGTATGAGAAAGAGTATGGCGCAAAACCTCTTGGAGAACTTGTTCGAGAAATCGTAGGGATGGACATACAGGCTGCCAAAGCTGCTTTCTCTCACTATCTGGATGAAGTCCAGCTTGATCCTCGGCAAAGCTATTTTGTGAATCAGATTATTGAATATATTGTTCAAAATGGCATAATGAAAGATCTATCTGTGCTTCAGGAGTCTCCTTTTACAGATAAGGGAAGTCTTTTAGAATTATTTGAAGAAAATACGATTATTTTGACTAAAATCAGACAGAGTATTGAAAAAATTAATATAAATGCCTTAGTAGCTTAAAAGGATATCAAAATCAGTTTGCTGTATAAGATTCTTCGTTAAAAAACCTTAAATTTCTATTTTTCAATCAATACATAGTCCATCCTTATCAAAAAAGGATGGACTTTTTTGATATAAAATCCGCCACACTTTTCATCATATAATATGCCCAGTTTACCATAATCCTTCACGATAAGGACATGCGCACAATGGAAATTGTCATCAAATTTTTTGTATGTTTGTTCTAGGTCTGATTGTATTACTAAAAAGATAAATAAAAGATAACAAAGAAGAACAAAGAAACAACAAAAAAAGACAAAAAGAAAGAATAAGAAAACATTAATCTCACACCACACAGGTGTGAGAGAAAGAAAAGCATAGCTCATCATGATCCACCAGAGGAGGAAAGATGAAAAGATCAAGATCACAGAAAGATCACATTTATTTTTAACACATGCTCATGAGAATATGAAACTAAACAAAAGGAGTTCTCATGATGACAAAAGTTACATTTGAAGATGTTTTTGATGGATTGCAAATCCTTCCTTCAAGAGACGATACTGAAGGTAAATTCATCGACATTTTGGAGAAGCAAAAGGAACTTATGGAATTTGCGATAGCAAACCATAGCAAAGTCATGCAAATTCGTTTTGATCTTCATTACCCCTCTGATGGTTCTATTCTTTCTTCATCTGATGACATATCGGTTTTTAATTATAACCTTTCACGGAGATTGAGACGAAAGGTTATAGCAACACATAAAGTTGATCCATTCTACCTTTGGGTTAGAGAGATTCATGGATCATCCTTTCCACATTATCATTTCCTTATTTGGATTAATGCAAATGCCATAAAGAATAAATTTACTATTTTTGATATCGCAAATGAAACATGGAAAAATACTTTAAATACAAACGAAGAAGGTCTTGTTCATTATTGTTTGAACTCCAAAAGAGATCCTGAATATGACAATGGAATTGTCATAGATAAAAATAAAGAAGACTTCTCCGTGAAAATAAATGTAGCGTTTCGTTCTGGAAGTTATCTTGCTAAAACCTTCAGCAAGGATGGTCTTGATAAACATGCATGGCGATATGGATATTCAAGACTTCCTAGGGCATAGAAAAAGGAGACAACTCATGTTTGGAGATGAAGTATTCTTTGATCAATTGCGTAAGGAACTGCCTCCTGTTTTTACAAGAGAATTTGCCTCTGAGAAGATTGGAAGAATCTTTTCTGCAAAAAGCATGTCGAATGCTGATGCTCTTGGAATTGGCCCTTCAGTGAAAGTCAAGATTGGTAAGAAAGTGGGATATGAAAGAGATTCTTTTCTTCAATGGCTACGAGAAAAAATGAAACATGATGCTCCTCATGTAAAAAAAGAAAATACTTTCCATTATATGCCTGATTCAACACCATTCAGAACGTTTTGACTTGGATTAATGAATGGTGCACTTTTTATCAACACTTTTACTGGAAAAGGAGTTTTACATGCTTAATATTTCCGATGTAATCAATGTCCATCTGGTTCAAATTCCTAGTGATAAAAACGGTAGAATTGCAATTGTGTCTGCAAGTCTGGTTATGCCTGATGGAAGAGTGGTAAGTGATGTTTGTTCTGTATCTCCTCGTTCTCCTTTTGAAAACGAAGATACTCTTGAAATCGCTAAAAACAGGATTATAAACGCTGTTAAACAAAAAGCTGAATCCTATATCCAAAATTATCAAAACATCTCTCAAAATACCTCTCAGGATGATAAAAGTAGATTCAAGGGAGGAGGAGACAAGCCTGCCAGCCGTAACCAACTCTCCCTCATTCGCAACAAGGCCCAGGAGCAGGGGAAAAATCCAGAGGAGCTTGCTGCTTCCCGCTTTGGCAAACGCCTACAAGACCTCAAGGGATGGGAGGCTGATAGCCTGATCAAAGAACTCCTTACAAAAACACGCTAGTCCGACAGAAGGGTATCCGATGGCATTCGGATACCCTTTTCCCCAAAATGTGTTCCAAAGATCCTATCCTGTCCGCTGGCTGTTTGCTTTTTCCGCTTATTTTATATAAGTTGCCCTCACTTGTAGGAGCTGTGATCTCACTGGCTTTGGCACAGCAAATTCTCTTAAAACTTCTGGGGATGACAGCATCATTTGTTCATTCTTCACATTAGTTCCATCTAATCCTGTAGTGTTCACACGGCTGATACCATAGCAGCACAAGCAATCTAAGGCTTTAGTAAACCGCTGGGAATACCATGAGAAACAACGCACTATTTCAGAATGACAACATGTTGATTTCCTTGCGTGTGGATACAAGCCAAAGAGTTTCCTTTGCTTTGCAGCAAAATGGATTCCCTGTCATTCGCGATGTCACCATCAAAAATGATGGGGAATTTTCCTTGTCTAATGCACGATTAGATGTAAGTGCATCGCCACGGTTTTTCAAACCCTATTCCTGCTCATTGCCAGATATCCATGGGCATGCATCGTATACGGTTGATACGCTCAAACTTACCATTGAACATGGACAACTGGCTCGGCTTGTCGAGTCAGAAAAAGGCACGCTGACCATCCGTCTTGTCCACGGTGAAAAAACGTTGGTAGAATCTCTGTACCCTGTGGAAATGTTGGCCCGCAATCAATGGGGTGGACTGGCAGATTATCCTGAAAGCATTGCGGCTTTTGTGCAGCCCAATGATCCGGCGGTGGATATTCTCTTGGGTCAGGCCAGCCAAATATTGCACTCGCATGCGCCCAACCAGGCATTCACAGGCTATGAGGGAGGCAAGTCTGCTGTCTGGCGGCAGTTGGCGGCGCTCTGGAATGCTCTTTACCAGCAGGGCATAGGCTATGTACTGCCCCCGGCTGGCTTCGAGGACCGCGGCCAAAAAGTGCGAAGCCCCTCACAGGTGATAGAGGCCAGGCTCGGAACGTGCCTGGATACCACTCTGCTTTTTGCGGCCTGCATGGAACAGTGCGGCCTTCACCCCCTGCTCATATTCACTAAAGGGCATGCCTTTGTTGGGTGTTGGCTCAATGACGATATGTTTGCCGCTATGCTTACTGACGATGTCACAGCACTGCGCAAACGGATTGGCCTGAAAGAATTGCTTGTTTTTGAAACGACTCTGCTTAATTCGTCTGAAAGTCCCGTCGGCTTTCAGGATGCCTGCCAGCGTGGTGAACACAACCTGCGAGAAGAAGCCAGCGCAGATTTTCTTTGTGTGCTGGATGTTTATCGTGCGCGGGCGCAGCATATCACGCCACTGGCCATGGCCGACGGCGGCACTATCAGCAGTGGACGCCAAACGGCACAAAAGCCGCAAGGCTTGGAGCGTCCGCTGCCGCTGGATGTGCCCATTGAAATTATGGATGATGAAACGAGCTGCCCTGCGGTCACCCATGAGCCTCCAGCCACGCCCGTTGGCCGCTTGGAGCTCTGGCAACGCAAACTGCTTGATCTTTCTCTTCGCAATAGCCTGCTGAATTTTCGGGCAGCAAAACGCTTTGTGGAGATTATTGCCCCTGATCCCGGCCACATGGAAGACATGTTGGCGGATGGCGAGCATTTTCGCCTTGAGGCGGGTTTGCCGCGCGTGGCCTCGCAACTTCTGGAGGCTTCGGTCAAAGGAACCGAGCAGCAACAGACCTTGTTGCGAGAACTGGCGGCAGACCTTTTACCGAAGAAAACGTTACTTGCCCCTCTTGAGGCCAAAGACCTGGAAGCCCGCCTAGTCAATCTGTACCGCTCCTCCCGTGCGGCACTGGAAGAGGGAGGCGCAAATACGCTGTATTTGGTAATGGGGTTTTTGACATGGCGAGTGAGTGCTCAATCCTCCCCTGTGAAAGCGCCCTTACTCCTGTTGCCCATACGACTGGAACGCGGCAGTGTTCGCAGCGGTTTCTCCTTGATTCAGGGAGATGATGAACCCCGCTTCAATCTCACATTGCTGGAGATGCTACGCAAAGACTACGCTCTCACAAGCATGGATTGCTTTGCCACAAAATTGCCGACTGATACTCATGGGTTGGACGTAAAGGGCATCTGGGACACTGTGCAACGTGCCATCAAAGATATTCCCGGATGGGAGGTTTCGCCCACCGTTGCGTTGGGGTCTTTTTCTTTTGCCAAGTATTTGATGTGGAAAGATTTGTGCGACCATGCGCCCCTTCTGCGGCAAAACAGCGTGGTGGAGCATTTGCTGTCGCGTCCGGGGCCGTACCCCGATGATCCGCCATTTGTTACGGCAAAAAGCCTTGATACGACATTGCGTCCCCATGACATCCTCTGTCCCCTGCTGGCCGACTCCTCTCAAATGGCCGCCATATTCAGTGCAGCCAAGGGCAAAAACTTTGTGCTCATCGGCCCTCCCGGCACAGGCAAAAGCCAGACCATAGCCAACATGGTGGCTCAATGTTTGGCGGAAAATAAGACTGTTCTCTTTGTGGCGGAAAAAACAGCCGCGCTTAATGTCGTGTATCGTCGCCTCAAGCATATAGGCTTGGGTGAGTTTTGCCTGGAACTGCATTCCAACAAGACGAATAAAGCAACTGTGCTGGCGCAACTTGCGGCCGCAGCGGACAGACGTTCCACCCACGAGCAATCAGAGTGGGCACAACTGGCTACCCGCCTTTGCCGCACACGCGATACGCTCAATGCCTATGTGCGACACCTTCACCAAACCTATTCCAATGGGCTGACACCATTCAACGCGATGGGAATCATAGTCGGCGGTGTTCATGTGCCGGAAATCCCCCTGCAGTGGGAAGGCCCGGAAGCCCATGACAGGCAGAGCTATGCGGACTTGTTTATCCAGGCGGACAAACTGAAAGTGCATGCCGGACAGGCCCTGCGTCATGCCCGCACGGCCCTGAGTGTCATTGAACAGGATGACTGGTCACCGTTGTGGCAAAAGAAGCTCATAGGCGCTCTTTCGCAAGCGCATGACCATGCCATTGCTCTGCAAAGCAATGGGGGCATCGCTGCGGGTGCACTGGGTATGCCCCACCTACAGGGCACCATGACACAGATGGTGCAATGGAAAGCCCTTATTGACATGTTGCCCGCAGTTCAAGGGCAAAACTGCGCCTGGCTTCTGAGCCATCAGGCAGCAGCCATTGTGCCCGCGTTGCGGGAAGCATTGGCGCTTTTAGAAGCCTGCCAAGCTGCCGAGGCGCAACTCTCCCCTGTGAGCAAACAACAGTATGTAGGACTTCTGGAAACAGCCGAAAAACTGCAGAACTATGGCAATGCCGCGCTGCAACATACCCATAGCCCGCTACATTTTTTGCATACGGCACAATGGACACCCCAATGGCAGCAGGAAGTTGTTGAGGCCCTGCAACAGGCGCAGCACTGCACGGAGACTATTGAACACGCCGGGGTAGAGCTTGCTCGCCTGCTTGGTCTTGCTGGTTTGGGTGATGACCCTCACACTCTGGCCCAGTGGGGGCAGATGGCTCAAGTTTTACCCAAGGCTTGGAATCACAAATGGGATTGGGTACTTGCGCCGGAGGCGGACAGCGTGCTTGCAGTGCTTCGTGACGCCTTGGCTGTGTTGGAAGAATACAATGCAGCATCAGCCGGGCTTTCCGCACCGTATAAAGATGAGGTTTTTGCCCTAGATCTGCCGGAACTGCAAAAGCAATGGCAGGAAAGTAAAACAGCATGGTGGCCAAAAAATTCCCAGCTTACCAAGCGCGTCAAAAAAGCATTGAGTTCCGTGTGCAACACTCAGGAACCGGACTGCGAAAACGATCTATCGGTCTTGCACTCACTTGAGCCACTGCACAAAAAACTCGAACAGACAGAAGCCCTGGCAACGCAGACACAAGGTGTATGGGCGGTATTCGCCACAGATACCACAGAAGTGAGCGAGGTTCTTGCCTTCGGGGAAGTTCTTCGGGGGGCACTGGTGGCGCTTCGCGTTACTCCCGGAGAGTTTGCCTCACTGAATCAGGCGTTGCAGGGTTTGCTTGGCCCAGCCAACAGCTTGCTTGGGCCTACCGGAAGCGCCCGCCACACCCTTGAGCAGTGGGCAGTTGCCGCCGCAGACTATACAGAACGGGTAAACCGTATCTGGGTGCTGTTGCAAGCTCCGGCAAACTTTGCCAATGGCACACCTCAGCAGAATAATGGGTTGTTTGCCGAGCTACTGGCCCTGCAACAGCACTTCCGTGGCTGGTGCGCCTGGAAGCAGCTGTGTAAAGACGCTGAAAAAGTCGGGTTGAGCAGCATGGTTGTCTCGCTGCATCAAGGCAACCTACAGCCTGAGCAGTGCGTTATGGCTTTGCACCAGCGTGCCGGAGGATTTGCCATGGATGAGGGTGAGCGGAAAGATGCTCTGCTGGCTGCTTCCACCGCTCCGGCCAGTGATGCTGATTGCCTTGCCCAGTTACGCACGTTGCGCGAACGCATAGCGGAGTATGAGGTTTTGTCCGCCCAGACTAACGGCCTGTGGGCTGGATATGCTACACACCCTGACACCTTGCGAAGAGTCTTGGCCTTTGCGGACGTACTTGCCCCCTGCCTTACTCAACTTTCGGCACAGCCGGAAGCCGTAGACGCGCTTTATACCGGCCTACGCCCACTGCTCGAAAAGTTCACACCTGAGCAGGATAGCGGCGGCGCGTGGCAGGCTCTTTCAAGCTGGGCAAACTCCATCCAGACATGTGCTGCAAGCCAGCAACAGCTTGGCGAATTGCTGGGAAATCCTGATCTGTTTGTGCAAAAGACATTGCCCGACTTCATAGCGTTTTGTCGTGAACTGCGCTCCCTTGGCGACCATATCAACGAATGGTGTGCATGGCTCCGCGCAACACGGGAGGCAGCACAGCACGGGTTGCAACCTCTTGTTGCCGCTCTGTATGAAGGCACTATCCAACCACAGGAATGCGCTCTGGCTTTGCGGGTAAACTATGCCCGCTGGTGGATCATGGGCGTGGTGGACTCCCTGGACACGCTCAAAACCTTTGTGCTTTCGGAGCATGAACACACGTTGCACAGCTTCCGTGACCTTGATGAACAAATGCGTGATCTGAGCGTCGAACAGATTGCGGCCACATTACGCGCCAATCCACTTTTTGCGGAAAGTGCACCCAATGAGTGGCATATTCTGCAAAGGGAACTGCAAAAAAAGAAACGGCACATGCCGTTACGTAAACTGGTGTCGAGCCTTCCTACACTGCTGCCACGGCTGACACCTTGCTTTCTCATGAGTCCGTTGTCCATCGCCCAATATCTCCAGGCCGGGCAGGCACAGTTTGATGTGATCATTTTTGACGAGGCCTCGCAAATTCCCGTTTGGGATGCCATCGGCGCTATGGCGCGGGGCAAGCACGTCATTGTAGTGGGTGACCCCAAGCAGTTGCCCCCCACCAATTTCTTCCAGCGGGCTGATGAAGAGGACGTGGACGAGGCCACCGATATTGACGGCGACATGGAAAGCATTCTGGATGAATGCATTTCCACGGGGCTGCCCTCGCTGCACTTACGCTGGCATTATCGCAGCCGCCATGAAAAGCTTATCGTGTTTGCTAACCACCGCTATTATGACGGCAAGCTCATCACCTTTCCCTCCGCCTGCACGGAAGACACCTCCATCTCGCTGCACACTGTGGACGGAGTGTACGAACGCGGCGCATCTCGCACAAACCCCATTGAGGCCCGTGCCCTTGTGGCTGATGTGGTGGCCCTTCTGCGTAGTTCCGAGTGCCGGGAGCACGGCTGGAGTGTGGGCATCGTCACCTTCAACACCCAGCAGCAGCAACTCATTGAAGACTTGCTGGACGCAGCCCGTCGTAGCGACCCGAACCTTGAGCAGTTCTTTGCGGCGGATAAAGAAGAACCAGTCATTGTCAAAAATTTGGAAAACATCCAGGGCGACGAACGCGACATCATGTACTTTTCCATATGCTTTGCCCCAGATCAGGCCGGACATATGAGCATGAACTTTGGCGCTCTGAACAAAGACGGCGGAGAACGCCGCCTCAATGTGGCCATCACCCGTGCCAGAGTGGGGCTACGGGTATTTTGTTCCATGCGCGCGGAGCAGATTTCCCTACAGCAAACCCGCGCCCAGGGGGTACGGGATTTACGCCTGTTCCTTGAGTTCGCGGAAAAAGGCATCCAGGCCCTGGCAGGTGCGGCCAGGCAATCCTCCGGTGATTTTGAGTCACCATTTGAAGAGGCGGTAGCGCAGGCTCTCAAAGCTAAAGGGTGGGAAGTGCATCCACAGGTGGGCGTTTCGGCGTTCCGTGTCGATCTTGGCATAGTTGATCCTGACGCGCCGGGGGCTTATTTGGCTGGCGTGGAATGTGACGGAGCAACCTATCACAGATCTGCCACCGCCCGTGACCGTGACCGTTTGCGCGAAAGTGTGCTGCGAGGTCTGGGGTGGGAGATTGTCCGCATCTGGTCAACAGACTGGTGGATGCAGCGAAACGCGGCCTTGGAGCGCCTGCACGATGCTTTGGGAAGCCTTCTGGTTGCCAAACGACAGGAGAGGGAGCGGCAGGAAGTCTTGCGTCATGAGGCAGCAGCACGGGAGCCTTTAGCTTCAAATATTAAGGGGGTTATGGGTGCTACTCCCCAAGCGGGGCAACATGCAGAAGAAATACCCATGACTTCTCCCCAAGTACCTTCAGAGTCTTTACGGGCAGAGTGCAGCGGAAAATCTGTCACTGAAGCCCTACTCGTGCCTGCGGCAACGCTGCATAGCCCGGAGCATGAAGAAGGCGAGATGGATAGTGCCCGCGTGGAAGGCATCATTCGTGCCATTGTCTCCGCCCAATCTCCTATCCATGCCAACGTCCTGGCCAGAGAAGTTGCGCGGCAACTGGGCTTCAAACGCACCGGCAATCGTATACAAGCCGCTGTGGAACGTATTGCCCATGGGCTGTACACACATTCCACCGAAGATGTGGGGATTTTTTTCTGGGATGTCGGGCAGTCACCAGAAACGTGCGTTTGCTTCCGCCCACGTCAGACAGATGCGCCGTGCGTCGTGGATGAAATTGCCATGCCGGAACTAATATGCCTTACCCACAGCATCAAACCCCAGGAAGGTGAAGACCCCGTGGTGCTTATGGCCCGCAAGCTGGGGCTAAAGCGTTTGCGGGAGGTGACAAGGCCAAGGTTGGAGAAGGCGTGGGCGTTAAGCCAAGAGCTATATAAATTAAAGCATTGCATAACAACAGACGAAGAGAGGATGCTATGACAGCGATATACATTTCAGATGAAAAAGCTAAAGACTATATTCTTTCTCTCGAAAAGGCTATATTCTTGCTAGGGTAAGGACTCGTTAATGCAGATAAAAGATAACACAGACAGCAAGGCAGATGGCTGAGAAAAAGGTATGGGCAC
>OGZE01000833.1_pt1 | contig 21377 bp, 12 predicted proteins | sample 1576731 | NCBI WGS metagenome assembly OGZE01 (sample SAMEA3541503, study PRJEB24748) | human gut metagenome | biome: human gut; feature: human-associated habitat; material: faeces | place: China | collected 2012 | reverse complement strand
TTTCGCTTTGTGAAATACTCCATGCGGCAGACAAACATTTCACATTCGCTTTCTGACACTCTTTTATATCCGAAACCGTATCTCCAATATACACGATTTCATCTGCTGACAAATGATAAGTATGCAGCAATTCTTCCAACGCTTCCGATTTGATATTTCTTTCCGCATTTCCAGTAACGGCCTTTGCAAAGCAACTTTCCATACTGAATTGCTGCAGTGTTATATCGCAACTTTTCGCTCCCTTACCGGTAATAAGCACTACTATAATGCCATTTTGCTTCAATAAGGTTATCAGTTCACGTATTCCCTCAAAAGGTTCCGGGCACATTGTTTTATGTAATGTTTTATAGATTAGATAAAAATCGTGCAACGCCTGTTGCTGATATGCTTCATCAACCACACATCTTATCATGCCTTCTTCATTCAGTCCAAATGTCTGTACTACTTCCTCGTCCGACAATTCACGTCCGGCATAGGGTTGTGTGGCTTCCTTAAAAGCCTGTATGCACATCGGCAAGGTATCGCCTATTGTACCGTCCAAATCAAAAGCGACTAATTTAATCATGGCTATGCGAAGTATTGATTTTCCGAATTACCCTACATGGATTTCCTATGGCAAGACTATTTGACGGAACGGATTTAGTGACAACACTTCCCGCCCCGATGACACTTCCCCGACCAATGGTAACACCCGGCAGGATGATAACACCGCCACCAATCCAGCAGCCATCCTCAATGGTTACGGGCAAAGCATACGTGTGGCGAATATATTCTATACCATTTTGTTTTTCTACGGGTTCTAAACGTTCGTTCAGTTCCACCGGATGAGTAGCCGTATAGATTTGTACATTTGGAGCTATCAATACATTGTTTCCGATTGTGATTTTGTTGCAATCCACAAAGGTACATTCGGTGTTTATGCTGACATTGCTTCCTATACGGATATTACAACCATAATCACATATAAAAAAATGCCCTACCGAAACCTTTTCGCCAACGCTTTCAAACATTTCTTTCAATAATGCATACTTTTCCTCTTTACAATCATACGGCAATGAATTGTATTTCAGCAACAATTCATGCGTCTTTCTTTTAAACTCCATAAAGACGGGAGCATGACAATCGTACCATTCGCCCGACAAGCATTTTTCCAATTCTGTTTTCATACCTACTCATGATAAAAGTTACTACTATCTTTCTATTTGTGGCAAAGTTATACATATTCATAAAATAAAATCTGTATTCTTTTTCTCTTTATTTGTATCTTTACACCTGAATAGCAGATTACATAAAATGAAAAGGGAAAATCTACACCAACCGTTTGAAATTAGTTTCAGTGAACTGGACGAGTCGCAATTAAAGGAACATGACCATACGTTCTTTGAATTGGTCTATATTCTATCGGGTACAGGTGTTCAGTGGATAAACAATAATAGGTTTCCTTATCATGACGGACATCTTTTTATGATTACTCCCGGCGATATACATTCGTTCGACATTCATACTACCACAAAGTTTGTTTATATAAAATTCAATGACATCTATATTCATTCAGCAGTCTTCGGTGCGGAAAATATCCAACGGTTAGAGTTTATATTACAACACGCCAATCATCGCCCCGGCTGTATCTTACGCAACCAAACCGACAAGTTGCTGGTAAAACCTATGATAGAAGCGATTGTTCGTGAATACTTGAACAAAAAGATATATAGCAGTGAAATTATTACGCAGCTAATCAATACAATCGTGATTGTTGTCGCCCGTAACATTGCTTTGTTCCTGCCTGAACAGATAGACGAGAATTCAGAAGAAAAGTCACTGAACATATTGCAATACATCCAGTCGAATATTTGCTATCCCGAGAAGATAAAAGCCAAAACGATAAGCCAACATTTCGGCATTTCCCCCAATTATCTTGGGAGATATTTCAAAAAGCAGACCAATGAAACCATGCAGCAATATATCTTCAATTATAAAATGCAAATGGTGGAAAGCCGTCTTCTACACAGCGAAATGAGAATTAGTGAAATAGTAGAAGAACTTGGATTTACAGATGAAAGCCATTTGAACAAGCTATTCAAGAAATACAAAGATTGCAATCCAACTGATTTTAGGAAGAAGTATCGGAGGTAAAAAACAGAAAATGCCAATTTGCTTATACAGAAATAACCAATCTAATACAAAATAATTATAGCCTAACAAACTCGCTTTAACATGAAAAGAAAACTCAGTAATAAGCAAGATTGATTAATCAATCTTGCTTACTTTAAAGCCTTCCTTTAAGATATTTAAAAAGATTTCATTATGCGCTTTAGCGTCTTTAATAAAAGCATCAATCGAAAGGATATATGTACCAACTTTATATGGAATATCTGATTCTAAACTTAGATACCATTCATTTTCTTTATAATATAATGTATCTTTAGAAAACAAAGGTGTATAATGCTCATTCTTAAGTGACAACTTGAATTCATCATTAAACTCAACAATACCATAAAACCATATTCTTTGTATTCTATTAGGATAGTAGTTCATCAATTTTGTCGCCCTTTGTTTCAGTTGGCTAATAACCTCTTCCGTTTTAGATAATTTTATACCTCTCTTCTTTAACTCTATTATGACCACATCCACTTTACAAGAAAGGTCTTCTGGATTATCAGAAAATATAATGGCTAAATCTGGTCTATTCGAATCTGACCCATGTTCTACTCCTTGCGTTATTTCTTCAACCACTTCCTGCATTGTTCTTTCACTCATTGCAGTGGTATATGTCATATACTTATTATCTAACAACCACAAATTATTATTATAAATAGCTGTTACATTTTGATTATTTTTCAAGATGCTTCTTTTGGGTAATATTAGATTATGAATTGTCGCCTCTGAATCTTTATTTGTTATTGTTTCAAGCTTACTAATAATCTTTTCTCTATATAGTATGTATTCTGCCAAACTACGAGAAGAAAGATCCATTGCTTTTTCATATTTTTCCCCATCCAAATATTCTGCTTCCAATATTGTTTTTTGATCACGCAAAAATTTCTGCTGGGCGATTTCTAAAGATTTAGACCTAGAAACAATTCCAATTTCTTCATCTTCAAAATAACCTAATAAATGTGGGTATGATTTTGATAATGACAATCTCGTTTTTTCATTAGATTCTTTGAAAGAGGGTATATCCTGTTGAATAATATTCGCTATCTTAGTTCGAAATATCTTTTTTACACTTTTCAAAAGTTCATCACGAAGTGTTAAGGTTTGCCGTGACGGATCTACCTGACCATTGAATATTGAAGATTTCAATAAAAAAATTAATTCATATCCCCATGGTATATTATCAGATGATATTATGTCAGACAATTTATATGCACGATTATCTATACATAATGCCGTAATTATAAATGGAGCCACATAGTTTTCCTTTTTTTCAATCGAATATTGAAGTACCATATCTTCGAACATTCTTATTTGAGAAGCATTTACTTCCTCAACTTTAAGAACTGGTAAATCATTCAATGATATAGTCACTTTTCGATTGCCGATAAACTGATTCTTTTTTACCTTACCTATTTTAAGTTCTATATCTATCTCTATTTCTTTACCTTCTTCTTTATATACATAAAATCTAGGCAGAAATTCTTCTAATATCATCCTTTTTAAAGAATCTGGTAAAATAGAGTTATAGCTGCTTAAACGCTTCAAAGTACAATTACTAAAATTTAAAATTGTTCTTTGTTCTTGGCTATCTATAGGCTTTAACACCATGTTAGAATTAGCTTCATCAAACGATGTATTATAAAGAAAAGTCCTATGCTGTTTATTAAAGATACTGGAAACCTCTATAGTATCAAAATAGTACAAATAGACAAGCCGTCCTACCCCTTTATGAGTAGAATCTTCGACTTGTAGTAACTTACAAAATTTCCCATAACGTTCTTGGGTAAATCCTACTCCATTGTCTTGAACTGTTATTTTCAATGTTTCCTGTTTTCCTAACTCGTCAATACTGATACAAATGCTAATTTTAGATGCATCCGCATCCAAAGAGTTAGCTATGGCTTCAATAAAGACCATATCCAAAGAAGGATTGGAAAAGAACAATCTTATCGCTTGTTTTATATTAACTTGCATCTTTAAACAGTATTATTAATCTCTAACATAGAGATATAGCGACAAATATATGAAAAAATAGCAATATATGAATATAATTACTTCTTTAGTGCAAGGTGCAAGTATATATCTATATATAGCTTGCACCTTACACTAACCTTAGAATGTTTATTTTCAACGGTTTGCATAATCCAAAAATAATGTGTACATTTGAACCCAAGATGTTGGCAGACAGACACCGGACAACAGCAGACAGTTTTTAAGGACTAAAGCGTGACGGATGCAAAGCCGAAATTTCTGAAAGTACTGATATTGAGGAAGAAATAACGTTTGGTTCATAACCCAGGCGGATCACTGAAATAGCCTCAGAAACAATTCTGAGGCTATTTTATTAATACCCCTCTCCCAGTTATCAACAAGTTCCTTCTTCACACCTGTTCATAAAATCTGCTTACTACAAAACAAGCCACAGATAACCAGAGAATTATCTTGTTAATAACTTTGTTCAAAAGCTGTTGAATAAGAAAGATAAAAGGGATTCTCCCTGTATACTCTGCAGTGAAAAGGAAACTAAGAAGCAAGTTCTTAAATAAGATACTACCTGTTCCAAAGTGCTAAAGCATTAAATGAAAAACAGAGAAAGAAAGTAACTTAAAGTCAGGTGAAGAAAGCTACTTTCCAAAGGGATGAAAAGAACTTTAGTCGAAGTGCTTCTGGATTTAGTATCTAACTTCGCTATGAGTGTATTTAAAGCCATTGACAAGTTTCCACCAACAACGAATCCAAAAAGATGTCTCAAAGCAGACAACGACTCTCTATGAAGTTGTTCAAAAAGCCTATTTAAAAAGAGATTACCACCTATATATCAACAATTTACCCTGTTAATAACTTTATAGAAAATTCCCAGGATCAAAGAAAAGCAAAGTGGATATCGGCACAAAAATACGATCTATTCCGATAATCAACAGATTATCTTTCGTACTTTTGCCTCTTCAGCGGTTAATGCATAGGTGAAATGCAGGGCAAGATGTATAAACAGAAACGATTAATAATCTATGAAGGAGAATGTTTACGATAAAGAATCCTTCTTTGAGAAATATGGCGAGATGCTACGCTCAAAAGAAGGGTTGAAAGGTGCGGGAGAATGGCCGGCACTGGAAAAGATATTACCTGATTTTGAAGGGAAACGGACACTTGATTTGGGATGTGGCTATGGATGGCACTGCATGTATGCAGCTTCTAAAGGAGCAAGCCATGTGGTGGGTATTGATTTGTCTGAGAAAATGCTACAAGAGGCTGAAAAAAAGAAGGAGTCCGACAAAATAGAATATCACCGGATAGGGATAGAAGACTATGATTATCCGTCGAATCGCTTTGATGTAGTTGTCAGTTCACTGGCTTTACACTACATTGAAAATTTAGAAGAGATATTCCGAAAGGTGTACCGTACATTAGCCCAAGGAGGAACATTCGTGTTTACAATGGAACATCCGATATTTACGGCACACGGAAACGAAGATTGGTTTTACAACACAGCAGGAACCGCACAGCACTGGCCGGTAGATCATTATTTCACTGAAGGATACCGGGAGACTTCTTTCTTGGGAGAAACAGTAGTGAAATTCCATCATACTTTAACTTCCATATTGCAGGGACTATTGCAGGCCGGATTTACCATAACCAATGTGATAGAGCCTCAACCTACTAAAGAGATGCTGCAAAAGATCAAGGATATGGAAGAGGAATTGAGACGGCCTATGATGCTGGCTGTTTCTGCCGTCAAAATCTGAACAAGCAAAGGGAGCAAAACCCGCGCAAACTTTCACAGACCAGACTTCATATACGGATTTATCCCAATGATATTATCGTGTAAATCTGCTGATAAAGGAAGTTTTTCTCAAACGCTTTTACCATTTATTCCGTCGGACGACAATCCCGTCGTTACCTCAGGAGGCGCCCAAACGGCTGCACCTGTATTCCAGAGGGGTCAGTCCGAACTTCCGTTTGAAGGCCGTAGAGAAATGGGCATGATATTCATAACCGACACATGCCCCGATCTCTTGTATCGTCTTACTGCTATCCAGCAGATAACGACAGGCTATCTCCATACGATAATCAAAGATATGGCCGAACACGGTGGTACCAAATACCGTTTTGAAACCTCGTTTTAAAGTACATTCGTTGGTACCTACCCGCAATGCCAACTGATGAAGCGAAGGGGGATTGAGATACTCCTGCTCAATAATGGCCTTGGCATGATGGATCTTATCACACTCTATCCCGACAGAACACGAACAATGAAGACACTCCTCTCCTCCCCGCCGTGCGAGAAAAAGCGAAAGAATTTCCCTAATCTTGGCATCCACATACATAAGTGCCATATTCCCATTCAGCTGTGAAAGCTTAATATCACTCAACGCTTTATAAATACCGGTACAAAAAGGGCGATTTGTCCGATATGCCCTGTAGAGTCTATCACAAAAAATGGTTTCGATATCTTCATTACCAAACAGATCGGGATATTGTCCGGCAAGTTCACGGATATAATCGTTGGAAAGCATAATCTCCATCATGTGAAACGGCGTATGCTTAGGGAAACAGGCGCATGAGTCTATCCCGTCACATTGCAGGAGATTGGCATCTCCTTTGTTCCACTCCTCACTCCGGGTAATAGGGTCGTAAAAACAAGTGACGTGTCCGGCTAAGGCGGCACAAAACCAAACAGCATGATATTCATCGGCCTGTGCATACATCTCAATGGACTCCTCACATGATATATGATGTTCCATTATCGAAAAAAACGGAGTACATATTTCTTCGAATGTCGCCTTCAGATACCCATTGTCAATCCGATAACTATTTCTTTCTGTCCGGCTTTCTCCCGCCAGATTCTGTACGGGCCATTCCAGCATCATTTCATGCAAATCATGTTTCATTAACCGAGTTGCCATCATTATTCCTTTAAGTTAAAGTCAAGTTCCTTTTCGCGTAAGCAGTAAAAGCCGGTAAGGCTCTACTTTTGTCTCCAATTGGAGAGTAGATACAAAATTACAATAAGCCACCTATCGGCACAATCCCCATTAATAGGTAATTCTCCACGAATAATAAACAACAACCGGAAATATAAAAGCAGAAACTAAACATGAAAGTAAATTTATCAGGAGTTCCCGAAACTCTGTTTATAACCTTGCGAATAAGGGCTATAGAAACAGTAAAACCCAACGGCGCTATCAAAGACCCTTATGCCATAGATATACTCCACCGAATCGAACTGGCAAGTTCTTCGAAAGACAAAGTTTCGGAAGGTTCGCAGGTGGGCACAATTGCCCGTACCCTCGTATTGGACGAAATCATCCTCGACTTCCTGTCGAAACACCCTAAGGGAGCTACCATCGTAAATCTGGGATGCGGACTGGATGCACGCTGCAAAAGACTTCCATTGCACAATTGCCTTTGGTTAGACATCGACGTAGAAGAATCCATCGGGTTACGAAAACTTTTCTTCAAGGAAACGGATAATTATAAAATGATCGCCCGGTCGATGTTCGATGATTCATGGATGAACTCTGTTCCCAGAGGTCTTCCTCTGCTGATCATATCGGAAGGAGTGATGATGTACTTCAAAGAAGAAGATATCAGAGAGTTAATTTACCGGATCGGGCAACGCTTCCACCATGCGGAAATGGCATTCGACGTAATTAATACATGGACAGCCCGTAACTACAAATGGCATCCGGACGTAAAGAAGTATAACGCACCATTCCGATGGGGAACAGACAACGTATATGAGATGGAAGACTGGTATCCGGGACTACACGTGATTAAGGAATACCTGTATATGGACCGCTTAAAAAAACGATGGCCTCTGTTCTTCAAAGTAATGCTCCCACTATTCCCATCTTTACGGAAATCGTCCCGGATAGTACATATGAAGTTCCAACAACAATCATCTAAATAAGGAGAACAGGATATGAGAAATAAAATCTGTGTTTTCATCATCACTCTGCTCTCACTGTGCAGCGGCCTCCCGGCCCAAACACAACCGGGCAAACTGAGCGGAGTCATCATCGACACCAATGACGAGGAAATACTCCCGGGTGCCAACATATATATAGAAGCACTGAAGAAAGGCGTCTCGGCGGATAAAAACGGGGAGTTCCTCATCGAAGCTCCTGCGGGACGTTATTCGGTCACTTTTTCGTTTATGGGATATCACACCCGGAAAGAGGAAATAACGATTCCGAATACCAAAGGTAAAAAGCTGGTTATCCGCCTGGAACCGGAAACTCAGTCACTGGGTGAAGTTGTCATCACAGCCAAAAGTGAAGCCCGCCAACTGCGCGAGCAGGCCATGCCTATGTCGGTAATCAGCATGCAACAACTACAGGGGACGGTCAGCAATGTGCAAGATGTCCTGTCGAAAACCGTAGGTGTAACCATCCGTAACACAGGAGGTGTAGGCAGTGCGTCCCGGGTATCGGTACGCGGTCTGGAGGGGAAACGAATCGGTTTCTTCATTGACGGAAGCCCGATGAATGATAATTCGGACTTCATCGACATTAATGACATACCCGTGGAGATGATCGACCGAATTGAAATCTACAAAGGAGTGGTACCCGCAAGGTTTGGCGGATCGTCCGTAGGCGGAGCTGTAAACATTGTCATCAGGGAGTATCCGCCCAAGTACCTCGATGCCAGCTACAGCATCGAAAGTTTCAATACCCACAAGCTTTCACTGGTAACCAAACGGAATATCGCTTCTAAAGGACTGGAATTCGGAGGCGGGGGATTCTATACCTATTCTGATAACAACTATAAGATGGAATCTCCCTTCGAAGAGGGGCTTGTCATTAAACGCAACCACGATAAATTTAAAAAGTTAGCTGTTGCAGGTAGTCTGAAAGCACGTAAATGGTGGTTCGACCTGATTGAGTTTGAACCTGTCTTTATGCACACTTTCAAAGAAATCCAAGGAATCGAATATAATATTGAAAAAGCCCACACTTACTCTGACGCTTTCATCTTTGCCAACAAGTTGGAGAAAGAAAACTTTCTTGTCGAAGGGCTCGATATGGAATCGAATCTGGCCTATGCTTATACAGTATTTCATATGGTGGATACCGCCGCATATCGGTACAATTGGGACGGTACCACTTACCCCGCCGTATCCGAATATGGAGGGGAAATAGGCAAATGGGCTTCAAACGCCAGAAACGAGAAACATACAATCACCCACAAGTTACACCTGAACTACGTTATCAACAACAACCATTCTGTAAACTTCAACTCACTGTTCAGTTATGCATCCGGACATCCTAAGGATGACCTGAAGGACAAAGTTGTCGGTTATAAAACCAACTTCAAAAGTACGATGATGAGTTGGATTGCCGGAATAGGATACGACTTCCGCACGAACAATGATATTTTCCTGAATTCACTTAACGTGAAGTATTATACATACGGCATGAATACTCACATGAGCAGTATTATGTCATCGGAAGCAGAAAAAGTAGACATGCTGAAACGGGATTTCGGTATCAGCAATGCCCTCCGTTACAGATTCACTCCGGACTTCATGGGTAAGTTTTCGGTTGGATATGACGTACGCCTGCCTGCCGAAAGTGAACTTTTGGGCGATGGATATGCAGTCGCTCCTTCCGGAAATCTGCTCCCGGAACGGAACACAAGCATCAATCTGGGGTTCCTGTTCGACCGTACCGGAAAGTCTGCCAGTAATCTTCAACTGGAATTGAACACTTTTTATGGGTATCTCGAGAATATGATACGGTTTACCGGAGGTTATCTGCAATCGCAATACCAGAATTTCGGAAAAATGCGCACTTTGGGAGCAGAAGTAGAGGTGAAAGCGGACCTTACCCACTGGCTTTACGGCTACTGCAACATGACCTATCAGGATTTGCGGGATGTACGAAAGTTCGAACCGAACACTCATGTCCCCAACCCGACCAAAGGTAGCCGGATGCCTAACATCCCCTATCTTCTGGCAAACGCCGGACTGGAATTTCATAAAGAAAATCTATTCGGAGGCAAAATGCAGAATACCCGCATCTTCACGGACGGTTCTTTCGTTGAAGAGTATTTCTACGACTTTGAACAAAGCCGGTTCCAAGAGCGAAGAATACCACGCACCTTCTCTGCCAACGTCGGAATAGAGCATAGCTTCATGAACGGACGGTTCATCATCACAGCACGGATAAACAATCTGACTAATGTCCGGATGATGTCCGAATTCAACCGTCCTCTACCCGGACGCAATTGGGGAGTAAGGCTGAGATATGTATTGAAATGAAACAAGATTATTTATTTAAAAACCAAGAGAACTATGAAGATTAGAAATCTGACACTGGCACTTGCCGGTACTGCACTTGTATTTTCGGCATGCGAAAAGGATCCTGACCCTAAAGTCCCGGCCGACAATGCTAACATCGCCCTGGCAACTATTCTGCCCAACCCCGATGGTATGACGGGAGCCGCTTACCTGCAGCTGATCCGTGATGAATTTCCGCAGAACACCAACAATAACAACGGAATTCCCATTCCCTACGGAGGAGCATATCCGGTTATTGAAGGAAACGACATCTTTGTATTCCCGGGATACATGGGTGACAGTAAAAACGAACTGGTGAAATACACAAGAGTCAACGGCCGGTTATCAAAAACAGGAACAATGAAATTGCCTCCCAACTCTTCGGCCACCAATATTGTTTTCGCTTCTGCTGAAAAAGCCTACCTATCTATGGCAGGACTGGGCAAGATCGCTATTTTCAACCCTATCACCATGGTCCAGAAGGGAGAGATCGATCTGTCTTCTCTCGGAGTGTCCGACAATAATCCGGACCCCTCTGCCATGTTGTTGCGCGATGGACTTTTATACGTAGGCCTCAGCCAGATGGTGGGCGGATGGGTTCCTCCACAGGACCGTCCATACAGCGACATTGCCATTATAGACACTCAAACGGATAAACTACTGAAAATGATTACAGACAAAACCAGTGGTATCTCCATGCCTACCCGTCCGATTGACCGCTATTCAATCTTCATGGATGAAAAAAAGGATATCTATATTTCGTGTGTCGGTGCCTTTGGCATGGTCAAAGGTCATAATGCCGGAATATTACGTATCAAGGCAGGAGAGACTGAGTTCGACCCAACGTATCGCTGGACCATTACGGGAGCTGACATCAGCGGAGAAGAAAAAACTGCGGGATTTATCTCTGCCATCCGGTATGTAAACAATGGAAAAGCATATGCTTATATCAATATGCCCGGTTACTACAAGCCTGGAGAACAAGGACATACCGCCATCGCCGATCTCGCTGTAGAAATAAACCTATACGACCGGTCCATGAAAAAGATCAAGGGACTCGACCTTTCCAATGGTTTCGGAGTCATGCTTGCCCTCTACAAAGGAACTGTGCTGATAGGTAACTCTTCGACTAAAGCGAAAGGTATCTACTCTCTGGACATACAGACAGGTGAGGTGTCTAAAGAACCGATATTGACCACAGTAGGTAATCCGATATTATGCCACTATTTTGATAAATAAAGACCGATGCCTTTCATGGTTCTAATAAACAAGGGCTCTTCTTGCAGAATAAACAGAGTTACCGTATCTTTGCAGCCATTTAAAAAAGAATGATTATGGAACTTCCAGAAGACCCGATGATGTTGTTCAGCGTCATCAACATGAAACTCCGCGATTGTTACAAATCGCTCGATGAACTATGTGACGATATGAATGTCAATAAAGAAACACTGATTGGCAAACTGGGATCGGCCGGATTTGAATACAATGCCGAACAGAATAAATTTTGGTAAAACAGGCATTCCCCTGCTTTAATTCCCGTAACCTTGTAATTCTTATATCCGGTGGATAATAAATGCTTCGGATAGTAAATCGGAATACAAGGCGGGGAAAGCATAATTCACCACAGAGTTCCACAGAACGAGCTTAATCTATCGATAGCTAATGATATTTATTTGTGTAAATCCTGTGTAACCTGTGGTGAATAAGAGTTTCGATACACCTCCTTTTATATCTCTATTCTCAATCCAATAATTGATTCTTATTTATTGGTAAAGCGGAACCAGTTAAAGTCGGCATATCCGTCTTCACCGGCTTTATCTCTGGTAAAATTAAATAAAGCAAAGCGATTGGCTGTCCAGACCAGCCCAAGCCCCATATTAAGATCATTACCTATCGGAATGAATGTTTTCCCATCAAGGCTATAATAGAAAGTAGCACGGAAGTTCACATCCATCACACGGGCACGTACCCACAATTTATTTCCCGTAAAGTTGTCGATGATCTCAATATTCTTACCGTCATTACACATCACGATTCTTTTTATACCCTCCGACTGTTCCACACCGACATAGGCATAAGGAAACTCGAAAATTCCAAATCCTGCCACATTTCCATCCTTTAGTCCGGACACATCGATTTCGACCGTTGCCTCGGACGAAGGCCCCTGCACACGCTGTGTCAATGTATTACGAGCTGTTTTCAATGAGTCGGCATATGAAGCTTTCAGCCTCATGTAGCCTTTCCGTTCCTTCAAGGACCATCGGGTATTGTCCGGATTATGATTCCACTGCCATTGCAGCCCGAGTACGGGGGTATTAAATTCGTCCGTTGTAGCAGGAGAAGCAAACGGATATGCTTTACCTACTTCCGGTTTCGGATACGTAATGGCATCTTTACCATTTCGCCCCAACATGGGCCATCCGTCTACCCACTCTACAGGAACCAGATGGGGAACACGTCCGATGGGCCCCCTGTCCTGCATAATGATAAACCACCAATCACCATTCTTAAGCTGTACCATCCCTCCCTGATGCAAACCGTTGGGAGGATAAGAGCTACAATCATTCATAATTAATTTATGTTCGTAAGGACCATAAATATTGTCGGAACGCAAACAAATCTGCCAGCCTTCGGTTCCGCCTGCCGGGCAAGTGATATAATACTTCCCGTTTATCTTATAGACGTGTGCACCTTCCATACCATATCCTCCTCCAAACTCGTGAGCGTTCTTGAACCTCTTTTCCCAGATTTTCACTTTTTCTCCTTTCACAGATTTGGCATCCGCATTCAGCTCCGTGACATAAAGCGTACCCTGTCCGTGGACGACATAAACTTTTCCGTCATCATCAAACAGTAATCCGGGATCGTACAGATATTCAGGAAAGATTGTACGCTCCCAAGGACCTTTCACATCATCGGCAATACAGATTGAGAAGTGTCCGGGACCTTCCCCCTCCCATGAGGGGGTGCAGAAACCCACATAAAACTTACCATTGTGATGACGAATGGTAGCCGCCCACGATCCCCGAAGATAACGGTCACCCCCTTTTAAATCATAGCAGGGATGCTCATCATAACGCTCTACCGCATATCCGGCCATCTCCCAGTTTACAAGATCCTTTGAGGTAGCAATAGGGCAACCGGGAACATAGTGCATACTGGTAGAAACAAAATAAAAATCATCCCCTACTCGAATGACATCGGGATCAGGCCAGTCTCCCCACATTATAGGATTTGTAAATGTCCCGTTTCCATTATCCGGGTTCCACACCGAAGTTTGTGCACCGACACTGCAAAAAGGCAGCACCAATGCGATCATAATATAAAAAACTCTTTTCATCTTTGTACTTTTTTTATTGGATACATTCAGCATCTTCAACATAAGGAGCCACTTCTGCCCCAAACAAACGGGCACCTTTATTTTCTGATTGGCGCAATCCCAACACTATCACATTCTTTTCACCGGGACGTAGCCAGCACTCCGGAAGATAGAACTCTCGTTGCGGACCCTCTTCCCAATGGCGTCCGATGTTATGTCCGTTCAGCCACATATAACCGGTACCCGTAGCATTTACTATCAACTTCCAAGGTATCCGGACAGAAGGATCATTCCGGGGCATATCAAACTCAAGACGATACCAGGTAAGCAATGCATCCCGTCCGACACCGGCTTCAAGAGTTTCTGCAATCCTTCCTTTACGGACTAAAGGATAATCTGCAGGAAGCTCTGCTACCGACCAGCCCTCCGTACTATCCGGTTCTCTGTTCCAGCCCTGACAGATTCCTCCCAGATCGGCAGAGACCTCCCAGTTTATTTTTTTTATCACTTCGAATTCCTGTTTCAGGCGGACAGCCTTAAGGAGGCCTCCTGCCCCACTCTGGTTACTCACCACAATAGCTATCTCATTGTCGCCAGGTTTGACGAATGGAGCAACATTCACTACATAAGGCTTATCCCATTCTTCGTGCGTACCCACTTCCTTACCATTCACCCACAAAGTTCCGGCATCATCGATACAGCCAAATTCCAGAACAGTCATTCCTTCCCGAATCATCTCCGGTGTCCACCTAAGGTGTGTACGATAAACTGCACTTCCGGCCTTCTCCTGCAAAATCCAGGCAGCAGGCCATTCCGGTTTTTCAAGTCCGGCTATCTGCAAAGTGGCCAGATCGTCAATAGTCCGTTGATCGAGCCGTATTCTTTCCCAGCCCGTTTCTTCGGCAAGCAAGGCAGACAGCGGTTCCTCTTTATCAATGGTTCTTACTTCCCATTCCTCTACCGGCAAAATTCCCGTCTGTTTACGACCGAAACCGGCTTGCCGGAGTCCGCTCAACTCTTCCATCGGACGGTAACCATGAGCATGTCCCCGGTTTTCGTAGATAGCAACCACTTCGTTCATTCCTTTATGCAACAATCCTGAAACGATAAAGGTGTTATCCAATTCGTCTCTCGACACCCGCTCGGCAAACTTTCCGTTCACTTGCACGTAAACCGGGTCACCAGTGAAAAGCTCGAACACCAACGAACCGTAAAGATCTACTTCCTTTTGAGTGAGGTTCACCCGGCTGCGATACATAGAATAACGGCAATCGTTCACACCCAATTCGGGAAGCGATACACCTTTGCGCAAAGGCTTCCAGTCGCCACGAAAATCTTCGTCTTTTCGCCATACTTTCGTTACTGATATGGCGGTAGGAAGTGCAACCGGACGTGCCGGCAATACTTGTTCACGGGGATACCATTCGGCCGAAGTGCCTCCGGGAGAAAGTACCAGTAACTTACTGTCAAGCGCCCCCAACCGACAATCTATCCGCATCGGCTTTCCTTCTATAGTCAAGTTGACTATCTGACGGAATTCTTGCTTTTTATCACGGTTCAATAAGAAAATAAATAAAGTTCCGTCCGTAGCCCGGCGTACCCCCATCGTCAGATTATCATTTCCTTTCATCTCAAACGGTACAGACTTGCTTCTGACAAGCCGGCTTCCAAATTTACCGACCACCTCACCGATTCCTTTCACTGCAGCATATTTCTCTCCAACGCCTCCGGTTTCTTTCAACGGAGCTCCATAATCGTAAGTGGTAGTCATACGTCGTGCTCCCCAACCGTCAAAATGTGTCCCACCGAAAAACATATAGTAATTCAACCCGGTAGAACCTCCTGCCATTGCCATCAACGCCATTCCCCGGGCATGCCGTCCGTCCAGATAGCTATCTTCGCTCAAGCGTCCGCCAACCGTAGAGAACCAACCTCCTTGCAACTCACACACAAAAGCAGGAGCATTAGGCTGTTCTGCTTTCAGATTTTCAATACGTGACTTGGCTTCATGCATATTCCACCATACATATTGATTATCCATATCGAATAACTGACTGATCACCGGATCGTGCGAGCCGCGAACTTCGGGAGTTACGCAAGTGAAAAGGGGAACATCGATACCATTCCGGATACAAGCATCTGACAGTACACGCAGAAATTCTTCTTTCTTCTCAGATTCCATATCAAAATAGATATATTCATTTTCAAGCTGCACCATAATGATTCCTTTCTCTCCGGGTTTCTTGTGTGTAAGCTGTTCATCACAAAATACCCGGCAAACAGCATTGTACCAGTGTTCAGACCATTTCATATGTTCGGGATGGTTGCTCCGGAGCCAGAAACTGGTGTCATAACTGTCTGGGCAATATTTAGCCAACCAACGGGGATATGCCCCTCCCGCCCATTCGGCACAGATAAAAGGGCCAGGACGGACAATGGTATAAAATCCGAACTCCTCGTGTGCCATACGCAGCCATGCTTTCAGATCATCAAAGTCGAATTGTGAATAATCATCTACATTCTTAGGCATATTCCGTTCGTGCCAATTCCAGGGCACATAAGTTTCCACTGTATTAAACCCTGCTTCTTTGATCTTCCTGAAACGGTCACGCCACAACTCCTGCGGACAACGGAAATAGTGGAATGCAGCACTGAGTATAAAAATATCTTTCCCTTCGATTGTAAAGCAATCTTTGTCGTATCTCACCCGGTCGGGATGGAAAAACTGTTTCTCGGGCAACTTCTGAGCCGTTGCTGAGGAACACACTATCATCCCCAACAGGACACATAATAACCAATTTTTAGACGGTTGTTTCATCTGATTTTCAATAAAATTTAAGTTTAAAACGATATTTCATATTATCTCCAAACCATTGCGGATAATTCGTCCCCCATAGAGTATTCAATAAACAGAAATGGATACCGGCATCGGGGTCTGCAACCTTATTGTCGAATGACAATAAATCACGATTATTAAACGCCACCAAAGGAGCATCCAAAGACTCAAGACTCAATTTTCCCTTTCCACTGGAAAAGAGAACGTCTCCCGTCACTCCGTGTATCTGCCTCGCTCCGTTATAAACAACATCTTCCACATCGACACGCTCTCCCATCTTATCAACATAAACTTTCGAATCACAGGCTTTTGGAAAGAACGAAAACCAAACAGCTTCCGGAACACGATTCTTCGGTTTATCAAACCAATTGATCTCCACCTTGATATCAGGTGAGTCATACGGGAATACATATATTATTTCAACATACTCCGGTGCACCATAAACAGGTTCATTCAATTGCTGGCGAATCCGGACAGTGGTCTGTCCGACCTCCTTTTTTATCCGGATATCCGATGCCTTATAACTCCATATCCCATGGGTAACAGACAGTTTATCGAGCCCGGGTTTTCCATAATCCGCCAACATCCATCCTTCCGGATTCTTTGGACAATACCTATCAATAAAATGTGCAAAATCGGATCCGGAATAACGTTGATAGACAAAGTCCCCCCAGCCCTGCGTATCATCTACCCAAACAATGCCCTTTTGTTTATCTTCCAGATAGCATAGTGTACCATTCTCCTGATTGAAAGCAAACCGAAAAAATGGGGTATTTATCTTTGCTTTTGAACGGTAGGAACGGAAATCGGTATCTTGATTTTTCACCGGAACCAGTTTCATGAGAGCTTGCATCGCTTCGTATTGCAAGGCCGGAGTGAGTTTGGATATAGCCTGATAAATATATTCTCTCTTTTCACTCCAGGAGCGTTCGGAATACCGGGCTTCTTCACTGTCCAGAAAGGAAGGGTAAAGATCGAACTGATATTTATCAAAATTCCTCAAATACCACTTTACATCCACTCCCCATGTATGCTCAGCCATTAACAGCAAAGGAATACAAAACTGTGTATCCATTTCACTATTAACCTTTAGCTTACCATCCTGTATCCATTGATTACGTAAACGCATTAACTGACGGAACTGAGCCACTTTCATAGGATCACTGCCAATACCATATATCCACGTATCTCCCCACTCTTGAGTAACGACCGGCAGACTGTTCTCAACTTTACTCAATTCAAGAGCTACTTCATTCAACGAAGACGGTATGATCCGGGCTGACGGATATTTTTGCTTTAAGCCGGCATAGATTCGCTTAATCTCTTTCAAGGAATGTGGCCCATGATTGTCATGAGTGAAACAAAAAACCGCAGCAGTTTTTGTTCCGGGCAAATGCACCGGTTTGCCATAGTCTGATTGATAGATTACATTAATGGCATCGCCTTTAGCATTCTTCCAGCGAAATATCTCCGGAAATCGTGCCACAGCTGCACCCGGATTTGTCCCTACATGCAACAACTGAATCCCATTCCGCTTTAAGACAGAAATAGCCCCCCTCGTGACACCGGGTACATCCGTTATTTTTGCAGCAATCGTTTTCCCGCCAAAAAGCAGATCCAGTTTTTTCGAAATATTCAATGCTGCGGACAGCATGGCACTATCACACAATTCAACCTGCATTGTGAAAGGCATTGCGTGCCAGGTAAAGTCTCCCCGGTCAATAGCTTCCTTCATTCGTTGTCCATTTTCATTTGAAGCCCTTTCCAAATAATTCCAGATAAGCCACGACCCACAAGTCCAGGGATAATCAATCTGTGACAATGAATCTTTCATAATTTCTTCTGACAGATTTAAAACTGCCGGAATAAAATTATAGGTATAGGTGTCAATCACTTTAGAGCCCCAATCAGTAAATCCTACATCTAAATGGGTCTTGAATATTACGTACACCTTTTGTATATCCGCATCCTTTACCGGTTCTTTCTCAGCACACAAACATTGTAGCGAAGCAAACCATCCTAAAAGAGTATATAAACAAAAAATTTTCATGGTAGTAGTCTCTTTTTATATTCCAATTATCAATTTACTTATAGATTGTGACTTCAGCCAATCCGGCTGCTCCTTCCGAACTTTTCTCAATGGTGATACGCATATATTTTAGTTTCTTACCAATCTGCACCGGCTTAAAATCCCATCCCGTACACTCACGTTCATACAGAAGTTCCCAATTTTTTCCGTCGATAGAGGTTTCCACTTTATGCGTATAAGTGGAACTATCCTTCTGAAACCGGATACGGCTTGCAAACACTTTCTCGGATTTATCCAGTTCAAGCGTTACTACTTGAGGCTGAGTTTCATTGTCAGCAATCCACCACGAAAAATCGTCTCCATCTGTAATGCATGCGGCTGTATAACGTTTCTGTTCCGAAGTGGCTTCAACCCGCACTATTTTCAACGGAATTTTTGTACGAATTATATTTTCCCAAGCAGTTGCCTTCACAACTGCTCCTTCCTCTTCATTTCCGGTATAGGAAGCATGTTGTCCCTCAGGCACATACGCTCCGTTATATCTTCGGGTCGTAATCTCCCGACTATCTCCCTTAAGCCCATCAGCCGAAACCGAAACATGAATTTTACCCGGACGACAAGTAGTCCGTATCAATGCGTATCCGATTCCACCCTCTACTTGCTGAGGATTAACCCCGATACGCTCTATACCATCCCCTATCAGACTCCCTTCGCCGGATACGGATATATATATCCTGACATCTGAAGTATTAACGGGAGTTCCATACGAATCACAGATCTTAAAATAGACAGGAATCATATCCGAACCATCCGCTATGGGTTGTATTCCATCTTCTTTCAACCAGATTTCAATCTGCCGGGGTTGTCCGGGAGTACGCACACTGTGAGTTGCAACCACCTTTCCGTCTACCAGTCCTTCAGCAACTAATTCACCGGCTTCATAGGTTCCGGCATCGAAGACATAACAGGGACTTCCCCCTTTCTCCACAATAGGATGATAAAACGGTGTACGCTCTATGCGCGTCTGTTTACCTATCAGTTGATGATTACGAAACAACCGGACTTCATCACAATTGGAAAATACGGTAATCTCTTTCACGGATGAGACATAACGCGGAGCTGTATTCTGTGACGCGATAAATACCATCGGTCCGTCATATAATCCGGGTTGGGATATATCCTTATCACGCATACTCTGCATCATATAATAACTGAATTTGGGATATCTATTCATATCGACCATTCCACAAAACATAGTTTCCTGCTCTGCTCCACGTGCATAATCATTATAACTCCACAAAAAATGTCCCCCCATCCGTGGATTTGCGTCAAGCATGCACCAGTCAAAGTATCCATGTCCGTTAAGCTGCTGAAAACGTCCCCGGCACTGCTTCAATTGTTCCTCTTCATTCTCCATTAGGCTCACACGAGGTTTTTCTCCTATGCCGTCACCCCACTCACGACAGAACAGTGGTTTCACCGCAATCTGGTCTTCCGGATAATTACTCATCACATCCCCATCTTTCGGAAAACGGGATACCTGTTTATAAAATACATCAAAATAATCAACCCGGTCCGTATGTCCGAAGTAGTCACCGGCAGTATACATTTGGTCGCCGGGATATTCGGTATGTGCAATGGCATGTAATTCCCGGGCCACTTCCGCCGGATAACGGCTCTCATTCAAAGCTGTTTCCCAAAGAATTACCGAAGGATGATTGCGATCCCGACGAATCATCTTTTTCCCGACTTCATAGAGACGGGAAATAAATACAGAATCTTTATTAAAATACTGCCAACCGGGAATACATTCCACAACCAATAACCCATATTTATCACAAGCAGCCAAGAAAGCAGGATCTTGTGGATAATGAGCTGCCCTGACGGCATTACAACCCCCGCGTTTCAAATCGATCACATCTCTTTCTTGCATGGAGTTGGAAGCGGCATCTCCAATATAGGCAAATGCCTGATGACGATTTGCCCCACGCAAATAAAGCGGTTCACCGTTTATGAAAAATCCCCCGTCACGGGTGTAAGCAATCGTACGTATACCAACTGCCTCAGCGCAATGATCTGTCACTTTATCATTTTCAATAACCGTACTTTCTAATTGATACAGATCGGGAGTATATGGATGCCACAGAAAAGGATTGTCTATCTTTAAATCTTGCTCGATATGAAGAGCCTCACCGGCCAACAAACGAAAAGAATCTTGTTGGCAGGCTACCACTTTACCGTTTTTATCAATCATCCGGGTACGAAGCTGCGCCTTCCGGAGATATTGACCTTCATTTTTGATATGTGTTTTTACATGAGCAACAGCTCTCTCTTTTTCAACTATCGGATATGTGACGAAAACTCCGCCACCGGCAACTTCATCCTCTTCTAATGCATGAGTGATGTGAAGCGGATCGGCAATAATCATTTCCACATCCCGATAAATACCACTGTAATAATAAAAATCCATTCCTCCCTGTGGCTTACCGGGAGGTGTAAGCGGATCATACTCTGCTGAAACTCTGACAGCCAACAAATTATCTTGATTCCAATTAAGATAGGAAGTGAGATCTGCCACAAAACCAATATATCCGCCTCGGTGAGTATATACTTTTTGCCCGTTCAGAAATACCTCACAGGCGTTCATCACTCCTTCGAACGAGATACTGATCCTTTTATCTTTGTATTGTGACGGTACCTTAAAAGTGCGTCTGTACCAACCTATTCCATCATAGATAATATCCCCTCCACAATG
>OGZE01000803.1_pt1 | contig 22036 bp, 23 predicted proteins | sample 1576731 | NCBI WGS metagenome assembly OGZE01 (sample SAMEA3541503, study PRJEB24748) | human gut metagenome | biome: human gut; feature: human-associated habitat; material: faeces | place: China | collected 2012 | reverse complement strand
AGTGCATTTGGAACTATATATATGCGCAGATTTAAAGCAAATAATTATATTGGTGTGAATATAGGTAATTTAAAAAAATTGTTAAATTATGCAGCTACTTATAATGATGATGCTCATATTATAGACAATTGTTTAACTTTATTAAAAGAAATAGGAGGAGAAGTCAAAGAAAAAAATAAAAATCCTATAATAGTTCCAACATTTTCATGGAAACTAAATGAAAAAAAATATAAAGAACAATATAATTTAGGTAATAAATTTATTGTCGGAATTCATTGTGGTGCTAGTGCAATAGTGAAACAATGGCAAGGATATGCTGAATTAATAAAAATGTTAATTAAAAATTATGATAGAATTTTTATAATTCTATTTGGAGGAAAAGAAGATACTAAACAATTAGAGAAAATATTACAAGATGTTCATCCTGTTACAGAGCAATATATGATTTTTCAATCAAATTTAAGAGATTATATTGATGCTCTTAATTTATGTGATTATGTAGTGTGTAATGATAGTAGTTGTGGTCATTTGGCAGCAGCACAAGGGATAGATGTAGCTGTAATTTATGGACCTTATTTACCTGTAATGGGAACTCCTAAAGGAAAAGGAGATATTACATTAATTTCTAAAAATTTTGAATGCAAACCATGTGGACAGTTTTCATGTAAATATGGTAATGATAATATTAAATGTTTGAAATCCATTTCTTCAAAAGAGGTATTTTCTTTAATAAGTAAAAAAATTGATCAAAAATATAAATAGAAAAAGGAGAAAATATTGTTAATAATTTTTTTAATATTACACTATAAAAATATTCGTGTAACTAATAGATGTATAAAATCCATTTTAGAATTAAATAATTATAATAATAAAATTAAAATAGTTGTAGTTGATAATGGTTCTGAAGATGAATCAACAATAATATTGAAAGAAGAATATGGCAATAACTCTATGATAGACTTAATTTTTTTAAAGTCTGGAAATGGATTTTCAAGAGGAAATAATATAGGTTATGATTACATAAAGAAAAACTATGAAGTAGATTATTTAATAGTGACAAATAATGATATAATTTTTTCACAAAAAGATTTTATTTTTAAAATGAATTCAGAATATGAAAAATATAAATATCATGTTATGGGACCTAATACAATAGATTTAAACTCAAAATCTTATTTAAATCCTAAAGGAACTTTACAATCACTGGAAGAATTAGAAAAACAATTAATTATTTTAAAAGAAAGAAGAAATAGTTTTTTTTTAAAGGAAATTTTAATAGCATGGTTTCAGAAGAGTAAGATATATCCTTTTTATGTTAAAAATATTAGAAATAAAAGATTAAATGTTAAGAATCAAAAAAAACTTGCTGAAAAACATTGTACAAACAGAATAATTCAAGGAAGTTGTTTAATTTTTTCTAAAGACTTTATAGAAAGTAATGAAAAAATATTTTGGCCAGAAACAACATTTTATGTTGAAGAGCCAATATTATGTCATAGGTGCCAAAAAAATAATTGGAAAGTACTCTATTCTCCAGAATTAACAATATTGCATGAACAAGGAGCAAGTTTTAAAGTTTCTATAAAAAAAGTAAAAGATCGTATTAAAAGAGATCTAAGCTATAATATTGAAGGAATGGAAATTTATATAAAAATGTTAAAAGAAATTGAAAATAGAGGAAAATAAAAAATGAAACAAAAAAGTATACGCAATAGTTATATATTGAATATGTTGTATCAAATACTTGCTATGATAGTTCCTTTTATAACAATGCCTTATATTGCTAGAGTTTTGAAAGTAGAACAAATAGGAATATATAATTATGTTTTCTCAGTGGCAAATATTTTTATTAATTTTATTGTTAATGGAACGGGTCAATATGGGTTAAGAGAAATAGCATATAATCCTGATAAAAAGAATAAAAATACTAAACTTCTTATTGAATTAACATTACAAAAATTAATATTTTTTTTTATTTTAATAACTCCATATATGATAATATCATTTTATTATGATTACAAGTACAGATATGTATATATGATATATGTTGTTTTATTATTTAGTTATGTTATTGATATAAGTTGGTTCTATCAAGGACAAGAAGAATTTAGAAAAATAGTTATACGGAATATCATCATAAAATTATTGAGTGTTATATGTATTTTTTTATTTGTAAAGTCACCAAAAGATTTTTATAAATATGTAATATTGATAATAGGAAGTATATTAATAGGAAATATTAGTTTATATTTAGGAATATCTACATATATAGTAAAAATAAAAATGAATGAAATAAAAATAAAAAAACATATAAAGCCTTGTATGATATTTTTTATTCCTATATTAGCTAGTAGTGCTTATGCATATTTGGATAAAATTTTATTAGGAATATTTTCAACAGAAATAGAAGTGGCATATTATTCACAAGCGGAGAAAATTGTAAAAATGATGCTAACTATAATTACTGCTTTAGAAGTAGTTCTTCTTCCTAGAATTTCATATTGTATAAAAAATAAAGAATATAAAATAATGTTAATGTATTTACATAAAGCTTTACAATTTATATTTTTTATAGGAGCTCCATTAATAGCAGGAATAGTTTTTATATCACCTTATTTTGTACCTTTGTTTTTAGGAGTAACATATAACAAATGTATTCTAAATATAAAAATTTTAAGTATTCTTATTTTAATTATGGGAATAGCTTCTATAATAGGAGCAACTATAATGATTCCAATAGGAAAACAAAAAAAATATAATATGATTATAATAGGAGGCTCTATATTAAATTGCATATTAAACTTAATTTTTATACCATATTTTAAATCTTATGGAGCTTCAATTGCTACAGTATGTGCAGAAATTTTTATTACAATCAATATTTTAATTTGCTTAAAAGAATATTTAAAGATTTCTATAATTTTAAAAGAAAATTATCAATATTTAATAATTAGTATTTTTATGTATCTAATATTAAAAGCTTTATCTGGAATATTTTATATAAATATAGAATCATTATTTTTAATAGTTATAATAGGAGGAACTAGTTATTTTGGTTTATTATTATTAATTAGAGACTCTGTAATATTAGATATATTAAAATTTATAAAAAATAAAATATAACAATTTTGAAAGGAAAGAGAATGAATTTAAAAATAAAAAAAAATAAATTAATACTATGTTTAATTTTATTAAGTATTATCTTTGAAAATCAATTATTTCACATTATAAAAATAGATAATATTATATTTAAAGTAATAACGATTATTTTTATTTTTCTTTCATTTTTTTTAGTAAGTTATAAAAAAAAAGTTAATAAAGAAATATGTATATACATAAGTTTTATTATAATATTTATATTTATTTTTCAATTTACATATTCCATTTTTATTTTAAAAAAAGCAATATATGGTTTTTTAGCTGAAAGTTTTCGTTTTTTATTAATATTTGCTATTCCCAGCTTTGTTCATATTTTTCAAGATAAAAAATTAAATGTATTATTTTGGAAAAACATGAAAATTATAATATTTATTCAATATCTAATAAGTATAATAGCAATAATAATTTTAGAAATTAAAGGAATAAATATTACAAATAGAAATTTTAGTTATCGATCTTTTGGAAGTATAAGTGTTTCTATATATGCTGATTCTATTTTTATTCCATTAGTAATGATATTTTCTTTTTATCAAATATTAAAAAAGGATGAAAAATTAAAATGGAGTGATTTTTTAATTATAATATTTGGATTATTACATTCATTATTAATTACTAAAAGTCGTGCTATAACAATAAGTTTTTTATTATCAGCTTTTATTATGTTTGTGGTATCAAAAGGAAAAAATATTTTAAAAATAACGATAATAACTGTATGTATTTGTTTTTTTAAAAAATATAATTTATTAAATAAAATTATTCATTTAAAAGAAGGAAATTTTGCTTCTTCCAATCAAGGACATTTAATAGCTATTCAAGAATGTTGGAATTATTTTTTAGATCATCCTCTATTAGGAGCAGGAGTGAATTTAGATTGGCCTGTTTCCTATTGTGATGCTGGTTTTATAGGTTTACTTGCTAATGTGGGAATAGGAGCATTTGTTATTTATATATTACCTTTATTAAAATTTATATTAGTCACTATAAAACAAAGATTTTTGTTTAATAAAAATTTTACAATATTATCTTTTGGATATATTAGTTTTACAGCTTTAACATCAGTAACTTTAATAATGACAGATGATGTAAGAATGTATGGATTTGTTTTTATATTGTCAATTCTTTATGTTTTGATTAATTCGAAAAAAACTTTTTGTTGAAAAAGGAGAAACAAATTATGAAAGGAATAATATTGGCTGGAGGAAGTGGAACAAGACTTTATCCAATAACAAAATCAATATCAAAACAGATAACACCAATATATGATAAACCAATGATATATTATCCACTATCAGTTTTAATGTTAGCTGGAATAAAAGATATTCTGGTTATTTCTACTCCAAGAGATCTTCCTATGTTTGAAGAATTATTAAAAACTGGTTCAGATTTTGGCATATCTCTAAGTTATGCAGTGCAGGAACAACCTAATGGACTTGCAGAAGCATTTTTAATAGGAGAGAACTTCATTGGAAATGATTCATGCGCTTTAGTTCTTGGAGACAATATATTTTATGGTCATGGATTTACAGGGATGTTAAAAGAAGCAGAAGCAAGAAAAAAAGGAGCAACAATATTTGGATATTATGTACAAAATCCTAGAGAGTTTGGAGTAGTAGAATTTGATGAAAATAATAGAGCAATATCATTAGAGGAGAAACCAGAGAATCCAAAATCTAACTATGCAGTACCTGGATTATATTTTTATGATAATACAGTAGTAGAAAAAGCTAAAAAAGTAAAACCTTCAAAAAGAGGAGAACTGGAAATAACAACTTTGAATGAGATGTATCTTAATGAGGGAATTTTAAATGTAACAAGTCTAGGAAGAGGAATGGCATGGCTTGATACAGGAACACATGAAGCTCTACTAGAAGCAGCAAACTATGTAAAAACTATTCAAAGCAGACAAGGAGTAATGGTAGCTTGTCTTGAAGAAATTGCATATAGAAATGGATGGATAACAAAAGAAAAAGTATGTGAATTAGCAAAGCCATTACTTAAATCTAAATATGGGGAATATTTGATGGAGCTCATCAAGTAGAAAAAGGGGAAGATATGAGTAAATTTAAAAAAATAGGAACAGGAATAGAAGGTTTATACATATTAGAACCAACTGTATTTGGAGATGAAAGAGGATTTTTTCTTGAAACATATAACAAGAAAGAATTTGAAAAAATTGGAATATTTGAAGAGTTTGTACAGGATAATCATTCTAAGTCTAAAAAAGGTGTACTTAGAGGACTTCATTTTCAAACTAAACACTCACAAGGAAAACTTGTAAGAGTAATAAAAGGTTCTGTATATGATGTAGCTGTAGATATTAGAAAGAGCAGTACTACATATGGAAAATGGTATGGAATAGAATTAAGTGCAGAAAACAAGAAAATGTTTTTTATACCAAAAGGCTTTGCACATGGATTCTTAACATTGGAAGATGAAACAGAATTTCAATATAAATGTACAGACTTATATCATCCTGAATATGATTCAGGAATAATGTGGAATGATAAAGAGATAAATATCAATTGGAATTTTGAAAAATATAGCTTAAAAAAAGAAAATATAATTTTATCTGAGAAAGATACAGAACATCAATCTTTTAAAGAGTACACAAAGAAAAACATATTTATTAAGTGATAATTTTATTTTAGGTATTGTATCTTAAAGATTAGGAGTAGGTTGTATAAATTTAAGTTAACAGAAACAAAAACTAAAGAAGGAGACTGAATGACAGAAAAAGAGTTTTTAACCTTATACAAGGAAAGAAGGAATCTAAAAAGCATAAGAGAAGCAAAAGAAAGATTAGATTCTTTCTGGAAAGCTCTTTTTGATGTTTTAGAAGAAGAAGAAAAAGTAATAATAAAAGACTGGGGAATATTTGAAAAGAAAGAAGTAAAACCAAGAAAAATACTTAATTTAGCTACTAGAGAAATGATGATAACAGAAGAAAAGAAAGTTATCAAATTTAAACCTAGAATGAAAATGATAGATAAAGTAAATGAGCTCAATACTCTGATAGAGGAGGAATATGAACACTAGAGAATTTGTATCATATTACAAAAAATTGAGAAAAGAACAAGATGAAACAATAGAATATGAAGAAGCAAGAGAAGAGATAGAAGAGATATTTAACCTCATAGCGGAAGTAATAGCTATGGATGAAGAAGTGAAATTTAAAAATAAGGGAACATTTTCACTTTTAAAAAGAAAAAAGAGAAGAATAGGAAGTCCAACATCAAATGAAATAAGAGAAATAGTTCCTAAAAAAACAATAAAATTTGTACAATCAAAAATATTAGAAGTAAATTAAAAGATAATTATAAGAAATTTTTGGAGAAAAGATGAGTAAATGGATAATGATTTATGATAAATGTTATCAAGAGCTAATTTGGGAAATAAAAAATATAAGAGTAGAAAAATATACTCAAAAAGAATTTTCAAAAGAATTAGGAGTAACACAAAAGACTGTAAGTCATTATGAAAATTGCAGAAGTGAGATAAATCTAAAATTATTAATAAAAATATGTAAAATATTGGATATAAATTTTATGAAAATGATGAAAAATTTTTTAAAACAAAACGATAATGAAAAATAATAAAGTAAAAAGAGTTCGCTTTTATGTATAAAGAAGAACTCTTTATTTTTTATAAATAATTTTTATTTTATAATTTGAATTAATTAGAGTTAAATAACTTTAAAACTACTCTTTTATGCATAAAGATGAACTTTTAAGCCTTGGAGGAGCAATGTTATTTAATTCATATGAGTTTATTTTCCTATTTTTACCAATTACATTAATAATATATTAGAATATTAATATAAAAGTATTTATGATAATGGTCCCATTAAGAAAAGAAGAAGAAAAATGTTATCCAAAAGAGATAATAGAAAAATATAAAGGATTTTTTATAAGTAATATTGAAATTGATTATTTAGACTACTCTCATTACTTAGATTCTAATATTGAATATTTTGAAGATGCAGCACATTTAAATGAGAAAGGAGCAATACATTTTACAAATATTATTTTTAGTGATTTAAAAATAAATTTAAAAAATTAGAAACCCAAAGTCTTTCAATTAAAAATAATTGAGAGGCTTTTTTCTTTAACATAGGGTATAAGCAGAAAATCAAGTGTAAAATCTAGAAAAATATGATATAATTAATTCATTGAAATAAAGTAGAGGAGATGACAAATTGGGAAGAATTATTTACTTCACTGGAGGATCTCGAAGTGGAAAAAGCAGACATGCAGAGCAGTATATAGCTGACATAGGATATAAAGACAGAATATATCTGGCAACTGCAATCATATTTGATGATGAAATGAGAGCTCGTGTAGCTAAACATAGAGAGCAGCGAGGAGAGAACTGGACTACTGTTGAGGGATACAAAAATACAGTTGAACTTGTAAAACCTCACATTAAAAAGGGAGGAGTTATCCTGCTGGACTGTCTGACAAATATGGTAACTAATCTCATGATAATGGAAAAAGAATATGACTGGGATCATATGCCTGATGAAGAACTTACATCAATAGAAAGCAGCATAAAAAAAGAAGTAGAAGAACTTCTGGAATATATAAAATCATCAGATCAGGATATTGTTATAGTTTCCAATGAAATAGGTATGGGAATAGTTCCAGCCTATGCACTGGGAAGACATTTTAGAGATATATGTGGAAGAATGAATCAAATAGCAGCAGCTAAGGCTGATGAAGCATATTTTGTAGTTTCTGGAATAAAGATGAAATTAAAATAGTTTTAGGAGGATATTTAATGAAAGGAATATTGTTACTTTTTAGATTTATGACTAGACTTCCTATTGGATTTGAGCCAAAATTTGATTCTGATGAATTAGGAAAGAGCATGAAATTTTTTCCAATAATTGGAATGATAATAGGTCTTATACTTTTTGGAGCATTCTGGTTGTTATATACTGTTGTATATTCACCAATGGTTATGGGAGTACTGCTGGTAATTATAGAGGTAGTATTGACAGGAGGGCTTCATTTAGATGGTCTGGCAGATACATTTGATGGGATATTCAGTTACAGAAGTAAGCAGAAGATGCTTGATATAATGAAAGATTCAAGATTAGGTACTAATGGTGGACTAGTTCTTATACTATATTTTATGTTAAAAGTAGTTCTTTTAGTAGAGATATCAGAATTTGCTGGACTTAATATGGGGATACTTCTTCTTATAGTTCCAGTTATAGCAAGATTAAACAGTGTGGTAAACTGTGCTTCAGCTCCATATGCAAGATCTACTGGAATGGGAAAAACTTTTGTAGACCATACTAATGGTGGAGAAGTGGTCATTGCTACAATATTGACAGCAGCATTTGTTGGAGGGGCAGCTTATTTATTTGGACTTCCTTATACAATTTTGATTGTTATACCAATAATAATGCTGTTAGGATTTTTCTATGCTAAACTTATGACTAGAAAAATTGGTGGTATTACAGGAGATACTTTAGGTGCAGTGGTAGAACTTTCAGAAATAATAGCTATGTTTGTTATATACATATTAGCAGCTGTATAGGTGATATAAGTGGGTAAACTGATAATTGTCAGACATGGACAGACACAGATGAATGTTGAAGGGATATTCTTTGGAAAACTTGATCCAGGTCTGAATGAAATGGGAAGAGTCCAGTGTAAAAAAGCTGGTGATATATTAAAAAAGCATGGTTATGATGCAATTTATTCAAGTGATTTAGTGAGAGCATCAGAAACAGCAGAGCTAGTAAATTATCTAAAACTTCCTATTAAATTTGATAAAAGACTTCAGGAAATAGATTTTGGAATATTTGAAGGGTTGAGCTATAAAGAGATAAAGGAAAAGTATCCAGTTGAATGTGAAAAGAGCAAAAATGAATGGAAAACTTTTGATTTTGTTACTGGAGAAAGCTTGGAAAGACTTCAAAGCAGAGCTGTAGAATTTGTAGAGAGCCTTGATAAAACAAAGAATAATCTGGTGGTGACTCACTGGGGTGTCATCAACTGCATATTGAGCTGGTATTTTTCAGATAAGTTAGAAAGTTACTGGAAATACAGTGTAGAAAATGGAGGTATCTGTATAATTGAATTTGCAGATGATTTTCCAATATTAAAAGGACTAAACATAGGGTGATGAGATGGAAGAGCTAAAAAAAATTGTTGGAGAAATAGAAGGGGCAGACAAGGAAGCTGTAAAAGCAGCACAGGAAGAACTTGACAGAAAAATGAAACCTAATGGAAGCCTTGGAACTCTTGAAGATATAGCTGTTAAACTTGCAGGAATTAGTGGGTTTCCTGTGAAAAAGATAAATAAGAGATGTCATATAGTAGCGTCAGCAGATAATGGAGTGATAGAAGAGGGAATTTCTTCATGTCCTTTGGAATATACACGTATAGTATCTGAAGCTATGCTCAACAGAATAGCAGCAATAGGTCTTTTGACAAGAACTATAGGGGTAGATTTCAATCTTGTAGATATAGGGATAAAAGATTCAATTCCTAGGGATTATCCTAATTTATATAGAAAAAATGTAAAAAAAGGGACTAACAATTTCTATAAGGAACCAGCAATGACACATGAAGAATGTGTAAAAGCAATAATGGTTGGAGTAGAGTTGATAAAGGAAAAAGTAAAAGCAGGATATGACATTTTTTCAAATGGAGAAATGGGAATAGGAAATACTTCAACAAGTTCAGCAGTTCTATATTCTTTTACAAAGGGAGATATAGACAAGATAGTTGGTAGGGGAGGAGGACTTTCTGACAGTGGTCTTGTAAAAAAGAAAAAAATAATAGTTGAATCTTGTGAAAAATATGATACATTTAATATGGAACCAATAGATGTCTTGGCTCATGTAGGTGGATTGGATATAGCTTGTATGGTAGGAATGTATATTGGGGCAGCCAGATACAGAAAACCTATGCTTGTAGATGGTTTTATATCTAGTGTAGCAGCTTTAGCAGCTTGTAAGATAGAACCAAGGATAAAAGATTATATAATTGCAACTCATATGAGTGAAGAACCAGGAATGGAATTAGTATTAAAAGAGCTGGGAGAAGAGGCATTTTTTAATATGAAAATGAGATTGGGAGAAGGTACAGGAGCAGTTCTTGCTTACCCTATAATTGATTGTGCAATAGAAGTAATAAATGGAATGAAAACACCAACAGCAGTATATGAACTTTTTCTATAGGTGGAGGTATGGAAAAATATTCTCCTGAGGGACATAGAAAAAGACTTAAAGAAAAATATATGAAAAGTGGATATGATGCTTTTCATGAGTATGAAATATTAGAAATACTTCTCACATATTCTATTCTTAGAAAAGATGTTAAACCTATAGCAAAAAAACTTTTAGAAGTATTTGGGTCAACAGGGAAAATATTTGGTGCAGATATAAAGGAGTTAATAAAGGTAGAGGGAATAGGGGAAAGCAGTGCTGTTTTTCTTAAATTGATGGGAGATATAGCTAAAAATAGTTACAAAGAAAATTTGAAAGATAATGATATTTTAAATATAAAGAGTAAAAATGATCTTATCTCTTATTTAAGAGGAGATATAGGGTTTTCTAAAAGAGAAGAATTTAAAGTGTTGTTTTTAAATTCTGCAAATAATTTAATAGCAAGTGAAACGCTTTTTTATGGTACAATAGATAAAAGTGCAGTTTATCCAAGGGAGATAGTTGAGAGAGTAATAAAAAATGGAGCTAAATCAGTGGTTTTTGCCCACAATCACCCTTCTGGAAATATAAGTCCTTCTAAACAGGATATAGAACTGACACAACATATGTATGACAGTCTTAAGACTTTAGATATAAGGCTGATTGACCATATAATAATTACAAAGGATTCCTACTTTAGTTTTTTAGAAGAAGGATTGATAGAATATTAGGAGGAATTAATGGAAGAAAACAGAGTAGAGCAGGAAATTGTTTCAACTGAAACTATAGCTGCTCCAGTAGAAAAAAAATTATATAAAGTACTTGGGGTAATGTTTGAGATAACTAAAAAAAGATATTACTTTGAAGTTGTAGATGATGTTGAATATAAAAAAGGCGACAAGGTAATTGTTGATACAGTTAGAGGAAAAGAGATAGGTGTTGTCTATGGTGAACCTATGATGATGAAGGAAGAACAGCTTGTACTCCCTCTAAAACCTGTTATAAAAAAAGCTGATGAACAGGAAATAAAAAGATATAATGAATTGAAAGAGGAATCAGCTAAAGCAAATGCTCAGTGTAAAGAGAGAATAATACATCATAAACTTCCTATGAAACTGGTAGGAACAGAGTATACATTTGATAAAACTAAGCTTATTTTCTATTTTACTGCTGAAGGAAGAATAGATTTTAGAGAATTAGTAAAGGATCTAGCTAATATTTTTAAATTGAGGATAGAACTTAGACAGATTGGTGTAAGAGATGAAGCGAGAATATTGGGAACAATTGGTATCTGTGGAAAAGAGTTATGTTGCAGAACTTTTATAAATAAATTTGACTCAGTATCTATTAAAATGGCAAGAGATCAGGGACTTGTAATAAACCCAGCCAAGATATCTGGAGTATGTGGAAGGCTTCTTTGCTGTATAAATTATGAATATAGCCAATATGAACAAGTATTGAGAAGTTATCCAGCTGTTAATCAACAGGTGAAAACTATCAAAGGAGATGGAAAAGTAATAAGTATAAGTCCATTAAATGGTTTTTTATTTGTTGATGTGGAAAATATAGGCATTATGAAATTTGAGATTGATGAAGTAAAGTTCAATAAAAAAGAGGCAAGTAAGCTGAAAAGTGAAAAAACTCAGGAAGAACTTGAACATAAAGAGCTTGAAAAGGAGTAAAAATGTTAGCAAATGAAGATATTACATTGCTGGCTGGAAAATATAAGCTTATTCAGAAGAAAGATGGCTTTAGATTTTCTGTAGATGCAGTAATCTTATCAGATTTTTTTGCTTATACTAAAAAAGGAAAAATACTGGATATAGGGACTGGGAATGGAATTATTCCTGTACTCCTTGTTTCGAAAGAAAAGGGAGAAGATATAACTGGTATAGATATACAAGAAGAAAATGTTGAGTTGGCTAAAAGAAATGTTCAGCTTAATAATCTTAATGACAATATAGAAATAGTACATGGTGATGTCAAAGAATATTCTATGGGAAATTCTTTTGATTATATAGTTTCAAATCCTCCATATATGGAAGTGGACGGAAAGAAACAAAATATCCTTAGCTGCAAGTCTATAGCAAGACATGAAATAAAATTGAATCTTTCTCAACTGGTACAAAGTGCAAAAAGGCTTTTGAAGCCAATTGGAAGTTTTTCTTTAGTTCATAGAAGTTATAGATTCACAGATATATCAAGAATTCTTGAAGATAGTGGGTTTTCTCTTAAAAGAGTAAGGTTTGTTTATTTTTCTAAGGAAAAAAATTCTAATCTTGTTCTTATTGAAGCATGGAAAGGAAAAAAGTGCAAATTAGAGATTGAACCGCCGCTTTGCTTAGAGGAGAGTGGTTACTGAAGACAGGAAGCTATAAGATAGAGTTTTAAGGATTTTTAAAAATATGTAATTAAAAAAATTAGAAGGAGAATATTTTTAGAGGTGACAAATGGAACTTTTGAGATTTTTAGAAGAAAATGATTTAACAGCATTTAAAGAAAATTTAGATATGGACAGCATAGAAGAAACTGATGAAAATGGAAATACTATTCTACATTATTGTGTTGAAGATGGAGCATATGATTTTATAGATGCTTTAGTATACTGTGGAGCTGACCCTAATGCTAAAAACAAAGATGGAGATACACCAATGCATATAGCAGCGATAAAAGATTTTGGAAAGATAATGGAACTTCTTTTAGAATTTGGAGGAGAAGTTAATATCAAGAATAATCATCAAAGAACTGCTTTAAATCTTGCTACTGCTTCAAAGGCAAAAAGTGTTCTAAAAGTTATAGAAAATAGTGGAATGGACTATTCAGATGTGACAAGAAGAGAGAAAATATCTCATCATAGAAGATTAGAAGAAGAATATTGAACTTCATAAAAGTTGGCTAATTAAAGCCAGCTTTTTTGTATATGAAATTAGAATATAATAAAAAAGTTTTAGAAATTTTTAATGGGCAACCCCCACTTTCAATTTCTAAAACTTTTTAATTTTCTATAATTTTAATAAGATAATTTATTTTATAAAATAAAATACCATAATAGCAGCAAGAATATATAGACCTATACTTACTTCTTTACCCTTTCCAGCTCCTAATTTAACCACTGCATAAGAAATTATTCCAGCACCAACTCCATTAGAGATACTGTTAGTAAATGCTGTACAGATAATCATAAAAAATACAGGAAATGATTCAGTGAAGTTGTCATATTCAATATTTCTCATTCCGCTAAGCATAAGTATTCCCATTATAATAAGAGCTGGAGCAGTTGCAGCAGCAGGTACCATAAGAGCTAGTGGACTTAAGAATAAACTGAAGAAGAATAAAATTCCAGTAGAAACAGCAGTAAGTCCTGTTCTTCCACCAGCACCAACTCCAGCAGCAGATTCAACAAATGTAGTAATAGTTGTAGTTCCCATAGCAGAACCAACTACTGTACCTAAAGCATCTACCAGAAAAGGCTTCTGAATATCAGGAAGATCTCCATTTTCGTCTAAAAGTCCAGCTTTTTCAGATACTCCCAGTAATGTCCCCAATGTTGAGAAAAAATCTCCAACAAAGAATACAAAAAGTATAGGAAGGACTTTTATGCTTAATATATTTGAAAAATCTAGTTTTAGGGCAATATCGCTGATAGTACTAGGCATAGCTATAAAACTGGCAGGTATTTTAGTAACTCCTAAAGGAATTCCTATAAGAGTTGCAGAAACTATACCAAGAAGCATATCACACTTTATTTTTCTGGCAGTAAGTATAGCTGTAATAAGAATACCAAAAAGTGCAGTCATAGCTGCTGGACTGCTTAAATCACCTATTGATACAGAACCATTTACAGCTTTCATAAGTCCACCATTTTTAAATCCCAACTCAATAAGGAAGATTCCAACTGCTGCTCCTATACCAAGCTTTAAACTTTTAGGAAGAAATTTTACAATAACTTCTCTAAAACCAAATATAGACATGATAAGGAAAACTACTCCAGATACAAAGTTCATAGCAAGACCTTGTTGCCACGTTACAGCTCCACTTCCAACTAATGTCATAGCAAGGAAAGCATTGCTTCCCATAGCTGGTGCAAGTGCAAAGGGCAGTTTAGCATAAAGACCCATAAGAAGTGTAAATATGCAAGATGTAATAGCAGTAACTGTGAACACTTGATTAGCAGGCATTCCTGCCCCTTTCATAATCAATGGGTGGACTATTAAGATGTATGACATAGTCATAAAAGTAGCCAATCCAGCTCCCATTTCAACTTTGATGTTGCTTCCTCTTTCTGTTATCTTGAAGAAATTATCCAAGAAACCTTGATTTTTACTGTTCATTTTTTTGTTTTTCCCCCTTGTTAAAAAATATTATTTAAAATTGTTTGATAACTTTTTGGTTGACTACATCTATAAGTCCAAGGTCACTCATTTTTACCTCTGGAATAACAATAAGAGCTAAAGTACTAGGTCTAGTTATTGGACTGTCAGTTTCTATACCATAGGTTCTAAGAAGAGCATTCATTCTCTGAATATCTAAGCTGACATCTTTAGCAGGTTTTTGAGAAAGCATACCAGCTATTGGAAATGGAAGTTCGTCCACTATTTTTCCTTTTTCAGCTACTACAACTCCTCCACCTATCTCAGCTATTCTTTTAGAAATTGCAACAGCATCTTGAGGGTCGTTATATATAATAGTGATATTATGAGAATCATGAGAATAAGTAGTTCCTACAGCACCCTTTGCCATATAGAAGTTTTCAACTACTGCCAGAGCAATATTATCATTATGATATCTATTAGCAATGGCTACAAAATTTAACTCAGTTCCACTAAGATCAATATATCCATCTTTTACAGGAACTTCAAATACTTTTTTTCTAGTGATGCTTCTTACTCTATCTTTGTATTCCATACCAATAATTTCTATTTTTCCATTTTCTACTGGAACTTTTATTTTAAAATCTTCCACTGAAAAATCTTTTATAGTCACAGTATTTCTGTTTTCTATTTCAATAACAGGTTTTTTAATTTCAACAGTCATCTGGTCATTTTCAGCAACTAATTTACCTTTATAATATACAGATTTCACATTGATATCTTTTAGGTTATCAAAAACTACCATATCAGCAAAATATCCAGGTGCTATAGCTCCTAATTTTTCTAAATGATAGGCTTGAGCAGTATTTAAAGTAACTGCTCTTATTGCTTCTATTGGATCAAGTCCAGCTTTTATAGCAACTCTTACACAATCGTTAATATGTCCTTTTTCAAGGATATCTTTAGGTTCTCTATCATCTGTGCATAAAGTTAAATTTCTAGGAGATTTAAAATCTTTTATATTTTCTACAATAGAAGTTATATTTTTAGACATAGAGCTTTCTCTTGCATCTACAATCATTCCTTTTCTTATTTTTTCTTTTGCATGGATTCCATTTCTTACTTCATGACATGATACAGGGCCACCACATAGGTATGCAGAAAGATTTTCACCAGTTACCTCAGGAGCATGCCCTTGAAGAAATTTATCTTTTTGATATGCAGCATCTACAATATCTTCCATTCTTTTGTCAGAATTTATGACACCAACATAATCCATAACTTCACCTAATCCTAAAATTCTATCTTTGTCCAACATTTTGTCTATCATATCAGCTGTAAGCTCAGCTCCAGTAGTTTCAAGACCTACTACTGATGGAACACATGAAGGGATAAGAAAATATTGATTCATAGGAAGATTTTCAGAAGCCTCAAGCATATAGTCAACACCCTCTTCTCCCAAAGCATTTCCAATTTCATGGGGATCTGCTATTATAGTAGTAGTTCCTTTGGGAATGACAGCTTCAGCAAAGTGATATGGAGTTAAATGACTGCTTTCAATATGAAGGTGTGAGTCAATAAATCCAGGAGCAAGGAATTGCCCTTTCAAGTCTATAACTTTTTCAGCTTTTTTATTTTTATCATTTTTAATTTCTACAACATCTGCAATATATTCATTGTATAGATATACATTTGCCATATAGATTTCCCCAGAAAATACATTTACAAGATTGGCGTTCTCTAATTTAAGAGTAGCTTCTCTCTTTCCTAGAGCAGTTTCTATAAGTTTTCTTCTATCTATTTTATTCATTTATTCCTCCCAATTTTCTAATTTTTTATTTGTAGATAATTATCTTTTGAATAAATAATATCATTCTTAAAAATATACCATATTATATACTATAATTTAGAAAACGTAAATAAATACATTTCAAGATAGTGTTTAACTTAAAATTCCTAGGATATTTATTGTTGGTTCTAGAAATAAAAATCCCTTTTAATTAGACACTATAACAATATTATATATGTTTTCTATGTCTGTTTAAAAGGGATATACCATTTTTTTTATTTTAAAATTTATAATTTTATATATTTCCCATAGCTCAATTATTCTAAAAAAATTTAAACTTATTTAGGTTTATGAACAGGCTTATGATTTGGTTTATTATGTTCCCGATTTGAGTTAGAATAGTTATTGTGGTTATCAAGACTAGTAGCTATAATTTCTAGAATTCCTAATATTATTATTCCACCTGCAATCAATGCAGTTCCTATACTCATATCATCATCATCTTTTGGAACAGTGGTATTTTCATTCTCATATAGATTATGTTTTAATATTTTTTCATTTTGTATATCACTATTACCACAACTGCAAAAAAAAACAATAAAAAACAGAATACAAATATTTTTCATAATTTTTCTCCTTTCATTACTTCCTTGACATTTCATATTGAACTGATACTTCAGCACCATTTTCATAAATTGATTTTCTAAAAAGTTTTCCTTCAGGAGTATTTTCCTGAAAAACTCCATGAATTTTACCATTTTCATAATATCTTATAAAGGGACCATTTAAAACTCCATTCAAAAAATTATATTCTTCTCTTATAGTTCCATTACTATGCCAATACTTTCCCCCTTAACTTAACAACTTAAAACTATTATAGCATACTAAAATAATTGAATTTTATTTAAATGTTTTTATTTTTTTTAGTTTTTTCCTTTAATACTTTGAAATATAATTTTTGTTTTTTTTTATTTCTATATCTTTGCATCTATTTTTTATATTAATGTTGTATCTTACCATGCTAAATTGTTTTAAAAATGTAATGAAATATGTTATTATAATAATAAGAAATAATAAAATAACTGGGGGAAAAATTAAGGAGTAGCCATGGAACTTATAAAAAATCTTTTTGGGGAAAAGGGTTATATTGATGGAATAACAATTATAGATACAAAAGGGGAAATATTGTTTACTGTCAAGTTTAATAGTAAGCTTAATAGTAATAGTGAAGATTATGAAGTAATAGGAAAGAATTTTTATGAAATATATGAGAATCTTTCTGGGAATAAAAGCAGTATGTATAAAGCTATGGAATTAGAAATGCCTATATATATTAAAAATCAAAAATTGAAACCAAAGAATCACAAAGAAATATTGATATCATCACTATCAATCCCCATAAAATCAGGAGGCAGGATAGTAGGGGCTATTGATTTATCTTCAGAAGAAATAAGTGATTCTAAAAAGTTTGAAAAAGATACTGAAATAAGTTTAGATGAATTAAAAAAAATAAATTTAAGAAATCTTTCTTTAAATAAGAATGGTGCTAAATATACCCTTAATGATATTATTACTAATAACTTTGAAATGAAACAGTTAAAGGAGTTTATAAAAACAATATCTGATTCATATCTACCAGTAATGATTTATGGAGAAACAGGAACAGGAAAAGAACTTTTTGCTCAGGCTATACATAATGAAAGTAAGAGAAAAGACAGACCTTTTATAGCTCAAAACTGTGCAGCTATACCAGAGAATCTTCTTGAGAGTATATTCTTCGGAACAGCTAAAGGTGCTTTTACAGGAGCAGTAGATAGTCCAGGATTATTAGAAACAGCTGATGGAGGAACTATTTTTTTAGATGAAATCAATTCCATGCCAATGAATCTGCAATCAAAATTATTAAGAGCATTGCAGGAGAATAAAATAAGAAGAATAGGAGCAAAGGATACAATAGATATAAATGTAAAAATAATTGCAGCATTGAATAAAGATCCTATGAAGGCTATAGAAGATAAAGAATTGAGAATGGATCTTTACTATAGACTTAGTGTTTTGAATATAACTATTCCACCTTTGAGAGAGAGAAAAGATGACATATCTGTCCTTGTAAATTATTTTGTTGCTAAGTACAATGAACTTCTTGAAAAAAATGTCAGGTATATTTCCAGTGATATATGTCAGACATTTCAAACATATGATTGGCCAGGTAATATAAGGGAAATAGAACATATAGTAGCTTTTGGTATGAGTGTTATAAGACCAGATCAAGAAAAACTTGAATTTTCAGATTTAGAAAGAAAATGGATAGAGATAACAGGAAAGAAAAAACACAAAACAGAGCTACCAGCTAAAGACTTAAAAACAATGGTAGAGGAATATGAGAAAAGTGTAATAGAAAAAGTACTGGAAGTGTCAGCACATAATATAACAAAAGCTTCATTAATATTAAAAATACCAAGACAGACTTTACAAAGAAAAATAAAACAATATGAACTATAGGGAGGGAGAAAATTGAAAAAGAAATTTGCATTTATACTTATGGGAGCTCATTATACTCCAGAGGTACACAAGGCTGTATTTGAAACTGAAAGTCAGCTTACTTATATTTGTACCATAAAGAATTTTAGTGAAATGGAAGAAAAAATAAAATATCTTATGGAAGAAGGGGTTGGGGCAATAGAGTTATGTGGTGCTTTTGGAAAAGAAAAAGCAGATGAGGTAGTTAAAATGACAGGTAATAAAGTAGCAGTTGGATATATTATACATGACCCATCTTTAGATCCTTTATTTAAGAAATTTTTTGGCAACTAAAATAAAAATACAAATAAAAAGTTATTCAGCCTGGAAATTTTATAAGTAAATTTCTGGGCTTTTCTTTTTTTCTGCCCAATTATTGTTAAAAAATCAAAAACTGGCATTAGATTGCTCAAATATGGGCGATATATAAAATTTATAGTGATTTAAAATCAGAATTTTTTATGAGAATAATACAAAAAATAAAAAGCGAGAAAAATATATTTTATAAAAATAACATTTTTTATCCTTTTCAGGTCATAAAAAAAATATTATTTATTGGCATAGATATTGCTTTATATTAAAGCATAAACAAAGCAGTATATCTAAGGAGGATAAAAATGAAAGTAGGATTATTAAAAGATATTAAAGATGGAGAGTTTAGAACAATAATGACACCTAATGAGGCAGCAGAATTGGTTTCTTTAGGAGCAGAAGTATTTGTAGAAACTGGAGCAGGAGAAGGAGCAAGTTTTGAAGATGCAGATTATATAAAAGCAGGGGCAAAAATAGCAAAAGATATGAAAGAAATCTATGCAACTTGTGATTTTGTTACAAAAGTAAAGGAGTTAGAGGAATGTGAATATGATCTTTTAAGGGAAGGGCAGATAATATTTACTTGTCTTCATCCAGCTGCTTCTAAAGAAGAAGTAGACGTTTTATTAAAATCAAAAGTTATAGCATTTACAGCAGAAGATACTCATAGATATGGATCACCTAACTGTGAGATAGCTGGTAAATTAGGACTTTTAAAAGGGGCAGAACACCTTTTAAGAACTAATGGAGGATCTGGACAACTAATTTGTGGAGCAGGGGGAGCACCAGCAGCAAATATTCTTATTATAGGAGCAGGACTTGCAGGAACTGGAGCATTGCAATTAGCTTATGGACTTGGAGCAAATATAACAGTTATGGATATCAATGTAAAGATATTAAGAGATTTGATAGAAAAATATCCTGGAATTAATACAATGATATCTAACTCAGCAAATATAAAAGCTTTAATGCCTAATCTTGACCTAATAATAAACTGTGTAAAATGGCCAAAACATAGAAAGGATCATCTAGTAACTAGAGAAATGCTTTCTATGATGAAAAAAGGATCAGTAATAGTAGATGTAAGTGCTGATGTAGGAGGAGCTATTGAAACTTATCGTCATACTACTCATGAAAACCCAACATTTGTTGTAGATGGAATAGTTCATTATGGAGTAGACAATATACCAGGAGCAGCTTCAAAAACTACTTCAATAGCTTATGCAGCAAGTGTTATAGAGCATTTTAAATCAATAGTTCAAAATGGAGTAAAGGAAGCTTGCAGACTTAATGGATACCTTAGAAGAAGTATGACTTCATATCTAGGTGTACTTACTCATGAAGAAACATCAGCTATTCAAGGAAGAGAATGGGTAACTCCAGAAGAGATGCTGGGATTGGAAGAAGGAACTTACAATATAGCACCTAAAGCTACAAGTACTTCATCAAAACCAACAACTTGTAAAAAATAATTATTCATATACTCAAACATAGATTGTACTTTAGAAAGATGGATAAAGTAGAAAAAAAGCCAAGATTAGAGCATTTTACTTTATCCATTTTTTTCTAAAAAGGGGAAAATTTATTATTAGGAGGTAATTCATGGATTTTAGTATTGAAGTATTGTTTTTAGATTTAATGAAAGCAGCAGTACTTATTTTTTTAGGACATATGCTGAGAAGTAAAGTTAAATTTTTACAGAATTTATATATTCCCTCAAGTTTAATAGCTGGATTTATAGGATTAGCTATAGGACCCTATGGAATTAATATAATGCGTTTTTCTAGTCATATGGGAAATTATACATCAGCATTTATGGTTATTGTATTTTCAGCTATTGCCTATGGAAGTTTCTCTGTAGTTAAGGAGGAAAAAAGACTTGGAGAACTGAAAGAATCAAAAGGTGAAAGTTTAAAAAGAATACTTGCACTATATATTTATCGTTCTATTGCTTCAATATTAGTGTACATAGTGCCAATAGGTGTAGGAGTTTATATTATTGATAAATTTATAATGAAACTTCCAGAAGGATTTACAATTCTTGTAGGTGGAGGTTTTGTAGGAGGACATGGAACTAATGCAGCTTTTGGATCAGCAGTAACAGAGGCAACTGGCTGGGCAGGAGCCACTGATGTAGGAATGACATTTGCAACAGTGGGAGTTCTTGTAGGACTTATTGGTGGAATAATAATGATAAAAAATGCTACTAATAAGAAATACACAAGCTTTGTAAATAGATTTGATGCTTTACCTGAGCAATTTAAAACTGGCTGGATGCCAGAAAAGAATGAACCTGAAATGGGAAGAGAAATGGTAAGCCCAATAGCTTTAGATCCACTAGCTTGGAGCTTTTTAATGATAATAATTCCAACAGGGTTAGCTTATGCAACTATAAAATATATAAGAATATATCTTTCTACAATGCCTACATATTTATGGGCTTTTCTTATAGCAGTAGCTATGACACAATTATTAAAATATTCAGGAATTGGAAAACATGTGGATAAACGTTCTATATCAAGAATAAGTGGAAGTGCAACTGATTTTCTTGTATTCTTTGGAGTGGCAGGAATTAAAATAGAAATAGTTATGCAGTTTGCAATGCCGATTATAGTTTTATCTGCTATGGCTTTAGGAAGCTTATTATTTTGCATGTATGTAGTTGGGCCTCGTTTGAATAATAAATACTGGTTTGAGCGTTGTATATTTGTATATGGATATTGTACAGGAGTATATGCAATAGGATTAACACTTTTAAGAATATGCGATCCAGAAGGAAAATCA
>OGZE01000796.1_pt1 | contig 22193 bp, 22 predicted proteins | sample 1576731 | NCBI WGS metagenome assembly OGZE01 (sample SAMEA3541503, study PRJEB24748) | human gut metagenome | biome: human gut; feature: human-associated habitat; material: faeces | place: China | collected 2012 | reverse complement strand
ATCTGCACTCATAATAAATAAAAATAACAAAACGGTTTTCATTCAATTTCTCCCTATAAAAAGCTGTATCCAGCATCAAAAAAGAAAATATGATTATTTCCGGGGAAATGAAACCACCTTCGACAATTCTTCTTGTTCATCCTAATATTGAAAATGTGACAAGTGAAGGTGTTATTCTTCATGAATTAGGACATTATTTTGATTATAAATATCATTTTAGTAAAGATAAAGAATTTATAGAAATAAAAAAACAAAATAAAAATCTATTTGATTCCAAATCTAATAGTGAATATTTTGCTGAATGTTTTAAAGAATATATAAGTCATCATGATGAAAAAATTTCTATGTTTCTTTCTTATATGAAAAAAGTAGATCAAAAAATCTTAAAAAAGAAATGACATGATGTAAAAGTCGTGACTTATTCATGAAAAAAAGTTATAATGTGTCTAAAAAAGAAACAATATTTTAAATGAATTCAATAAAAGATTTTTAAAATAAATTATGATAAGATGTTAGGGTGAGGTGAAAAGGATGGATGATTTTATTAGACCACCAAAAAAAGAAATAAAGAAAGAAACAAAACAAAGGCCCATTAAAGAAATATTAATTGTTATATTGATTATTGTATGTCTTGCGATTGGCTATTTTGCAGGTTATGTTTCTAAAAAAGATGTCGTTGTAAAAAGCACAAATAACAAGAATGTCATAAACGAAGTATACGAAACACTTGATAAATATTGGGTCAATACAACAGATCAAGATATTAATTTGGATGCCTCTGCTATTGAAGGAATGGTTGCAGGTCTTAATGATCCTCATTCAAGTTACTTAACAAGTAAAGAAGCAGTCGAATTTAATCAAACAGTTGCAGGTAATTATCAAGGCATTGGAGTTGGCTTTTCAATGGTTGAAAAAGGAGCGATGATTACCAAAGTATATAATGATTCACCAGCAAGCAAAGCAGGGTTAAATGTTGGGGATATTATTATGCAAGCTGATGGAAAAGATTTAGCTAATTTAGATACCGATAAAGTTAAAGAGTATGTACGTGGCGATGATGGAACAGAAGTAACGTTAACAGTTTTAAGTAATAAAAAAATAAGTGAAATTAAAGTAACCAGAGGTGCTTTAGATACTTCAGCATTTTATGAAATTAGAAAACAGGGAAATACATCTTTTGGTTATATTGAATTATCAACATTTGGAACTGATACAGCCAATCAAGTAGAAGAAGCTTTGAAATCTTTTAAACAAGCAAATGTTCAAACTCTTGTTCTTGATTTAAGAGATAACGGTGGTGGCTATTTAACAGCGGCTACAGATATTTTAGATTTATTCTTTTCATCGAATGAAGTCATTTATCAAATGAAAGAAAAAAATAGTGCAGCAAAGAAATACTATGCAAGCACAGATAGTAAATATGAATTTGTAAATGGATATATCCTTGTTAATGGAAATACAGCAAGTGCTTCTGAATTGACAGCTGGTGCTTTACAAAGTGAAAAGGGATATCAACTTGTAGGAACAACAACCTATGGTAAAGGAAGTGCCCAAACACAAAAAACATTATCGGATGGTTCTGTTTTAAAGTATACGTATGCAAAATGGATGATTCCTAATGGTACATGTATTAATGGTAAAGGATTAACACCTGATATTGAAGTAGAAAATGTATCACTAGATGGAATTTCTACGAAAGATGTAAAAGAAACTTTGAAAGTTGATTGTGTCAATACACGTATTAAATCAATGCAAAAAATGCTAAATATTTTAGGATATTCTGTAGATCGAGAAGATGGTTATTTTTCAGTTGCTACACAAGATGCTTTAAAGAAATTTGAAGCAGATAATGATTTAACCGTTGATGGTGAATATAGTCAAAATGATAAACAAATGATGATTGCAAGAATGATGATTTATATTAATAATCATGAAAATGATAAACAATATGAATATTTAACGAAAATAATAAAGTAAGGTGGTGTTATAATGTCTGAATTTAAACTCGTTTCTCCTTTTAAACCTATGGGAGATCAAGTTCAAGCAATTCAAGGACTTGTTGAAGGGTTAAAGGCAGGAAAGAAGGAACAAGTTCTTTTGGGAGGAACTGGTACAGGAAAGACTTTTACAGTTGCCAATGTCATTAAAGAATATAATAAACCAACTTTGGTACTTGCTCACAATAAGACATTAGCGGGACAGCTTTACTCAGAATTAAAAGAGTTTTTTCCAGAAAATAGAGTAGAATACTTTATTTCTAACTTTGATTTTTATCAACCAGAAGCTTATATTCCAGGAAGAGATCTTTATATTGATAAAAATGCAAAAACAAATTATGAAATAGAAATGTTACGTTCAGCTGCAATGAATTCACTTATTGAAAGAGAAGATGTGATTGTTGTTGCCTCGGTTGCTTCTATTTATGGATTAGGAAATCCTGAACAATATAAAGAAATGATTTTTTCTCTACGTGTCGATCAAGACATTGATCGTAGGGAGTTACTTACTTTTTTAGTGGATCGTCAATATCAGCGAAATGATATTGAACAATCTAAAGGAACCTTTAGAGTACGTGGAGATGTTATTGAAATTGTACCGGGTCATACAGAGAATTATTTAATTCGTATTGAACTTTTTGGTGATACAGTAGAACGTATTTGTGAAGTAGATCCACTTACAGGTCATATCTTGGGATCATATAATACCTATACGATTTATCCAGCTTATGGTTATGTCACTAAAAAGGAACAAATGTTGAAAGCTTGTGATACGATTTCTGAAGAATTAGAACAATGTTTACAATATTTCAAAGATGAAACAAAACTTCTTGAATATGAACGTTTGGATCAAAGAACACGCCATGATGTAGAAATGTTAAGAGAAGTAGGAATGTGTCCGGGAATTGAAAATTATTCACGTCATATTGATGGACGAAAAGAAGGACAACGACCTTATACTTTAATTGACTATTTTCCTAAAGATTTTTTACTTGTTGTCGATGAAAGCCATGTAATGCTTCCTCAAATAAGAGGAATGTACAATGGGGATCGTTCAAGAAAAGAAACACTTGTTGAATATGGCTTTAGACTGCCAAGCGCTTTAGATAATAGACCACTTGTTTTTGAAGAATTTGAAGATCTTATTAACCAAGCCATCTTTGTTTCTGCAACACCGGGTGATTATGAACTTGAAAAAGTACATGGACAAGTTGTTGAACAAATTATTCGACCAACAGGATTACTTGATCCAATTATTGAGGTAAGACCAATTGATGGACAGGTGGATGATATTATTGATGAAATTCATCAACGTATTGAAAAAAATGAACGCGTTTTAATCACAACCCTTACAAAACGTATGGCAGAAGATTTAAGTGCTTATTTAGTAGAATTAGGATTAAAGGTTGCTTATTTGCATAGTGATACAAAAACTTTAGAAAGAACAGAAATCTTAAGAGATCTTCGTTTAGGAAAATATGATGTTCTTGTCGGAATCAATTTATTAAGAGAAGGTTTAGATTTACCAGAAGTTTCCCTTGTTTGTATTCTTGATGCTGATAAAGAAGGATTCTTAAGATCAGAAAGATCACTAATTCAAACGATTGGACGTGCCGCTAGAAATAGTAATGGGAAAGTGATCATGTATGGTGATAAAATTACTGATTCGATGCAAAAGGCTATTGATGAAACCGCAAGAAGACGTGAAATTCAAGAAAAATATAATGAAGAACATGGTATTATTCCACAAACTATCAAAAAAGAAATTCGTGATGCTATCCATGGACAAGAAAATATAGATGAAGCTGTATCTCTTGTGCAAAAAGGTAAAAAAGCGAAGAAAAAAGATAAAGAAACACTTGTTAAAGAATTAGAAAAACAAATGAAAGAAGCAGCAAAAGCACTTGACTTTGAACGTGCAATGGAACTTCGTGATATGATGTTGGAGTTACAAGGTGAAGTTTAAGTTTGAGGGATTAGAAAAACAAGTATTAGATTCTTTATCAAAAAAAGGACGTATTTATCTTGTGGGAGGTATTGTTAGGGATTATCTTTTATATCATCAAGTAGATTACCATGATGTTGATGTTGAAATCTATGATTTAGAAATAGAAGAGATTGATGCTATCTTATCAAAGTATGGACATGTTAATCGTATTGGTAAAAGTTTTGGTATTTTGAAATTAGATACGCTCCCTCATTTTGATTTCGCAATGCCACGTAAAGAAAGTAAAAGTGGAAAAACACATCGCGAATTTGATGTCACAGTTTATAAAAATTTAGATTTAAAAGAAGCCTGTCGTAGAAGAGATTTTACGATAAATGCATTTATGTATGATTATAAAAATGACCAAATTTTGGACTTTTATAATGGTAAAGTAGATTTACAAAAGGGAATCTTAAAAATGATTGATGAAAAGACATTTCAAGAAGATCCTTTAAGAATCTTACGTTTAGCCCAATTTATGGCTCGTTTTGAAATGAAGGCAGATAAAAAAACAAAAGAAGTTTGTCAAAGAATGGTACAAAAAGGGGAACTTGATTATTTATCAAAAGAACGTGTTTTGCAAGAATACAATAAACTCTTACTTTCAAATCATCCTTCAATTGGATTAAAATTTTTATTAGAAATAGGAGCTATTATTGAACCTTTAGAAACACTTGTGACATGCCCACAACGTTTAGATTTTCATCCAGAAGGAAATGTGATGAATCATACCCTTCTTGTAGTTGATTTGGCAGCATTATGTCGTCAAAAAACAAGTTGGCCACTTGCTTTTATGTGGAGTGCTTTATTACATGATATAGGAAAACCACTTGTAACAACCCCTGAGGGAAAGGCACCTGGTCACAACGAAAGTGGCGTACAAGTATTTAATCAATATTTTAATCATTTTTTTGAAAATAAAAAAATAAAAAAATATATAAAAACGATGATTTATTATCATATGCATTTAATGAATATGGTAAGAAATCAAAGTAAAGATTACAGCTATTATAAACTTTTAAAGGGCATAGAAGGAATCTTTCCTTTGAAAGATTTAGTATGTATGTCAAAATGTGATAAATTAGGGAGACTGGCAAACCGCCCAGAAACTATTTCAACATTAGATGCTTATGTTGAAGAAAAAGTTTCAAGATTGGGAAAACATGCATTAAAACCAATCATTGATGGTAAAATCTTAATAGATTTAGGATTTCAACCAAATGATGAATTTAAAGAGTTATTAGATTGGGCCTATGATCTGCAAATGCGAGGTCATGACTTTGAAAGTATTATTAAATTATTGAAAGGAAGACAAAATGGAAGATAAATTAATTATTCGTGGAGCAAGAGAAAACAATTTAAAGAATATTAATATTGATATTCCTAAAAATAAACTTGTCATTATGACAGGATTGTCTGGTTCAGGAAAGACTTCTCTTGCTTTTGATACCATTTATGCAGAAGGACAAAGAAGGTATGTTGAATCTTTGAGTGCTTATGCAAGACAATTCTTAGGAAATATGGAAAAACCAGATGTGGATACGATAGAAGGCCTTTCTCCTGCAATTGCCATTGATCAAAAAACAACATCAAATAATCCACGTTCTACGGTAGGAACGGTTACAGAAATTTATGATTATTTAAGACTTCTTTATGCTCGTGTAGGAAAGGCTTACTGCCCAAAACATGATATTGTCATTGAAAGTCAGACCATTAAACAAATGGCAGATACGATAGATCGCTATGATGACGGTGATCGTCTTATGGTTTTAGCTCGTGTCGTTAAAAGAAAAAAAGGGACTTTTAAAGATTATTTTGCAGATCTTTTAAAAGATGGTTACTTACGTGTTATTGTCGATGGTCAAAATTACATGCTTGATGAAGAAATTGAATTAGATAAAAATAAAAGACATGATATTGATGTAGTCATCGACCGTATTATAAAAAAAGAAGGTTATCGTAGCCGTTTAGTTGATTCGTTAGAAGTTGCTTTAAAACTAACGGGTGGCGAAGCCGTTGTTCAAAACTTAACGACAAAAACTGAAGAACTTTTCAGTGAACATTTAGCCTGTCCTGTTTGTGGCTTTTCTGTTCCTAAATTAGAACCACGTCTTTTCTCTTTTAATAATCCCTTAGGAGCTTGTCCAGATTGTCGAGGACTTGGTATTAAAAATGAAGTAGATGATGATTTATTGATTCCAGATTGGAATAAGTCTATTAATGAAGGTGGAATACGTTATTTTAAAACAGCGGTAGGAACAAATCGTATTGAATGGCAAAGATTTTTAGTTTTATGTGATTACTACAATATTGATTTAGATAAACCACTTAAAGATTTTTCTAAACAAGAGTTAAGTTATATTTTAGATGGTTCAAGAGAACCTATTAGTTATCAAATTGTTTCTGACAGTGGAAATGTGAGTAAAACAACAAAATTTATCGAAGGGGTTCGTACCTTAATTGCCCGTCGTTATGAAGAAACAACTTCTAAGTGGTCAAAAGAATGGTATGCTTCTTTTATGTCAGAACATACCTGTCCTACTTGTAAAGGAAGAAGACTTAATGAACAAGTTCTTTCTGTTAGAGTAGGGGACTTAAATGTTGCGGAATTTACGGAACAAGCTATTATTGATGCTTTGGAATTTGTGAAAAATATAAAACTTACTGACTATGAAATGAATATTGCTCGTCTTGTACTTAAAGAAATTACCGATCGTTTAACATTCTTAAATAATGTTGGTCTTGGTTATTTAACTCTTGCTAGACGTGCAGGAGGGCTATCAGGTGGGGAAGCACAACGTATTCGTTTGGCAACCCAAATTGGAACACGTTTAACAGGTGTTCTTTATGTTTTAGATGAACCTTCAATTGGACTTCATCAAAGAGACAATGAAAAGTTAATCAAATCCTTACAAGATATTCGTGATTTAGGAAATAGTGTTCTTGTTGTAGAACATGATGAAGACACAATGCGTGCTTCTGATTTTATTGTCGATATTGGACCAGGAGCAGGGGTTCATGGGGGACAAGTTATTTGTGCAGGAACCCCTGAAGAAATTATGGATTGTGAAAATTCGATTACTGGAAAATATTTATCGGGAAAACTGAAAATCGAAGTTCCTAAAAAACGACGTAAAGGAAATGGATTACTCTTAGAAGTTAAGGGAGCTAAAGAACATAATTTAAAAAATATTAATGTAAAATTTCCTTTAGGAAAATTCAACGTTGTTACTGGGGTATCTGGAAGTGGAAAATCAACATTAGTTAATGATATTTTAGGAAAATCACTCATGCGCTATGTCTATCAATCGAAAGAAAGACCAGGATTACATAAAGAAATACTGGGTATCGAAAATATTGATAAAGTTATTGAAGTATCACAAGATCCAATTGGAAGAACACCTCGTTCAAATCCAGTAACTTATACAGGGGTCTTTGATGATATCCGTGATTTATTTGCACAAACAAATGAAGCAAAGATGAGAGGGTATGATAAAGGAAGATTCTCGTTTAACGTTAAAGGTGGACGTTGCGAAGCATGTCAAGGGGATGGTTTAAAGAAGATTTCAATGCACTTTTTACCAGACGTTTATGTTCCTTGTGAACAATGTGAAGGAAAAAGATACAATGAAGAAACTTTACAAGTCACATATAAAGATAAAAATATTTATGATGTCTTAGAAATGACGGTAGAAGAAGCTCTTGATTTTTTTGATAATTTACCTAAAATTAGAAATAAAATACAAACTCTTTATGATGTGGGCCTTGGCTATATTAAACTTGGACAAAGTGCCACAACACTTTCTGGTGGAGAAGCGCAAAGGGTTAAACTCGCAAGTGAACTCCAAAAGAAATCAACAGGAAAAACAGTTTATATTCTTGATGAACCAACAACAGGGTTACACAGTCATGATGTTTCTAAACTTATTGATGTTTTACAACGAATTGTTGATCAAGGGGATACCATTATTGTTATTGAACATAACTTAGATGTTATTAAGGTTGCAGATCATATTATTGATTTAGGACCAGAAGGTGGTGCTGGTGGAGGAACTGTTGTTGTCACAGGAACACCTGAAAAAGTTGCTAAATGTGAAAAAAGTTACACAGGTCAATTTTTAAAAACAATGCTTTAAGGAGATAAAAAATGAAATCAATTACAGTAGAAAATTTATTAGGGAATCATAAAAGTTACACACAAGTAACAGGTGACAAAGAAGCATTAAAAAGAGTTATTCAAACAGGTGAAATTAATCGACCTGGTTTTGAATTAGCAGGATTCTTTAAACATAGTGATTTTAGAAGAATTATTGTTTTTGGAGATAAGGAAATGGCTTTTATTGCTGAAATGTCAGAAGAAAGACAAAAAGAAATTTTCCCATGTCTCATTAATGAAGAAGTCCCATGTATTGTGATTTGTAAAGGACATGAATGTCCAGAAGTATTAAAAGATGTAGCAAATGAACGTAATTTTCCAATTTTCCAAACAGAACTTATTACTGGAGCTGTTTCAAGTGAATTGATGAATACACTTGAAGAAAAACTTGCGAAAGATACATTAATGCATGGTGTTTTCTTAAATATTCATGGAAAAGGTGTCATTATTAAAGGTGATAGTGGGATTGGTAAATCAGAAATTGCTTTAGAATTAGTAAAAAGAGGACACTTACTTGTTGCCGATGATGCTGTAGAACTTTACCGTGTTGGACAAAAAATCGTTGGTAAAGCACCGGCTGTTCTTGCTAATCTTTTAGAAATTAGAGGAATCGGGGTTATTGATGTTTCTAAGATGTTTGGTATTTCAGCTATCTTAGATAAAAATGATGTTGATTTAATTATTCAATTAGAAAGATGGGTCCCATCTCGTGAATATACACGTGTTGGTGTCGAAGAAAATGATATTTCCGAAGATGTTTTAGGAATTAAAATTCCTAAAATCGTCGTTCCTGTTTCAAGTGGTCGAAGCATGTCGGTTATTATTGAAGCTGCCGTTATGAATATGCGTCTTAGAGATGTAGGTATTGATTCAAGTAAAGAATTTGTGGAAAGAATTCTTAAAAATATTGATCATAATAAACAAGAATCATGAGATTATTCCCAAGTTTTAATACCTTTATAGAAATTGGACCACTTTCTATACAATGGTATGCTTTATGCATACTTACTGGTGCAGCCATTGCCTATTTTATTGGGCAATATAACTTTAAAAAATTAGGATATTCAAAAGAAATTCTTTCAGATTATGTTTTTGGACTTTTGTTTGTAGGAATCATTGGAGCACGTATTTGGTATGTGATCTTTATGTGGAATGAACTCTATGCAAGTAATCCCATGGAAATTTTTATGATTAATCATGGGGGTCTTGCTATTCAAGGAGGAATTTTTACAGGCCTTCTTTATAGTTATTTCTTCTTTAAAAAAAGAGATATTCCATTTCTCGTTGCTGGAGATGCGATTATGCCAGGGGTTTTAATTGCTCAAGCATGCGGAAGATGGGGCAATTTCTTTAATCAAGAAGCTTATGGAAGTGCGGTAAGTCTCAACTTTTTAAAGTCATTACATTTACCTCAATTTATTATTGATAAAATGTATATTCATGGGACCTATTATCAACCAACATTCCTTTATGAATCAATTGGATGTGTTCTAGGCTTTCTAATTATTTTCTTTGTAATAAGAAAATTTCAAAAGAAGCAAGGAATTCAATTCTTTAGTTATTTTATTTGGTATGGAATTATTCGTTTCTTTATAGAATCTTTTAGAACAGATAGCCTTTATGTCTTTGGTTTAAAAACAGCACAGCTTGTTTCCATTGCTTTTGTCATTGTAGGAATGATTGGCTTTATATACTGTCATTTAAAAGGAAATAGAGTAAAAGATAGTGCATAACGCTATCTTTTTTTAATAAAATAGATATAATGTTTGAAAAGGAGAATTAAGATGAAAAAAGCAATATTATTTGATTTAGATGGAACACTTTTAAATACAGATTTACTTATAAAAAAATCTTTTATTCATACATTTAAAAAATACAAACCAGACTATACTTTATCTGAAGAAGAACTTTTATCTTTTTTAGGTCCTTCTTTAAAAAATACTTTTAGTCGCTATGTAGAAAACAATCAAGTAGATGAATTAATCCAATACTATCGTGATTACAATCATAAACATCATGAAGATTTTGTGACAATCTATCCTAATGTCAAAGAAATGCTTGAATATTTAAAAAAACAAGGTTTCTTACTTGGGGTTGTGACCACAAAATATAAAGAAGCGGCTTATTTAGGTTTAGATTTATTTAATATTACACAATATTTTGATGTGGTTATTGGTGAAAATGATGTAAAAAAATCAAAACCAGATCCAGAAGGTATCTTATGTGCCTTAAAGAAATTAAACTGTCGAGAAGGATACTATGTTGGTGATAATGTGACGGATATTCAAGCTGGAAAAAGAGCGGGAGTAAAAACAGTAGGAGTTAAATGGTCACCAAAAGGATATCAATTGATTGAAAAAGAAAATCCAGATTTATTAATTAACGATTACAAAGAATTTATGGAATATATAAAGGAGAATGAGCTATGTTAGATTTAATTATTATTGGTGCAGGCCCTGCCGGGATGAGCGCCTGTCTTTATGCGAGTCGTGCAGGATTAGATGTTCTTATTTTAGATGGTTCAGCCCCTGGAGGGAAATTGAATGTTACAGCACAAATTGAAAACTATCCAGGATTAAAGCCAACACCGGGACCAGAAATTGCCTTTACAATGTATGAAAGTGCGATGAACTTTGGAGCAAAAATGGCTTATGAAGAAGCCTTGGATATCAAAGATCATGGTGATTATAAAGAAGTCATTACTGCCAAACAAACCTATCAAGCAAAATATGTTTTAATTGCGACAGGAACAAAAGAAAGACAAATGAATTTAGAAAAAGAAAACGAACTTGTTGGACGTGGTATCTCTTATTGTGCAGTTTGTGATGGACCTTTCTTTAAAGAACAAGATGTTGCTGTTATTGGTGGTGGAAATTCAGCATTAGAAGAAGCCATGTATCTTGCAACTTTATGCCATAAAGTACATTTAGTAGTAAGAAGAGATGTCTTTAGGGCAGACAAAGTGATTCAAGATCGTCTTTCTAAAGTTGAAAACATTGAAGTTCATTTCAAAAGAAAGCCAAAAGAGATACTTGAACAAAATCAAAAAGTATGTGGTCTTCTTATTGAAAATAGTGACGATCAAACAACAGAAGAATTAAAGGTAAATGGGATTTTCCCATTTATTGGATTGGATCCAATGACACAATGTGCAAAATCTTTAAATATTGTAAGCGAAAATGGCTATATTGATGCCAATGAAAATATGGAAACAGCTGTTAAAGGTATCTTTGTGGCAGGTGATGTACGCAATAAACAATTAAGACAAGTTGTAACAGCTACAAATGATGGAGCAATTGCTGGACAATATATTGCTTCTTTAAAATAAATGACCAGATGTTCACATCTGGCTTTTCATTATTTAGGAATTTTGATAGAATAGAGACGAAAATGAAAGGTGTGGTTTTATGGATAAAATTGAAATTGTAATTGTGACAGGAATGTCAGGTGCAGGAAAAACAACTGCAATGGCTGCTTTTGAAAATATGGCCTATCGTTGTATTGATAATTACCCAATTGAATTATTAGGTGCTTTTTCTGAATATTTAAAAGATAATACGGCTTATTCAAGAATTGCGATGGCTGTTAGTTTGGATGATGCTCCTAAAGCAATTCGCTTTTTATCAAATGTAGATTGGCTTAATGTTTCCGTTATCTTTTTAGATTGTGATGATAATATTATTTTAAAAAGATATAAAGAAACAAGAAGATCACATCCAATCTTAATTTCTAATAAAGCATCCACTTTATTAGAAGCCATTGAATATGAAAGAAAATTGGCACGTCCTATTTCTAAAGAAGCCAATGTTGTTATTGATACGACACAACTTAAAGGAAATAAATTCCAACAAATATTAGAAAACCAATTTAATCATCAATCAATTGATCCATTTAGAATTAGTTTTGTTTCCTTTGGATATAAGCATGGAATTCCTAAAGATGCTGATTTATTATTTGATGTTCGTTTTTTACCAAATCCTTTCTATATAGATGAGTTAAGAAATTTAACAGGAAACGATAAAGAAGTTTATGATTATGTAATTGATAAACCAGAAACACAAAAATTTATTAATAAAATGACAGATCTTTTAGATTATTTATTAGATGAATATGATAAAGAAGGAAAAACGCATGTTGTTATTGGAATTGGTTGTACAGGAGGACAACATCGTTCGGTAAGTTTAACAAACTATTTTGCTGATCATTATAGTGAAAAATATCATGTTCATCGTCTACATAGGGATGCGATTCATTAATGAAAGTATCATTTGCTAGACAAGTAAAAGAAGAAGTTGTTTTCAATGATTTTGATATTTGTTGTCAAAAAGCAATTCTTTCCGCAATTATTAAAGTCAATGGAACACTTTCTCTTTCTAATCAAGGTTTATTACTTACAATTAGAACAGAAAATGCAAAGATTGCATCAAAAGTGCATAAAATGCTCAAAGAAGTTTATCATCCACACATTGAATTTCTTGTATCTCGTAAAATGAAATTACAAAAAAATAATGTTTACATCTTAAAAGTATCTAAAGCAAGAGAAATTTTAGATGATCTAGGATTAATGAATGGTTTAGGTTTTCATACTTTACCTGATAAAAAACTTCTTGAAAAAGAATGTTGTAAAAGAGCATTTTTAGCTGGCATCTTTTTATCAGGAGGCTCTGTCAATAACCCGGAAACATCGAATTATCATTTAGAACTTTCTGTAGATGAAGAAGAATACGCTCTTTATATACAAGAATTAATGAATTATTTTAATTTAAATGCAAAAATGACAAAAAGAAGAAACAAATATCTTGTATACTTAAAATCAGCAGAGAAAATAGGTGATTTTTTAAGAGCGATAGGGGCAAGTCAATCGGTTATGAATTTTGAAAGTACCCGAATTGATCGAAGTATGTCTAATACTGTTAATCGTTGGAATAACTGTGATATTGCAAATGAAGTAAAATCAATGGCTTCATCGAATAAACAGTTAGAAGATATCAGTATTATTGAAATGTTCATGGGTTTGGATATGCTTGATGAAAAGACAAGAACAGTTGCTTTAGTTCGTAAAAAATATCCTGATTATACATTAAATGAACTATGTGTTGCTTATCAAGAAGAAACAGGTCTTTCTATTAGTAAATCTGGTCTTCATCATCGTTTTAAAAAGATTAGTGATCAAGCAGCGGAATTAATGCAAATGCAAAATGAATAAAGATGTTCACATTTTATTTGGATTACGAATTAAAGAACTACGTTTAAAAGCACATATTTCTCAAGAAGAATTATCATTTCGCTGTGGGTTATCAAAAAATTATATATCAGATGTAGAAAGAGGAACACGCAATATTTCTTTAAAGGCAATTTCTAAATTGGCTTATGGACTTCATGTCGAAATCAAAGATTTATTTACGTTTCCTAAATAGGAGAAAAAAATGCCAATTTATCAAATTATATTAATCATTGCTATTGTTATTTTAGTCTTAAGTCTTCTTTTAAACTTATTATTTAGTCCAATAACGTGGATTATTGTAGGTATTCTTGTTTTATATTCTTTTGTTAGAAGATGTTTTTATGAAAAACAAATTCAAGAATATAATGAAAAGATTGAAAAAGAAATGGCAGAAAAGAAAGCAGCTTATCAATCTGGAGAAGCTTATCGTCGAGGTAGTGAAGATATCATTGATGTAGATTATGTAGAAAAAGAAGAAAAATAAAGAAAACTATTGACATATAATTCATGGAGCTATACTATGAATACAACAATACAATAAAGACATTGAAAAGGAAAGTAATTTACTGAAAATGCCTAGAGAGTTCTTGGTTGGTGGAAAAGAAACATGGAAGGTAAACGAAAATGGCCTTGGAGTTGCATACCGAGCCCAAAGGGTTAGGCTATGACGGATTCACCCGTTAAAGTGATAGAGTATGATGGTACTCGATGAGGAAATAATCGTGAGGTTATTTTAAATTAAGGTGGTAACGCGAGGTAACTCGTCCTTTGTATAAAGGACGAGTTTTTTATTTGTTGTATTGAATATAAAAGAAAAAGGGAGAACAAAAAAATGAAAAAAGGAATCAAATTATTATTATCAGCAGCATTTGCACTTTCAATCGTAGGATGTGCAGGAAATTCATCAAGTGATGAAAAAACAATCAAAGTAGGAGCAACAGCAATACCACATGCAGAAATCTTAAATGATGTGGTAAAAGATGAATTAGAAAAAGAAGGATATACATTAGAAGTCACAGAATTTACAGATTATGTCACACCAAACACGGCATTAGAAGATGGTGATTTAGATGCAAACTATTTCCAAACACTTGCTTATTTAAAGGAACAAAACAAAGAAAGAAAACTTCATTTAAAGGCAGTTGCTGGAGTTCATTATGAAGCAATGGCTCTCTATTCAGAAAATTTAAAATCATTAGATGATTTAAAAGATGGGGCAACAATTGCCGTACCAAATGATGGTTCAAATGAATCAAGAGCATTAGCTTTACTTGCTAAAAATAACTTAATCGAATTAAATGATGACACACTTTATACAGTATCAAGTATTACTTCTAATCCACATAATTATAAAATTGAAGAATTAGAAGCAGCCAACTTACCAAATAACTTACCTGATGTAGATGTTGCTGTTATCAATGGAAACTATGCATTAGAACATAACTTAGGAGACAGCGCAAATGTCTTACTTACAGAAAGCTTCACAGATGAAGAAGCACAACCTTATATCAACTATTTAGTAGTTAAAGAAGGAAATGAAAATACAGCTAAAACAAAAGTATTAAAGAAAGCATTACAATCTAAAAAAGTGAAAAACTATATTAAAAAATATAAAGGATCAGTAAAAGATGTCTTTACAGATCCAACAAAATAAGGAGATTTAAAATGAGTGTTATTTATTTAGCGGGAGGATGCTTCTGGGGCGTTCAAAAGTATTTTGACCAATTTGAAGGAATTATTAAAACAACAGTAGGTTATGCCAATGGACATACAGAAAATCCAAAATATGAAGATGTTAAAGCAGGGAAAACAGGACATGTTGAAACAGTAAAAGTTGAATATGATGAAAATAAAAGAAGTTTAAAACAAATCTTAGATGATTATTATAGAATCATTGAACCAACTTCTTTAAATAAACAAGGAGAAGATGAAGGAATTTCTTATCGTACAGGTATTTATTATATTAATGAAAGTGATTTAGAAACTATTCAAAAAAAGACACAAAAGGTACAAAAAGATTATCAAGAAAAAGTGGTTGTTGAAATACAACCTCTTGATAATTTCTATGAAGCAGAAGAATACCACCAAAAGTATTTAGAAAAGAATCCACAAGGATATTGCCATATTGGACAATGTTTCTTTGGATAAGGGGATGAGATTTATGATTGAAATTCAAAATTTGTATAAAAGCTATGGAAATTTAGAAGTATTAAAAGATGTTTCTTTTTCCATTGAACAAGGTGATATCTTTGGAATTATTGGACAAAGTGGTGCGGGTAAATCAACATTACTTCGTTGCTTTAATGGCTTGGAAAGTTTTCAAAAAGGAGAAGTAGTGGTTGATGGAAAAGCAATTTCTTCTTTAGATAAAAAACAACTAAGTTTTGTTCAAAAAGAAATGGGAATGATTTTTCAAAACTTTAATCTTTTAAATCGATTAAATGTTTATGATAATATTGCCCTACCTCTTAAATTTTGGAAACAAGATCCAAACAGTCAAGAAAACAAGCAACGCATTGAAAATTTATTAAAACTTGTTGGCTTGGAAGAAAAAAGACATGCTTATCCTCGTCAATTAAGTGGTGGACAAAAACAAAGGGTAGCCATCGCCAGAGCACTTGTATTAAATCCAAAAATTCTTTTATGTGATGAAGCAACATCAGCTTTAGATCCACAAATCACCAGAGATATTCTCAATCTTTTATTAAAAATCAATAAAGAAATGAATATTACAATTGTGGTCGTTACACATCAAATGGAAGTAATCAAACAAATTTGTAATAAAGTTACTTTCCTAAAAGATGGACGTGTTTTATCGGTTGGAAAACCAGAAGAACTTTTTGTAGCACCAAATCAAGAAATCCAAAAATTTGCGGGTGATGATGTTGAAATTCTTCCTCAAACGGGGAAAAATATTAAATTATTTTTTACAAATAATAATTCAAAATCACATACCATTACCCAGTTAGCGAGGACCCTTGATATCAATTTTGATATCTGTCAAGGAAAACTCGAAAACTTTAGAGGTTCAATGATGGGAAGCTTAATTATTAATATTGAAGAAAAAGATTTACAAGCAGTAGGAAATTATTTAAATCAAGAGGGAATTACTTGGGAGGAAATTGTATGAGTGATGTTATTTTAAAAGCAACTTATGAAACATTATACATGGTTATTGGATCGACGTTCTTTGCGGTAGTCTTAGGTTTTATTCCTGCTATTATTTTAACACTCACAGCACCTGATGGATTAAAACCTAATAAAGTTATTTATACAATTCTTGATGTACTTGTAAATGTCTTTAGAAGTTTTCCATTTGTGATTTTAATGGTCATCGTAATACCTCTTACACGACTTATTGCCGGTAAAGCCATTGGAACAACCGCAGCCCTTGTTCCTCTTACTATTTCCGCAATTCCTTTTGTTGCCAGAATTATCGAAAGTGCACTAAGAAGTGTTGATGTTGGTTTAATAGAAGCAGCGAAATCTTTTGGTGCATCTGATTTTCAAATTATTTATCGTATTTATTTAAAAGAAGCCTTTCCTGCTATTTTATCAGGAATAACACTTACTATGATTAGTATTATTGGCTATAGTGCAATGGGTGGTGCCTTAGGGGCAGGAGGACTTGGAGATATTGCTATTCGTTATGGATATCAAGCCTACAAGATTCCTTATCTTGTTGTTACAAGTATCATTCTTATTATCTTTGTACAAATTATCCAAACAATCGGAAATCATTTATATAAAAAATTATCTTAAAAGACCAAAGAGGTCTTTTTTTATGATATGATGAAAAAAAGGAGGGAGAGTATGAAGTGTAAATATTGTGGGGTAGAAATTGGTAATAGTTTAAAATGTCATTTATGTGGGCATAAACAAATTGGGAAAACAACATGTCCAGTCTGTTCTAAATTAATTTATCCCTATCAGGAATACTGTTCTAACTGCGGAAGTCCAACGATCTATCGTAAAGATCATACAATAAAAAAAGTAACACCAGATACAATTGTACATAGTGAACAAAGTCATAATTATAATACGGTATCAGAAAGTTATGATTATAAAAAAAATGCTTATGATTTCAAAGATTCATTTAAACAATTAAAAGATTTAAATAGTATGAATTATAAGGAAGCATTTAAAAAGTTTCAAAATCAACCAAGAAAAAAGAATATTCAAAGAAAACCTAAACAAAAATCATTTTTAAAAACAATGATTATTCTAGTAATCTTTGTAGTTTTCATTTTTATTCCAGTATCAGAACTTATTATTAATACAGTTACAAATATTGTTGAAACAACAGATGAGGCAACATCTTCTTTTGATGGTAATGGAAATATAGACTTATCAAGCTTTAATTTAAGCCAAGATAGTTCTAGAGGTGATTATAATCAAAATTTTACAAATAGTGATGGCGGAGCTTTTGTTTATCAAAATGAACTCTATATTTCTTTAAATGGGCAATTAATAAAATATGATGCTCATTTTGAAAATTCAGAAGTTTTAGAAGAAAGCAGTTGTGATCATATTTATGTAGATGATCGTGGATGCTTTTATGAAAATGATAATGATTTTATCTTTTTAGATTTCAATGGAAAAAGAAAAACTCTATTAAATGAAGTCAGTCATTGTTATGTTTTAGATCAAAAAATCTTTTATATTAAAGATGAAAATCTTTATTGTTTAACAGTTGATGAAAATATGAATGAAATCGATAATAAAAAAATGGTAGATGATACGTATGAATTTAATGTAGATGATCAAAATCAACATATCTTATATACCAATAATGATTATGAAAGTAAACTTATTGATTTTAATGGAACATCTTTAAAACAAAATGTAGATAACTATGGAAATGCTTATTTTATAGATGGGTTCTTATACTATCGTGAATATGATGGAATCTATAAGACAGACTTTAGTAGTGATGAGGGAGAACTTGTACAAGCAGCAAGTGATATTTATCGTTTTGGGGTAGGTCAAGACGAAGAAAATGAAAAAGTCATTGTTTATGGTGAAAACTATGATAATGTTTTAAATGCTTATTTCGATGATGATAGTTATGCTTTATATGATGATGCTAGAGATTTCTATATTATTGGTGATAAAGTAATTTTCTTTACATATGATGATCATTATACGCGTCATTATTTTATCAGTAGCTATGATGGTGAATATGCACCTTTCGAAGAATGACAATTTAGTCATTCTTTTTATTTTCTTTGTATGGTAGAATAAGGACACTAGAGGTGAAAAAAATGTATTGTAGTCAATGTGGAACATATGTCGAAGATGATATGCTGTTTTGTCCTCAATGTGGAAAACAGCTTCAACCAATAAAAAAAGTATGTATTCGTTGTCATCTTCCTTTAAGCGAAGATGAAGAAATTTGTCCTGCCTGTGGAACAAGACAAACACAAGAGGAAATCATTGAAGAAGAGGATCCTTATAAAGACTATTGGAAAAAGCCAATTCTTTGGATCATTGCCCTTGTTTTATGCATTTCTTCTATCTTTTTAGGGAATTATATGACAAGTCATCCCCTTCAAGCAACCAAGTCGACATCTATCAATCAAGAAAGTTATACACTTAATGGAAGAACAAGCATGTATGATTTGGCTTATAATAATCAATCAGGTGGTACAGTTATTAAAGATCAAAAATCTTTTTACTATGTAAATAATAATCAATTATATGTAAGTGATTTAAATCAATTAGATAATAGTGAAGTTCTTATTGATGATTGTGTTGGCTATTTAAGTATTAAAAATCAAGTTCTTTATTATTGTGATTCAAATTATAATTATCAAGCATATGATTTAAATAAAAAAACAACAACACAAATATTAGAAAATATTTATTATCCTGTTATTAAAGGAAATGAAGTTTATTATCAATTAGATCAAGATGATGAAAGTTTGTATTGTTATGATTTAACAACAAAAGAAAATAAAAAATTAAATGATGAAACAACCTATGATATAACTATTGATGGAAAATATGTTTATTATCTTAACAAAGATGATCAAGAAAAATATTCTTTAAAGAGAATGAATTTAGAAGATGAAAAAGTGGAAACTATTTATAATGAACAATGCGAATTCTTTATAAATAATCAATTTATTTATCTATCCAATGGTTCTCAAATCCTTCAAATGAATAAAGAAAATCTAGAAACAAAAACCATCAAAGAAGTAGAAAATAGAACAATGGTCCTTGTTGGAAATAAAATCATTTATGCTTCATCGACAAAAGTAAATTGTATGAATTTAAATGGAAAAGACGAGCGTGTTTTATTTAAGAATGTTGTCGCTAGAAATTTACAAGTTTTAGGTAATGATATTTTTATGGAAGGTTATGAACAAAGAAATGGAGAAACCTTCTGTGTATTTAATAGTGAAGGTCAAAGATATTATTTAGGTGAAAATCAAACAGAAACATTTAAAAATGTACAAGATGCATAGGAGAAAAATATGAAAGTATATGAAATCGTAGAAGCAACACGAGGAATTCTTGTGTCAGGAAATAAAGATGATGAAATTAATTTCTTTAGTCAAGATAGTCGTCAAATGACAAATGGAGGCATGTATATTCCTTTAAAAGGAGAAAGATTTGATGGGCATAATTTTATTGAAAGTGCCTTTCAAATAGGAGCACAAGCAATCATTAGTGAAAAAGATGTCAACTATGAAGATAAAATCGTTATTAAAGTAAAAGATACGCATCAAGCTTTAAAAGATATGGCAAGTTATCTAAGAAACCATCGTCCTGTTAAAGTTGTTGGGGTTACAGGAAGTGTTGGAAAAACAAGTACGAGAGATATGGTTTATAGTGTTGTTAAACAAAAATATAAAACACTTAAAACTGAAGGAAATTACAATAATGAAATTGGCTTACCTCTTACAATTTTAAGATATCATGATGAAGAAGTTCTTGTTTTAGAAATGGGAATGAATCATTTACAGGAAATGTCACGTTTATCCATGATTGCTCGTCCTGATATTGCTTGTATTACGAATGTTGGAACAGCACACATTGGGGAATTAGGAAGTCGTGAAAATATTTTAAAAGCGAAATTAGAAATTATCGATGGAATGAAAGAGGGGTCAACTTTAATTATCAATCAAGATAATGATATGTTACAAACTGTTGAACTTCCTCATTTCAATGTTGTTCGTGTAGGTAAAGGCAAAGAAGCTTCAATTCAAGCAAGTCATATTGTTTTAGAAGAAACAAAGAGTTCATTTGAAGTGGAATATCAAGGAAAAAAAGAAATTATTGAAGTTCCTGTTCAAGGAGAACACAATATTTCAAATGCACTAATTGCGATAGCGGTAGGTATTGAATTAAATATTTCTTTAGAAGATATTAAAAAAGGAATTCAAGAATTTAAATTAACGAAGAACCGTATGGATATTCTTGAAAAAAATCATAAAACAGTTATAGATGGAACCTATAATGCTAGTGTAGATTCAATGAAATCAAGTATTGATGTTTTAGCTAATTATAAAAAACGTAAAGTTGCTATCTTGGCAGATATGTTAGAACTTGGAGATTATAGTCAACAACTTCATGAAGAAGTAGGAAGTTATGTGGCTTCTAAAGGAATCAATATATTGGTGTGTGTCGGTAAGGAAGCAAAATATATTTACCAAAAAGCAAGAGAAAGTATGAAAGATGTTTATTATTTTGAATCAAATCAAGAAGTTATTGCTCGTTTAGATGAGTTATTAAAAGAGGATGATGTGATTTTAGTTAAAGGAAGTCATTCGATGAATTTAAAAGAAGTTGTTGAAAAGATTTAAAATGAAAAAGAAAAAATATAAATTAAAAAAACCCTTTCAACTTCTTTTAGCATCTCTTTTATTTCTACTAGCATTTTCTTTCTATCAATTGATTAAAAATCAATTTAAACAAGAGAATCCATTGGTTTCAACTCAGGTATTGAATTATGAAGATTTAATGCTAAAATATGCTAGAGAAAATGATATAGAAGAATATTTAGAATTATTACAAGCGATGATGATGCAAGAATCAGGAGGGCAGGGAAATGACCCTATGCAATCTTCAGAATGTGAATTTAATACACAATTTGAAAAGAAACCCAATGCCATCAATAATCCTGAATATTCCATTCAAGTAGGTATTCAATACTTTGCAAAGTGTTTAAAACATGCAAATGTGACTTCAATAAAAGATGAAAAAAACATCTTTTTAGCCTTACAATCTTATAATTATGGTATTGGATATATTAAATATGTTGAACAAACTGACAAGCAATACACTTATCAAAATGCTATAGCGTTTTCGCAAAAATGTAAAAAAGAATATAATGTATCCGTCTATGGAGATAGTAAGTATGTATATCATGTTTTACGTTATTATACAGATACTTCTCTTGTTGATGATTGGTTAGAATTATATCGATAAGGAGATTATTATGAAACAAAAATTAATGGTTGTTTGTGGCGGACAATCGAGTGAACATATTGTTTCTCGTATGTCTTGTACTTCAGTAATGAATAATTTAAATAAAGAAAATTATGATGTGACTTTAGTAGGAATTGATCAAGATGGTTCTTGGTATATTTTAGATCAAAATCAAGAAGATCTTGCTAAAGATACATGGCTAGAAAATGCAAAAGCTCTTCAAGATGTTTTTGGTTTATTAAAACAACAAGATGTTGTTTTACCAATTTTACATGGAGCTTTTGGCGAAGATGGAACAATCCAAGGTTTATTTGAACTTGCTGGAGTTCCTTATGTGGGATGTCGTGTTTTAGCTTCACCAATATAATTGGGACAGCGGCCAGGAAGGCAGCG